>Ga0351853_1044_pt2 | contig 27979 bp, 20 predicted proteins | sample BONcelHFGM3001C8_FD_206799 | JGI IMG/M metagenome (GOLD analysis project Ga0351853, IMG submission 206799) | Enriched cells from coal bed in the Powder River Basin, Montana, United States - BONCAT cells FGM rep2 HSBNCT.FGM.300.1.C8 ... | reverse complement strand
CGTACCCTTGCGCCTGCTTCTGCAGCCGATCGTCGCCCACGGCGCTTGCGGCCTCCAGGCCCTCTTCGACGTCGCCAGCCTCCAAGATCCCTTTGCTGCGTTCCGCGTGGCAAGCCCACACGCCGGCAAGAAAGTCAGCATGCAACTCCAAACGGACCGAAAGTCGGTTCTGCGCGACCTCGCTGATCTGCCCTCGCTGCTTGGCCACCAAATCGATGTAACCGAGTTGCTTCTGCACGTGGTGACCAACCTCGTGGGCCAAGACATACGCGATTGCGAAATCACCCGGGGCCCGGAAGCGAGTCTTCAACTCTTCACAGAAACTCAAGTCGAGGTAGACGCATTCGTCGGCGGGGACGTAGAACGGGCCCATCGCGGCGTCGGCAAGGCCGGCGCCCGTCCGAACCTCACCCGTGTAGAGCACCAGCTTAGGCGCCCGATAGGGGGCGCGTTGCGTCTGGAAGAGCTCTCGCCACACGTCTTCCGTGTCCGCGAGCACAACGGAAACGAATTCCTTGAGGGGCTGCTCGGCCGGATCGACCTGAACAGGTCCGGCCGCCGGATCGGCGCCCGGGGGAGGCATCTGATTGAGCAACTCCTGCGGGTCGCCTCCGAGGAAGGTGACCACCAGCACCAACAACAGCGTGCCAAGGCCTCCCCCGATGGCCATTTTACCTACGGGGATGCCGCGGCGATCTTCCACGTTTTCGCTCTGTTTTCGACCTTGCCAACGCACAGATTCTCCCTTCAGTAGTGGGTCAGAGAGCCACGCTGCCAGGACCTTGTCGACCCTGGGCAAGGATTGGAATCACCTGTCTCTCGCGCAACGTGATTGTGATTGAGTGAGACGAGCCCTTCTTTGGCCCAACGGCTTCAAGTTTGTCCATCAGTTGGGTAACTGCAGGTTTGAGAACACTTTCAACCCCGGGCAACTTCATGACTTTTTCGGCAAGGACCTTCATATCAGCCACGCCTTTTTCCCAAACACCCGAGACCGCCGACTTCGCACCTTCGGGAAGGTTTGCCATCAACGTACCCTGTGTCAACGGCCGCCGGCCCCAACGGCAACCACCTCGCAACTTCCGCCAGGCCGTGACTGCTGAACAATGAAGCTCAGCCGCCGCGTTCCCGCTGAGCCGTTAAGTCAAACGAAGCCGTAACGAGGCCGCGGTCGGCTGCAGCGTGTTGGTTAGGCCGGCTTGTGCTTCAATAGGTCGCGGATCTCCGCCAGCAGTTCCTGGTCCTTGGTAGGTGGCGGCAGGGCGGCCTCTTCCTTCTTCGCCTTCATCACCAGGCCGAGGAACTTCACGATGAAAACGTACAGCGCCAACGCCACGATCAGGAAGTTGACGATCTCCCCGAGAAACAGGCCGTAGGGGATCTCCTTGCCGTTGATCACCCACACCCAGCCGAGGTAGCCCTGTTCTCCAGGCATAATCACGCCAACCAGCGGCATGATGATGTGCTTGACGAGCGAATCGATGATCTTGCCGAAGGCGACGCCGATGATTACGGCAACGGCGAGGTCGATCACATTCCCTTTGAAGGCGAAGTTCTTGAACTCTTCGAAGAGCGAGAACGCCTTCTTCCTGGGATCGAGCAGGCCTGAGTGCTTCACGGGTTCCATTGAGTTACCCTCCTGGTAGCTAGAACCGGGCGCCCTGACAGGCAGCCGTCTCTGTGCAGTCTGCTGAACGGCTGGCCTGACGCGCCTGGATCGCTTGTTGACTTCGAGTATCGGGTAATCGAACCCTCCTTGATCATTCACTTCCCGTCCTTGATCTTACCAAACCAACGGCGTCTTTCCTCGTGGAATATTCTGCTGTCGGTATTCACCCACGCCATGTCCTTTCTGGGCGACGTCTTGGCACCAGTGCCTTCGGACTTGCCCGCCGGTTCTTCGGATTCCGCTGTTGGTTTTTAGACCTTGGCCGGGGCCTTTCCCAGAGGCACAGATTGGTGATCCATTCATGCCGTCAGCGGCCTTTCTGCCGACTTGTGAACGCCACAACACACATGCCAGAATCTCCTTACACAAGGGAACACAAGGAACGACACTTCACGTAATGGCTCACAGGTCTCGGCGAACGGCTGTCACGGCGAGTGTCCCCGAGAATGGACATCGCGCCCGGTGGTTTTCGGCGATTAGGATGCCGGGACCTCCTCCGGCAATTTGCCATCCGGGGTAAGTTCGTCGACGAGTTTCGGCAGAGCTTCCCGCAAGTGCGCCGCGATGGCACCGGAGGCAATCCGAACTGCGATGCCAGTTGCTGGTCGGGCCCCGACGACCCTTAGCCGTCGGCTCCTCCGGGTCCACTCCGAGCCTTCTCGCTTGGTGCCAAGTTGCTGTGCAGGGAAGCACACGCGTGCCCCTTCCTTGGCGATTGTGCATACACCGCCAAGAAAACAGAGAAGCCGACGTGATGGAACACCCGAAGGCGTTCGACCACGTCGGCTTACTCATTAACCAGCCCCCCGGCATGGCCGGGTTGCTCTTTATCTAGTCATCCGACGACTGTGGCACAGAAAATAAATTGTCCTGGCCACTTCCGCAGATTATATCGGCCGAATGGGGAAAAGGCAACCGAGGGGAGTGGCCAGCCCCGTAACCGGCCCTGGGGGTAGGCTGGGCTACGGCGCCGGGTGGGCGTAATTACGCCGGTTGGGTAGCGTTATGCGACGTTCAACGACGTTTTGGGCTGGGGGGCCAAAGCGTAGAGAACCCTTGTTTTTAAGGGGTTTGGCGGTGCTTTTTTGCGTTTTGACGATTATGACGTACGTTTGTAATGAAGGCTTGTTCTTCAATCCTGTCTCTCCGGTTCAAGTGAGTTGCACCATGATTGCCTCCTTAATGCGTTACCGGTGCCCGTATTGTTCCGAATCGATTGTCCATGTAGCCGGGATGGGCCCGACCCCGTGCCCGCGCTGCCTGCGCATGGTGAGTCTTGAAAACGCTATGCGGCACTCGCACGTGCCCGCGTGGATCTGGGGTATCGTGATTGCGTTGGCCGCGTGCCTGGCTCTCTGAGCAGCCTGGCGCCGTTCCGGGAGCGACACAGCCACGCCCCGCAGACGGGCAAATGGCTGTCGTTTTTCGGTCCGGTTTTCGGGATTTCCGGAACCGCCCAATGTTTTCAATAGTTCAGCGCAGGCCGGCGACCAACCGGCTCAGTGAATCCCGGGCACCCACATTGCCCGGGAAGACGACGAACGCCATTCCGGGGTAGCGACTTTCCTGCCCGCATTCCCAGACCGGCACTCCGGGCAGGACCTGCCCCACGACAAGCGAGCGTTCGACGCCCAGGGCCTCGGTGGCAATGTCGCTTGAAGTGATCCCCCCCTTGGCGATCAGGAGACGCGGCCGGCAGCCGATCGAACGCACGACTTCGACGAGCGCCCCGGACACGATCTTGCCGACGGAAAGACTTTCTGTCGAGGAGCAGTGCGCGATCTGTCGGCTTGTATGAACGACCACCACGCCGTCATTCATCAATTCGGAGGTGACACGATCCGCCATCGTGGAGACGATTTCGTGGCGTGCTGACGAACCAAGGAACCGTGCGACATCCAATTCCAGGAACGCCGCTTCGCTGTGCCGGCGGAGGTACTCGAGTTGTTCGGTTGTCTTCGGGACATACGACCCGACGACAACGAGGAGGCCCCGGCCGGTCTGGCCGACGAGCCGATCCGCTTCCAGCAGAGGCTTCGGCGCGATCCCTCCCCGCACCGCAACGAGAGAGGCGGCTGAGCGATAAAGAAAACGTTTTCCCTGCGACTCCGCGTGCAGCAGCGCGTGCACGGCCGCTTCCAGGTCGCTGCGCTGTGCTGCATTGACGACAAGGACGCGGCCGTCGCGCAAACCGCCGATCCGTTCCTGCAACCGTCGCGAATCACGGGATCGCAGTTCCTGGATGGACAAAGATTCAATGCTCCCGTCAGGTATTCTGCCACCTGATCTCTCAGCAACCCAATCGCGCAGATCGGAGTTTCGGTAGCCGAATGCGGCATCCTCGGCAAAAGGCGTTTCCGCCGCTGGGACCAGACGGTCCCCTTCGGCCACGTAGTGCACATCGTCGATCGTCAGCCGTCCTCCCTCTTCGAAGAACGGGCAGACGACCCAGCCGTCGACAGGCCGGCCGAGTCCTGCCGACAGGGTCGACATTTCCTCCCAGAAATGGCCCCGGAGGGTCGAATCGCTACGGCTGATCACGACGAAGTCCCGGCCGGTGCGTTCCGACGCCCGGCAAAGATTCCGGCAGATCTGTTGATGCAATGCTATCGTCGCTTCGGCATCGATGCTCCGCGAATTGGTGAGCACGTAGGAGACGAGCGACGAATCCAGCAGCTCCCTGGTCAGGTGGTCGACGGTCCACTTCGTGACGATCGGAATCCCATGGACGGTCTGAGTCCCGGTCGGATCGTCGTCCAATACCATCACTTTGCGGTCGACTTTTCCAAGCAGATCGGCAATCCTGCCGGCAAGGTCGCTCCGGCCGGCAGGCGGCAGACTCGCCAGGAGCGTCTCACGGTGAACCGTCCCCTTCTCCATTGCATCAGGCCTCTTCGATCGCCACAACGCGTGCGGGCGCCCCGTCCCCCGCGGCCACCTTCAAAGGAAGGGCGATCAATTCAACGATTGGAAGCCGAATATTCGACAATCGCGCGAGCCCTTCCACAATCACGACGCCGGCGTTGAGCAGCGTCCGGTGAATCGCCGTCAGTTCCTGGCGATCGTGCACGTCGGCAACGGACGGCGGCTCGACGCCCACGAGCGCGACTCCGCGTTCGACGAACCATTGGGCAAGCGGCATCCCGATTCGCGGCAAAGCATCGCGATATTCGGGTGTGCCGTGGCGCAAATGCCAGTCGGTGCAAAGCAGAATGCGATCGCCCGGGCCGATTAAATTTGCGGCGGGACCGAGATGGTCGACGGTGATTTCCTGTTTCGGTTCGACCGGGCGCAGGTCGAACCATTTGGCCGGCCCGATGCACGCGTCGAGCGCCATTGTGTCGATCGACGCGCCGCCGGAGAGGAAGTGCCGAGGCGCGTCCATGTGCGTCCCGCAGTGGGAGTAGAGGTGCAAACAGGTCGCATTCCAGCCGTGGCCTTCGAGCGTCTTGGCAACCTCGATCTCGACACCACGCATGCCGGCGACGATCGGGAGCGTCAGGTCAACGATTCGCCGCATAGGCCAAGCCCCTCCTGCCAGGGTCCGGATGTTCGGCCACGGCGTCGGCAATCTCGCGAGTGGTCGCGTTTCCGCCCAGATCGGGCGGCAACACGCTGTCGGCCAGTGCCGCACCGGCGGCCTCGGAAATCGCCCTCGCGATTTCCTTTTCACCGGGATGTCCCACCATCAGGACTCCCGGCAAGATCGCGCCGATCGGGTTGGCAATCCCTCGGCCGGCAATATCCGGTGCGGATCCGTGGATCGGTTCGGACATGGAGGGGTATTCGCGCTCGGGATTGAGGTTGCCGTTGGGACCGAGCCCCAGGCTTCCCGCCAGCTCGCGCCGATCCAAATGGTGCTCGGTGCCGCACAGGACGAACTCGCCTTCGCTATTCCTCATGATCAAAAGGCAATCCTCGCGATGACTCAACTCACGGTGAGCGCGGCGCCATGCCTGAACCTCACCTAACATTTTCCGAATGCTCGAACCGGGTCTCCCGACTCGGCCGACTGATAGACGGCCTCTTGCACGGCCAACGTCCGCAAGTATTCGGTGCCGCTCGTTTCAAACGACTTGCCGCTCAGCAGACAATCCACGAAATGCCTTTGGGTGGCGTAGACGCAGTCGCCGGAAAACGCGTGACGCCGGTGCGCGTAGTCGTGTTGTATCTCCGGCTCGCCAAGTCGCTGAACGGTGATTCGCCCGTCAAGATGCAGCCGGATCGACCCGCAGTCGCCTTCGACGAGGAATTCGCCGAACGTGTAGCGTGGATCGGAATCGGCGCACTCATTGTAGCGATTGGCATCCCACACGCCGACGGCCCCGCTGGAGAACTCGAAAACAATCAGCCCTGCATCCTCTCCGGCAATCACCGGATTGAGTTGGCGCAGAATGCTGAAAACGCCGCGGATCTCGCCCGCAAGGTAGCGGAACGTGTCGATGAAATGGACTCCCGTCTCGTAGACCAGCAGCTTGGGCATGCGGCGAAAGTAAGGTTGCCTCGCCAGGTAGGCATCCTCTCCCCAACCGTCCCCCATTCGCATGCGAAAGTTCAGCGAATGGAGCTTCGTGCCGATCGTCTCTGCTGCCAAGAGTCGCTTGATTTCGCGGTGCCAGGGCTGAAAGCGGAAATTCTCGTGCACCATGAAACGGATCCCCGCCCGTTCGGCTTCCGCGACCATCTGCTCCGCCTCGGCGTAGGTGGGCGCCAGCGGCTTCTGGCAGATCACATCAATGCCCATTTCGCCCGCGATTCGACTCATCTCCAAGTGTGAGTCGGGAGGCGTAATCACGTCGACAAAATCCGGCCTCTCCCTTTCGAGCATTTCGCGATAGTCGGTGTATCGTCTGGCAATTCCATACTCGTTCTGGATTGCGCGGCCCCGGTCCGGATCGCGATTGCACATTGCCGTGATCGACACCTCCGGTATACGGTTCCAGGCTTCGTACTGGAATTTGCTGAAGTAGCCTGCCCCGACGCATACGCCTTTGAGTTCGGCCATCACCATTCCTCCAGTGGCGTTTCGGGGCGTGTGAGCATCCAAAGCCCGACGGCCGCCAGGTTCAAGAATGCAGCGGTCAGAAAATAGGGCGTGGTTGAACCGGTCCACTCCTGCAAGTACGGGAAAGCCAGCATCGTCGCCACAGCAGCCAGATTTCCCGCCATGTTCATGGTACCCGATACGGTGCCGGCGTTGCTGCGACCGATGTCGATGCAGAAAGCCCACGAAGGGCTGAGTGTCATGTCCGCCCCGAGAATGGCCACCGCAAGAAACGCCGAGTAACCGATTGCAGTGTCGACGTATTGAGTCCCGGCCAGCCCGGCGGCAGCGAGGGCAAAACCGAACATCGCCGGCAATTGCCGGGATGCCCGCCACCGGCCCCTCCGATAGATAGCGTCCACAATCGCCCCGGACAGCCAGTTTCCGACGGCCCCGCCGAGCAAGGGAATCGCAGCATACAATCCGGCTTCCACATCGCTCAAGTCGAACGTCTTCTTCACATACGGAAACGACCAGGAGATGGCGAAGTAGAAGGTGAAGTTCGAGCACACATACTGCCCCATGGCGAGCCACATGTTTCGCGAGCGGAACAACGAGCCGGCGCTGAGGGCGGCTGCGGGTCGGCCGTCGTGGTCCGAACGCTGCCGTTGGGCAAGAATCAGATTGCGCTCCTCGGCCGAGATCGTCGGATGGGTCTCCGGTTCGTCGCGAAACCATAGGTACCAAAGAACCGCCCAGAAGAAGCCGACGATGCCAAGGAGCATGAACGTGGGGCGCCACCCCAGCACGCCGATCATCCAGGCCACCAGCGGCATGGCGAGGGCCGCTCCCAGTCGCGACCCCGAGAAGTTGATGCCTTGCGCGAGTCCGCGCTCCGACGTCGGCAGCCAGGAGTAGTAGGCACGGGCGCAACCCGGAAAGGCTCCGGCTTCACCCGCACCGAAGAGGAACCGAAAGACGAGCATAGATGCGAAGTTCCAGGCGACGCCGGTCAACGCGGTGAACAACGACCAGAACGCAACAACGCCGGTCAGCAGCCTCCGCGGCCCAAATCGATCGGCGACCATCCCGGCCGGGGTCTGGCACAGGGCGTAACCAAGCCCGAAAACGGCCATGATCCAGCCCCACTGAGCGTCACTGAAGCCCAAGTCGGCGCGAATGGCGCCTTTTGCCGTGGAAATGCAGGCCCGATCCACGTAGAGGAGCGTGGAAAGCAAGAAGGTGCCGAAAATCAGCCAATATCGCTTCGGAATCATGTACCGGACCGTGGGGCTCGACGGCAACCGAACGCGCTTGCCATCGCTGAAAAGGGCTCAAACTTCGGCATACTCCGGAAATCCCGGGAAACAGACTGCGGATTATTGTAGCCGGTTGCGTCATGCGGTACTATTGGAAAAATATGAAATATAGTATGGCAATTCAGAACGATCCGGCAGGCGATCCTTCATGAACCGGCCCGGCGTCCAACTCACAACTCAGCAGATCCGCACGTTCTGCGACGTGTTCGAACGCGGAACCTACGCGGCCGCGGCTCGCGCTGCCGGGCTCTCCACCTCGGCCGTTTGGGAACAGGTGAAGGAACTCGAGAAACAATACGTCTTCCGCATGTTTCGGCGGCGCGGCCGGCAGGTCATCCCAACCGAGGCCGGCGTTCGTCTTTATAACATGCTCAAGCCGCTGCTCACCGGTCTGGATTCCACGCTCCAGGTACTTGGCGAGGCCGAGGGGCTGCAACCGGCCCAGATCACGATCGCCGCCGGCGCCCGCATGATGATCGAAGAAATCGCGCCCGGGTTGGCGGCCTTTCGGCGCGACCACCCCGATGTCAAGCTGCGAATTCTCCAAAGCAGCGCCGTTCAGGTGGAAGCACTCGTGGTCAGCGGCGAGGCCGACGTTGTCTTGACGCTCGAACCCGGGCCCGATCACTTGAGCCGCGCCGTTGCGGTCGAGCCGGCCTATGAAATCGACTATCTTCTCTTGATGTCGCCCGGACACGAACTCGACAAGCGGCGCCAACTCCGCCTGGCCGATATCGTCAAGCATCCCCTCGTTGTTCCGGAATCCGGCAGTTATTCGCGCCACGTTCTGGACGAAGCATTCCATCGGCACAATCTCTGGGACCGGATGAAGATCGCTGCCGAAACCGCCAACAGCGCGTTCACGGCAGCGTGCGTCCGCGCCGGTCTCGGAATCGGTATCATCGCGGGGCGCGCGGGTGGCATTCTCTGCCAGGGACTGGCGGTTCGTCCCGTTTCCCGTTGGCTGGGAAACACGCGAATTGTATTCGTCTGGAAAAGTGGGGCCCTTCCATCCCCCAGCGTCCGCCACCTGGCCGACTCGATCCGCGACAATGTTGGCTGAGCCAAAGACGCGGGTCGGCCGGATCTTGCCCTGGTCGGCCTTCGACCGCTTGAATCCGGGCCCGCAACTTCGACAAGTCGAGACCGCAAGCATAAGTCCCAGACAATTCGCGCTTGGTGGTGTTCCGGGAGCAATTCCTTGCGCGAGCATTTCTGAAACGCATCACGTGTTGAGTTTTACTGTTCAAACCGGGAAGTCCGTGCCTCCGTTCGATCCCCCGGCGATCACGGCACGTCCAACATTATGCGGAATTGCCGAATAATGTTTTGTTATTTTATCATGGACCAGAATTGTCGCTGCCGCTAGCCTACATTGGTTGTCGCCGTTCTTGGTCGTGGGCACAACCGAATCGATTTTTTTGGGAAGTTCGACTGTGTTTCGAGTTCCAAGGCTCGGCGACCGAGACTCGTTCGGCGGAGGAGGCTATCCGCAATTCTCTTTCTTTGATTGGGGAGGTTAAAATGTCCCGCTCGCTTGCTCGGTGTAAAGGGTTTACTCTTGTTGAACTTCTGGTTGTCATCGCGATCATCGGGATTTTGATCGCACTGTTGTTGCCTGCCGTTCAGGCAGCCCGCGAGGCGGCACGCCGCTCGCAATGCACCAACAATCTGAAACAGCTCAGCCTGGGATTGCACAACTACCATGATACGCACAAGGTGTTCGCGTCGGGGACGATCACTGTTGCGGCGGCCGCTTCAGGCACGCAGGGCGACCAGGGCGTGGCAAGTTGGGGATGGGGGGCGTTAATCCTCCCCTACATCGAACAGAGCTCCATGTCGGAACTGCTTGCCGTGGGGACTCTTCGGTTGAACGACTACGTCGCCGGCACGGCCAGCACCGGCGTCTCTCTGACTGATCCGAGACTTGCCCTGAATGTCTTCATGTGCCCCTCGGATACGGGGCCGAACGTCTGCGATTCCACCCGATTCACCCGCATGGCGAGCAATCCCTACGCCCTGAGTTCCACGTTGCGCGCTCCCAAGGCGAACTACATGGCGGCTTTCGGCCACAATCGCCTGCGGACTTGGAGCGACGGCAAGTACGCCGTGGTGGCCACCGGCGGCTTCAAGTATTCGGGAGGCGGCGCCGGTCTGCAGCCGACCGGGATGCGCGATATCGTCGACGGTACCAGCAATACCATCATGCTCGGCGAACGAGCCTACCGTTTGAAGGGCATTCGGTTCTATGCCGGCACCTGGGTCGGTTGTCTGGCCGGTAATCACGAGGACTGCGGCGAAGACATCTGGTTTGCGCTCCGTGCCCCGATCAACGGATACCAGGGGGCCCTTGACCCGGCGAATCCGGAAGCCAACAATGTCGCTCTCTGGTCGCGCCAAGAGAGTCTTTCCAGCGTCCATCCCGGCGGCGTAAACGTCGCGATGTTCGACGGTTCCGTCCGGTTCATTTCGGAAACCATCGATTGGGCATACGGTGGCGACGGCGACGGCAATGCCAATACGACGCTCGAGCGGCTGGTTGCCATCGGCGACGCCAAGCCGGTCGGCGACTTCTGATCGAGAGCGAGACGCATCTCATGGAATTCAGCTCCGGCGCTCCACATGCCTTCTTGCGGAGTGCCTGACCGTCGTACTCTTTGCCGGTTGAAACAAGTACTGTCCGATGTTGGGAGAAACTCATGTTGCGTAGCAGAATCATCGATGCGGTCGTTGTCGCCTCACTTGCAGCCGTTATGACCGGATGCGGGCAGCAATACGACACCCTGTCGGTCAAAGGCCGGGTTACCTACGACGGCCAGCCGGTTCCGGACATGATCGTCCAGTTCCAGCCGGAAGAAGGCCGGGCAAGCCAGGCCGGAACCAAGGCGGACGGTTCCTTCGAAATGGTCTATACGATCGACACGATGGGGGTCGAACCGGGCAAGCATCAAGTGACTGTCTCCTGGTCGCCTCCAACCGACGAGGACGGCCTCAAACCGTCCGAGCTGGCCCAGAAAGTGCTGGACGACTTCAAGGCCAAGGGCCCGATCGAGATTGTGGTCGAGAAACCACAAGATAGTCTCGAGATCAAACTGCCTCGGTAAATACGCTGAAGCGGCCGCCTGTTTCAGTGCCCCACGTCGTGTTGGTCCGACTCGCTCAACGCACGGCCAATCCACCCGCCTTCGGCCGCGTTCGTGCTGACTTCCCGCCCCGCCAGAACCGAACCAGGAGATCACCCATGAAATGCAGCTCACCTCGCCGTCTGAATCATCTGTCATGGATGCTCGCTTTCGCGCCCTCGCTCTCGCGGATCGCCATCGCGGGGCTCGCGATTTCTTCCGCACTCATGGCGACCGATGTGATCCTCGCCAAGGAAGCCCCGGGCACAGGGGATGTTCAGGTCACCGGCGAGTTGAAGCAGTGGCACAAGGTCACGCTGACCCTCGACGGGCCCTTCGCCCGCGAGCGCGACGACCAGCCGAACCCATTCACCGACTACCGAATGACCGTCGCCTTCACGCACGAGTCCGGTTCGCCCAGCTATCAGGTGCCGGGCTACTTTGCCGCCGACGGCGACGCAGCGAATTCTTCCGCCGATTCCGGCACGAAGTGGCGGGCCCATCTCTCGCCCGACAAACCTGGCACCTGGAGGTACTCGGTGTCGTTCGTCCGCGGCAAGCACGTGGCAATCGACCTGCAGGCAGCGGGCGAGAAGCTGGTTCCTTTCGACGGCCGGTCGGGAACCTTCGAGATCGCCGCGACCGACAAGCGAGGCAGCGACCTGCGCGGCAAGGGCCGGCTCGAATACGTCGGCAAGCATTACCTCCGCTTCGCCGGTTCCGGTGAGTATTTCCTCAAGGCGGGCGCTGACTCGCCGGAAACCTTTCTCGCTTACGCCGAGTTCGACAACACGATTGCCAACAAGAAAAACGTGCCGCTCAAGGCGTGGCAGCCGCACATTCGCGACTGGCAGAGCGGCGATCCGAGTTGGAAAGGCGGCAAGGGCAAGGGCATCATCGGCGCGCTGAACTACCTTGCCGGCAAAGGCTGCAACGCCGTCTCGTTCATGCCCTACAATGCCGGCGGCGACGGCGACAACGTCTGGCCCTTCATCGCCCGCAACGACAAGATGCACTACGATTGCTCGAAGCTCGACCAGTGGCAGATCGTGCTGGACCACGCCCAGTCGCTCGGGCTGTACCTGCACTTCAAGATGCAGGAGACGGAAATGGACGACAACCGTACCGGTCACGAGGCCGTGCCCGCCCAAGTGCCCACGTCACTCGATGGCGGCGACCTCGGCCCCGAACGTAAGCTCTATTGCCGTGAATTGATCGCGCGTTTCGCTCACGAATTGGCGCTGAATTGGAACCTCGGCGAAGAGAATACCCAGAGTGCCCAGCAGCAGAGGGCGATGGCGCAGTACCTTCACGAAGTCGATCCTTACGATCACTTGATTGTCGTCCACACCTACCCGAACTGGCAGGACCGCGTGTACGAAAAACTGGTTGGCGACCAATCGGTTCTCACCGGCGCATCGCTGCAGAACGGCTGGAACCAGGCTCACCAGCGCACGCTCAAGTGGGTGGCCGAGTCGGCCAAGGCCGGCAAACCATGGGTCGTGGCCAACGACGAGCAGGGGTCGGCCGGGCTGGGTGTGCCGCCTGACCCCGGGTACGCCGGCTTTGACGGCAAGGCTGCCCCGGAGAAAGGGGAACCCTACGACCTGCACGACATCCGCAAGGCGACCCTCTGGGGCACGCTGATGGCCGGCGGGGCAGGCGTCGAGTACTACTTCGGCTACAGCCTCCCGCAGAACGATCTTGCCTGCGAGGACTACCGCAGCCGCGACACGTCGTGGGACTATTGCCGCATCGCCCTGGCGTTCTTCCGCGAGAACCGGATCCCCATTGACGAAATGGTCTCCGCCGACGGCCTGGTCGAAAATCCAAAGAACGATAACAGCAAGTACTGCTTCGCCAAGCCGGGCGAGCTGTATCTGGTCTACCTGCCCAACGGCGGGACCGGCACGCTGGACCTCAGCGCTGTCGCGGGCAGTTTCACGGTGGGATGGTTCAATCCCCGCATCGGAGGCCCCCTTGCCGCCGGATCGATCGGTCGAGTCCAGGGGGGCGCTCGCGCGGCGCTGGGTGATCCGCCATCCGACCCAAAGGAAGACTGGGCCGTTCTGCTGCGCAAAGCCGATTTGGCCACATCGCCTTGACATTTCCCGCTTCTTGCGTAGAAACAGTATTTATGTCCATAAACGCTTGCGAAAATGCGGCGACAGCCTCTCCAGCGCAGACCTTTCAAATCGCAGTGCTCCCCGGCGACGGCATCGGGGTGGAAGTCACTCGCGAGGCCGTGAAAGTGCTCCGCGCGGCCGAGGCCCGGCTTAACGACGTGCGATTCGAGTTGCGCGAGTTCGCAGCCGGGGCCTCCGAGTATCTCCGTTGCGGCGATCCTCTTCCCGAAGCAACGTTTGCCGCTTGCCGGCAAGCCGACGCGATCCTGCTGGGAGCAATGGGCCTTCCGACCGTCCGCTGGCCCGACGGCAAGGAGATAAGTCCCCAGCTCGACTTGCGCGAGCGACTCGATCTGTATTTCGGGCTGCGTCCCATCTATCTGTTCCACAGGGACGACACGCCGTTGAAAGACTATGATTCGAGGGAAATCGATTTCGCCATCGTCCGAGAGAATACGGAGGGACTGTTTTCCGCACGGAGGTCCACCTCTTCGCCGACAAACGGCGAGGTATGCGACGTGATGCGGATCACTCGCCGTGGTACGGAACGCGTGTGCCGGGACGCGTTTCGCCTTGCCCAAAAACGCCGTAAGCGACTGACCTTGATCGATAAGGCCAACGTGCTGCCGTCGATGGCTTTCTTCCGTTCTGTGTTCGACGAAGTGGCCCGTGAGTTCCCTGATGTTGAAGCCGACCGCGTCTACGTCGACGCCGCCGCGCTGTACATGGTCAAGAACCCGCAGCGGTTCGACGTCGTCGTGACCGAAAACATGTTCGGCGACATCCTCTCCGACCTGGCGGCCGGACTGGTGGGCGGAATGGGGATGGCCCCCTCGGCCGACATCGGCGAAAAACATGCCGTATTCCAACCCTCTCACGGTTCGGCTCCCGACATCGCCGGCCGCGGCATCGCTAATCCAATTGCGATGATTCTGTCGGTGGCCTTGATGCTCGAATGGCTCGACATCCCGCAGACGATCCATGCGGCAGGGCGAATTCGTGTCGCTGTGGAGAGAGCCCTTGCGGATCCCGTTCACCGCACGCCCGATCTTGGCGGTGTGCTCTCGACCCAGGAGATCGGCGACCTCGTCGCCGCGGAGGTGTGATGCCGATGATGCGGAATACCGGGTTTCAATCGCTCGATCACGTCGCCATTGTCGTCAACGATACCGACGAGGCCCTCTCGTTCTATCGCGATGTCCTCGGGCTGCCGGTGCTGTTCAGCGAAGTCCTTGAAAAAGAGGCCGTGCGCCTGACGCACCTCGACCTGGGCAACACGCATTTGCAGCTCGTGCAACCGATGACGGAGAATCACCCGCTTCGCGAGCACCTGCGCAGGCACGGCGAAGGCATCCATCACCTCTGCCTGCGAGTGGATAGTGTGAACCGAACGATTCAGACGTTGCCCGAACGCGGCTTGCTTAAACGCGATGCGCGCCCGCACGGGGGGCCGAAAGGGAAGCGGGCCGCCTTTATCGACCCGGCGACCACTCGCGGTATCCTTATCGAGATCACAGGGGAAAGTGAGCCCGAATCTGAGCAGTGACGGACCGCACGGCGAAGATCGACAACCTGCCGGGCTGCGGTTGGCGGCGCTTCTGAATCGCGTGGATGCTTCTGCTGAAATTCACAACCGACACATCCCGTTACCGGGTGGAACCGCACGCGCCGGGAATACTCGATTCCAGATCGCGATTGCCGGAGTCGGCATAGGGTAAGTTGAGCGCGCCCCTGGGGATCGTGGTACTCGGCGGCCTGAGACGCTTCGGTCGCGCCGCACCCGCCGTCCCGAACCGGCAAAACAGAAAGGCGTGCCCGGGACTGCGATCACCCAACCCGCCTGGCGGCCGGGAATGAACCGAGAATCTCCAGGCGCAGCGTTTTGGTCTCCATCGCCTTCAGGCAGCGGATGACCGGAATGTCGGTCTGGTGGCCTTCAACCTCGACGAAGAACAGGTAGGTGCGAGGCGAATCAGGGACGGGAAACGATTCGATCCACGTCAGGTTCAGTTGATTCCGTTTGAAGATGCCGAGCGCGTCGGCCAACGCTCCGAAACGGTGCTCCGTCTGGATGAGCAACGCCGTACGATCGTTGCCGGTCGGCTCGGCGGTGTGGTCGCCGATCACCGCAAATCGCGTCGTGTTGTTCGCGTTGTCTTCGATGCGTTCGGCGATCACGTTCAGGCCGTAGTGCATTCCTGCCTGAAGGCTGGCGATGGCTGCCGCTCCGGGCTTCTCCAACGCAAGCTGGGCAGCCGTGGCCGTGCTGGTGACTTCGATCGCGCGTGCGGTCGGTAGGTGGCGAGCGATCCAGTTTCGGCACTGGCTCAGCGGTTGCTGCTTGCTGTAGACTTCGCGGATCTCATTGCGCGAGCATTTGCCCAGGAGAAAATGTTGGATTTCCAGCTCCACTTCGCCGCAGATCCTTACCGGCAGGCGGGCGAACATGTCGAGCGTGTCGGCAATTCGCCCGTCCGTAGAATTCTCGATGGGCACGAGTCCGAAGTCCGCCTGGGCGCGGTTCACTTCCTCGAAGACGGCCGCGATACTGCCGACGGGAGCGAAATCGACCGACTGCCCGAAATGGGAGATCGCCGCCAGATGGCTGTAGGTGTAAAGAGGGCCGAGAAACGCAACTCGCAGCTCCCGGACGAGGGACCGGCAACCGCTGACCACCTCGCGCAGGGCGGCTTGGACCGCGTCACGAGGAAGCGGCCCGCGCCCGGCGGCCGCAGCTCGGTTGATTCGTTCGGCCTCCTCGGCGAAGACCAGTGGCGCCTGGCCTGCCCGCTTGCGGCATTTCGCGATCCTCACAAGCGTTCGCGCGCGCTCGTTGAGAAGCCGCACCAGGTCGCGGTCCTGCTCCGCGAGTTGGCTGATGAGTTCTTCGGCGGTTGCAGGATTCTGGGCGACTTTCTTGGCCCGTTTGGCGGACGGAGATGATTCGTCCGGCCGACCAGCCTGTTTTTTTGCCTTGGCCATTCAGGGATTTCCGGCGAGAGAAGAAAGCTGGAATCTCGTACCCGATCGTTTCGGGAGACGATGGAAGCCCCCTTGTACCGCCCAGTCCGCGAACCTGTCAACCGCGTGGGCGTCCAGAACCCTGAACTCCGAGCGTGGCTGCCAAACTGGCAGAGACCCTTTTTGCGGGGGGAGTCCCGTGTCAAAATGGCAGCCCGGCACGCTTGGCTGTGAACAGACGTTTAATCTGGCAAGAAACGAATCGCTATAACTACTTGTTATTGAATAGGTTGTGACGTTTCACTCTGCAAGTGGGGGTGTCGGCACGGCCTTTGCGTAACTGTTGGCTTCACGGATCGTGTGTCGGGCGGAACGCGATCCGCATAACCCAATCCAAAACGCAAAGAGACGCTGGCCTGTTCTGGATCGCGTCTCCTGCAAAGCCCCGGCAAAGCGAGGGAGTTTCCCCACGGGAATGGATGTCCAAAATCGGTGGTCTTGTCAGCGGCTTTGGCGGTGTCCAACTCATAGACCGAAAGGAGCAGACCATGGCACAAGGCGAAAAGATTATCGGAATTGACCTCGGAACGACCAATTCCGTTGTGGCGGTGATGGAAGGCAAAGAGGCCAAAGTCATCCCTAACCCCGAGGGAAATCGAACGACGCCCAGCGTTGTCGCATTCACCGACAAGGGCGACACGCTCGTAGGTGAGCCGGCCCGGCGTCAAGCGGTCACCAACCCGTGCCGGACGATCTATTCTGTGAAGCGATTCATGGGTCGCCGGCATAATGAGGTTGCCTCGGAAGAGAAAATGGTTCCCTATAGTGTCGTGGGGGGGCCGCAGGACTACGTCAAGGTCAAGGTCGACGACAAGGAATTCACTCCCCCCGAGATTTCTGCGAAGACGTTGCGAAAGTTGAAGGAATCGGCCGAGGCCTACCTGGGCCACAAGGTCAACAAGGCCGTGATCACCGTGCCGGCCTATTTCAACGACGCTCAACGTCAAGCGACGAAAGACGCCGGCCAGATCGCCGGCCTCGAGGTGGCTCGGATCATCAATGAGCCGACCGCCGCTTCTCTCGCTTACGGGCTGGACAGAAAGACGGCCGAGAAGATCGCCGTGTTCGACTTCGGCGGCGGCACGTTCGACATCTCGATTCTGGAGGTGGCCGACGGGGTCTTTCGCGTGATCAGCACCAACGGCGATACGCACCTCGGCGGTGACGACATCGACCAGATGTTGATCAACTACGTGGCCGACGAGTTCAAGAAGGAACAGGGTATCGATCTCCGCAAGGACACAATGGCTCTGCAGCGGCTCCAGGAGGCGTGCGAGAAGGCGAAGAAGGAATTGAGTTCGGCCCAATCGACGGACATCAATCTGCCGTTTATCACCGTGGATACGACGGGACCGAAACACCTCCAGATGAATATTGCCCGCTCGAAGTTCGAGCAGTTGATCGATCCTCTTGTCGAACGCTGCCGGCAACCGGTTCAGAAGGCCCTCGCCGACGCCAAGATGTCGCCCAGTGAGATCGACGAGGTGGTGCTCGTGGGCGGTTCCACGAGAATTCCCAAAGTCCAGGAACTGGTCAAGTCCATGTTCGGCAAGGAACCGCACAAGGGCGTCAATCCGGACGAAGTCGTGGCAGTAGGTGCCGCGATTCAGGGCGGCGTTCTCGCGGGTGAAGTGCAGGACATCCTCCTGCTCGACGTCACTCCGCTCTCTCTGGGTATCGAGACCCTCGGCGGCGTGATGACCAGGCTCGTCGAACGCAACACGACGATCCCCACCGAAAAGAAACAGATCTTCAGCACCGCCGACGACAACCAGACGGCCGTGACGGTACGGGTTTTCCAGGGCGAACGGGAAATGGCCAACGACAATCGTTTGCTCGCGCAATTCAACCTCGAAGGCATCCCGCCCGCACCTCGCGGCATTCCGCAGATCGAGGTATCCTTCGATCTCGACGCGAACGGGATCCTCAATGTTTCGGCCAAGGACCTGGGAACGCAAAAGGAGCAGAAGGTCCGCATCGAACAGTCGTCGGGTCTCTCGGAGGCAGAAATCGAAAAGATGACCAAGGATGCCGAGGCCCACGCGGCCGAGGACAAGAAGAAGCGAGAACTGGCCGAGTTGCGCAACCGGGCCGATTCGATGTGCTTCGAGCTCGAAAAGCTCATGAAGGAGCACGAAGCGAAAATGCGCGACGCCGATAAGGACGCCATGAAGAAGGCGGTCGAGAAAACGCGCGACGCCTTGAAAAGCGACGACGCCGAGAAGATCAAGTCCTCGCTGGCGGAATTGGAGCAGGCATCGCATGCGTTCAGCAAGGTTCTTTACGAGCAGGCGGGCGCTCAGGCCGCGGGCGGAACCGCTCCGGGAGCCGCACCCGGCGCAGCTCCCGGCGGTGGTGCGCCCGGCGGCGACGACGACGCGATCGACGCCGAGTTCGAAGTCAAGGACAACTGACCTGTCGTGCCGTGAATCGTGCTGCTCCGATCGCGCCGCTTTTATCCCCATCGACGGCGCGGTCGGGCACGCATGGCCCCGAAAAAGGGGGTCAAGACTCATTTGACGCAAGCACCTCGTGGGCTTCGCAAAAGATGAGTCCTGACCCCTTTTTTCTGGAAAGGGAAGGAGGAAAACGTTATGGCGTTCCGATTCGACAAACTCACCATCAAGGCCCAGGAAGCCGTGACCGCAGCTCAAGGGCTCGCCGCGGACCGGGGCAACCCGGAAATCGACCCGCTTCACCTGCTCGCGGCATTGCTCGAAGAAGGCGACGGGGTCGTGATACCGATCCTCGACCAGATCGGCGTACAGACTTCTCAGTTGAAGAGCATGGTCGACGCAGAAATGGAGCACTTCCCCAAAACGTCCGGCGGAGCGCCTCCCCACCCAGGCTCCGCGCTCGGGCGAGTCCTCGAGGGGGCTCAACGGGAAGCCGACGGCATGAAAGACGAATACGTCTCCACGGAGCACCTTTTCCTCGCACTGGCCAAGGTCGACTCCAAGGCCAAGCGGATTCTCGACCTGAACGCCATCGAAGAAACCGACATTCTCAAAGCGCTCAAGAGAATCCGGGGAAGTGCCCGGGTGACGGACCAGAACCCGGAGGCCAAGTTTCAAGCCTTGGAGAAGTACGGGATCGACCTCGTGGAGCAGGCCCGGCGAGGCAAGCTCGACCCGGTTATCGGCCGTGACCAGGAGATTCGACGCGTGATCCAGGTGCTCTCGCGTCGCACCAAGAACAACCCGGTTCTGATCGGCGAGCCGGGCGTGGGCAAGACGGCAATCGCCGAAGGCCTGGCGCTCCGCATCGTCGAAGGCGACGTCCCCCAGAGCCTGAAAAACAAGCGCGTTATTGCCCTCGATTTGGGAGCGTTGATTGCCGGCACCAAGTACCGCGGCGAATTCGAGGAACGGCTCAAGGCCGTCCTTCGCGAAGTTCAGGATGCCGAGGGCAACATCATCATGTTCATCGACGAACTGCACACGGTGGTCGGAGCCGGGAATGCCGAAGGCGGAAGCGACGCATCGAACCTGCTGAAGCCGGCCCTGGCTCGCGGAGTCCTTCGCTGCGTGGGCGCAACGACACTCGACGAGTATCGCAAATACATCGAAAAGGACGCCGCTCTGGAGCGACGCTTTCAGCCGGTGATGGTCAGCGAACCGTCGGTGGAGGATACCATCGCGATTCTGCGAGGTCTCAAGCCGCGCTACGAAGCCCATCACAAGGGCGTGAAGATCAAGGACTCGGCACTCGTGGCCGCGGCACACCTGTCGGAGCGGTACATCAGCGACCGATTCCTCCCCGACAAAGCGATCGATCTGATGGATGAGGCGACGAGCCGTCTGGCGATGGAGCTGGAGAGCGTGCCCACGGAAATCGACGAAGTGCAAAGACGGCTCGTGCAGTTGGAACTTGCCCAGCGTCAATTGGCCGAGGAGACCGAACCGCATGCCAAGGAGCGATTGGCCGAAGTCGAGAAGGAGATCCAGGATCTTCGCAACAAGCTCGATGGGCTGCGGGCTCAGTGGGAAAAGGAAAAGAGCGGATTGGGCGACGCTCACCAGGTGCGAAAGCGGCTGGCGGATGTCGATCCCGAATATCGGCTCCTCGAAGCGGGGATTATGGAGAAGACCTCCCGTGGCGAACGTCCCCCGGAGGATGACTATCAACGCCTGGGGCAACTGGCCAAGGAGCGAGAAGCCCTCGCCGCGCAACTCGAGCGAATGGAATCAGGCCAGCAGACCAGCGACACGCGACCCCTCCTTCGGCAAGTGGTCGGGCCGGAGGAGATTGCCGAAGTCGTCAGTGCGTGGACGCGGATTCCCGTCAGCCGAATGATGGAGACCGAACGGGCCAAGCTGCTGGTCATGGAAGAACGGCTGCATCAGCGGTTGGTCGGACAGGACGAGGCCGTGGAGGCTGTGGCCAGCGCCGTACGCCGAAGTCGAGCCGGGTTGCAGGATCCCAAACGCCCCATCGGTTCGTTTTTATTCCTCGGTCCCACAGGGGTAGGCAAGACGGAACTTTGCAAAGCCTTGGCCGAGGTCATGTTCGACAACGAGGACGCCATGGTTCGCCTCGACATGAGCGAGTTCATGGAACGCCACACCGTCAGTCGCCTCATCGGAGCGCCGCCGGGATACATCGGCTATGAAGAGGGCGGACGCCTTACCGAAGCGGTCCGTCGAAGGCCTTATTGCGTGATTCTCCTCGACGAGATCGAGAAGGCTCACCGCGACGTCTTCAATATCCTCTTGCAGGTGCTCGACGACGGTCGCCTGACGGACAATCAGGGCCACACGGTTGATTTCACCAACACGATCCTGGTCATGACCTCCAACATCGGAAGCCAGTTGATCCAGGAAATTACCCGTGAGGGTGGTTCCCAGCAGGAGATGCGCGAAGCAATCGACGAAATCCTCGGCACTCGATTCCTTCCCGAGTTTCTCAACCGGATTGATGAGACGATCCTCTTCCATCCCCTCAAGAAAGAGGAGATTCGCAAGATCGTGACCTTGCAGGTGAAGCACCTCGACGCCCAACTTGAACAGCACGGAATCCGCCTCGAGGTCACCGAGGCCGCGCTGGATACGATCGCGGAAAAGGGCTACGATCCCACATTCGGCGCCAGGCCCCTGAAAAGAGTGATTCAGCAGTACGTGCAGAACCCGCTGGCCGTGGAACTCCTCAAGCAGGAATTGCCGGAAGGCTGCGCTGTCCGGGTCGACTCAGACGGCGACACCTTCAGCTTCGAACGCATCGAATAGGCGCAATAAGCAGCAGCTTTCAAGAAATGCCAGGAACTGCTCCCGGTAGCGGTGGCTGCACCGCTACCGGTCCGCTTCCCACAGGCTTCAAACGCCGCACGGCACTTCGTTGGGGCGCATGGCGCGAACATCCAAGGGAATCGAGCGACTATTGCGTCTCATTGAGCCCGAGGTTCGCGATAATGTACTCGGCCCCGGGCGTCAAGTTGCGGATCTTCTCAACGATCTCGGTACGCTCCGAGACGCTGGCCTTCTGAAGTTTGCGGTCAAATTGCGCCATCTTCTTTCGGCGATGGCGTCTTCGTTTCAACTCTCTCCGTCGTTCGCTACCAGGCACGTAACTCTCCTTCCCAAGCGGAATCCGGTTGTTTTCTCAATTCAGTGGAATCGGCCGCCCAAGTCGCGTATTACGGCACACCTTGATCTCGACGCGACGTGTGGGGTACGATCCGGCCAAGGCAGCCCATCTGCTGAGGGGACAATTATGCACCGCAAGCCTGTACTTCTAGCATATTCCAGCCTGCCGGTCAATTATGGGCTGGCGGCCCCGCCGCCCTAGGCCCCCTTCTTCAGGTGTTTTCCGTAAGCTCGCCGAACGAACGGGTCGAACACGTGGCTTCGGATGGCCAGCGCCAGGATCCGATTGACTACGCCCGGCACACAGATCACCTTGCGACGCTCCACGGCACGAAGAGAAATCTCCACCACGCGATCCGCCGACATCCACATGAATTTCGGTACGAGGCTGCGATCCATTCTTGCATCCGGAAGGTCATGGAACTCCGTATAGGTGAATCCCGGACAGAGCGATTGAATGCGGACCGCCGTTTTCTGCAGTTCTTGCTGGACGGACTGGGAGAAAGAGTTCAAATACCCTTTCGTAGCGCAGTAAGAGACGGCGCCCGGTGCCGCGAGAAAGCTGGCCAGCGAGGAAACATTGATCACATAGCCACGATTTCGAGCGATCATCTGGGGCAACGCAGCGTGTGTGAGGCGTACCGTGGCAAGGACATGGACACGGATCATCGCCAGGTTTTTCTCGATGTCGGCTTCGTGGAACGGCCCCTGCACGCCGAAACCCGCGTTGTTAACAAGTATCTCGACGTCGTCGCGATCCCGAATCATCGCAGCCAGACTTCCTACGTCGCGATCGTCGGCCAGATCCGCGCAAACCGGGTCAACAGAGGTCCCAAACCGGCTCTCCAGCTCATCCCGCAGCGTCGCCAGACGATCTTTACGCCTGGCGACGAGGATCAGATTGAATCCCCTTTCCGCCAGCTTTCGGGCATAGGCGGCACCGATGCCGGCCGAGGCTCCTGTCACGACGGCTGTTCTTCGGCTCGGAAGCGGTTCGTCCTGCTGCTCGGTTCTCATCACTTGCATGGTTCCTGTTTCGTCCGGCTGCCTTACTCGGCGCTGGGCCATGTACCTCAAAGATCGTGAACTTCTTCACAAAGTTTCGCGACCAACGGGAGCAGACCATTTCAGCCGAGCGGTAGCTCGTATTGGCCGGCGGCCCTGCCGCCCTGGGCCACTAACCTCAAAGATCGTGAAGTTTTTCACAAAGACTCGCGACCAACGGGAGCAGACTATTCCAGCCGAGCAGTAGCTCGTATTGGCTGGCGGCCCTGCCGCCCGGTAGCTCGTATTGGCCGGCGGCCCAGCCGCCCTGGGCGGCTGGACAAGAGCAATGAGCCACCCCCAGAATCATAGAAAAGGAGCCCCCTGCCTGCAAGGATACACGGCAAGGGCCGTTTGTCCCGGAAATTGCCTCGCGGTATTATGGTGGCCGGCAGGCCCACGAGCCTGAGTCATATACGGCCATGACAACGACAACGATCATAGGAGAGCGAGCCATGCTGCCGGAAGTTGCAGTTCGAATGGCGCGGGGGCGTTGGTGCGGTTCCCATGGCGTGCTGATCTTACTCGCGATTTCAGTGTCGGGCGGCACGGCTCTGGGTGAGCAGGGGGCTGAGACGACTCCAGGCGGCTCCGATCAGGTCAAGGTGGCGGCCGTGCAGATTACGGGGTATACGAAGCTGTTCAAACCGCGGGCTGACTACGACCCGACCGAGGCAATTGTCGACTACACGAAAAAGGCGGCAGCCGACGGAGCCCAGTTGGTCGTCTTTCCCGAGTACCATCTGGGCCGCATTCGGGTTCCTTCGCCCGTCACTGAGCGAATCGGTCGAGCGGCTGCGGAACACCGTCTCTACGTCATCGTTGGGTGCTGGGAACTTCTCGAAGACGAAGATTTTGCCAACGCGGCTCTCCTCTTCGGCCGGGAGGGTCAAATTATCGGCAAATACTACAAAACCCACGCCGCGGTCGACCAATACGAAGGCGAGCCGGCCTACAGTCGGCCGCCATCGGGTCGCGACCGGCAATGGCTGATCGAGAACGATCCCGAGTGGATCATGATACGGGGGGACCGGTTTCCCGTGTTCGACTTGGATTTCGGCAAAGTCGGGATTGCCACGTGCTACGACGGATATTTTCCCGAGACCTTTCGCCTCCTGGCCCTGAACGGCGCCGAAATCATTGTGTGGATCAACGGCCGGCACGGACAGGTGCAGGATTTCGTGGTCCGCGCCACGATGTTCTACAACGACGTGTGCATGATCTGCACGAACCAGGCCTACGGAGCAGGGACGATGATTGCTCAATGGCCGACGTCGATTCTCGCCGATTGTTCCGAGGCGAAAGAGGGCTACATTACAGCCACGTTGAACTTGGGAGGTTTGCGAGCCGCGCGGGCCCGAAGCAGGAACGCCCGGCAGCGAAGACCCGAAATCTACGCCGACCTCAGCAGTCCGAGATGACCCACCATAGGGCGGCAGGGCCGCCGGCCAATACGAGCTACCGCTCGGCTGAAATGGTCTGCTCCCGTTGGTCGCGAAACTTTGTGAAAAACTTCACGATCTTTGAGGTTAGTGGTACAGGGCGGGGGGGAATTCTTGACACGTGTTTTGGTCATGGTAGTATGAACTCCCGAAGGTTGGGGGGGCCACAGATCGAGACGCACGTGCAAGACGAGTTTCAAGACGCAACCAAGCAGAACTGGTCAAGGCGTTCGCGACGCTTGGCCCTGGCTGCCGTGGCGCTGTTGGGCTGCGCCCTGTCGGCAACGCTGTTTATCACGTTGCATCGTCAGGAATCGCAATGGATTGACGCCCAATTTCGGTTCGACGCGCAGCTTCGGATCAGCTCGATCGAGAGAGAACTGGCCGCGAATCTTGCCGCCCTGGAAGCCCTGGGCGCATTCTATGCGGGTTCTAAAAATGTTGAACGATCCGAGTTTTTCGCTTTTACCGACCCCTTTCTGCGGCAACAGTCGGGCATTGCCGCATTGGCTTGGGCGAAACTTGTAACCTCTCAGACGAAGCCCGGCGATTCATCAAGCGACTCGCCTTCCCCCAGCGAAGCAAAGTCTGAGGCGAATGGTCCGCTCGAGACCCTTGAAGACCATTTCCCGGTGGAATATCTGGTTCCCTCCGACTACCGGTTTCTCAAGGAGGGGCGCGACGTCGGCGAGATTGAAGAGCTACGCACGGCGATGGTTGCTGCACGGGACATGGGATACCGTACGATCGCGTCCAGCATCTATCTTTACGACAGCGAGGAATCGGCCGGGCAGAATGTGTTCGCCTTCATGCCGGTCTACCATCGGCAAACACCGCACGAAACCGAGAAGCAGCGGCGGGAGAATCTCGCCGGATTCTACGTAGGCGTGTTCCGATTGGACTCGCTGATGGAGCGGGCCATCGGTTTCACGTCCAATCTTGGCATCGACGTGCAGGTCTTCGACTACATGCAGCCGGTCGGAAGTTCGTGGACGTACGTACGCGAGTCCCCTTCGCGAGACACGCCGTTTCGGCCGCTGGGGGATCCGCGTCTGCTGGAAGGCGAACCGCCGGGGTTCGGCGCTCCCGTGAATATCTCCGGTTGCCAATGGTTCATCGTCTGCACGCCCACGGAAAGTTACCGAAAGAGACTTCAGCGCCCATTGCCGCTTGTGAGTGTAGTCGCGTCGCTGCTGGTCACAAGCATTCTCCTGCTGTACCTCAACGACATCCTCAGCCGGGCGGAAAAGGTCGAGCGGCTGGTCGTGAAGCGGACGGCCGAGTTGCGTTCCTCCAACGTTCAACTTGGCCTGGAAATGCAGGAACGAGAACGTGCAACGCAAGGCTTGCGCGACTCGGAAGCTCTCTACTCTTCGCTCGTCGAAAGCCTCCCCGTTCACGTCCTCCGAAAGGATCGAAACGGGAATTTCACCTTCGCCAACCGATCTTTCTGCCGGTTGCTCGGAAAGTCGTTCGACGAGATCATCGGCAAGAGCGATTTCGATTTCTATCCCCGCGACCTGGCGGAGAAGTATCGCGCCGACGACCGCGCCGTTTTCGAAACGGGCGAACTGTTCGAGGCGGAAGAGCAAAATCAGCAGGACGGAAATACCCGTTACGTGCATGTGATGAAGTCCCCCGTGTTCGACGCGGCAGGCGCGATCATCGGGACCCAGGCGATCTTTTGGGATGTCACTGCGCGGAAAGAGGCGGAATTCGCCCTCGAACAGGCCAAGGAGACGGCCGAAAGCGCGAACCGGGCCAAGAGCGCGTTCCTCGCCAATGTGAGCCACGAGATCCGCACGCCCATGAACGCCATTCTCGGGATGACCGAACTCGTCCTGGCCGACAGCCTGTCCGCCAGACAACGGGATTACCTGAGCGTCGTCCGCGAATCGGGAGAGGCCCTCGTCACCGTAATCAACGACATCCTCGACTTCTCGAAAATCGAGGCGGGAAAACTCGACATCCGCAGCGAACTCTTCGACTTGCACGACGCCCTCGGCAGCACGATGAAGTTTCTCGCCGTTCGCGCCCACGAGAAGTCGCTGGAACTCGTCTACCGGGTGGCCCCAGATGTACCCCGTCGGGTTGTCGGCGACAGCACACGATTGCGCCAAGTCCTCATCAACCTCGTGGGCAACGCGATCAAGTTCACGCAACGCGGTGAAGTCATGCTCGACGTCGTTCGGCTCCCCGACGGCGACAGCCATGTTTGGATCGAACTGTGCGTCACAGACACCGGAATCGGGATCGCCAAGGAGAAACTGGCTGCAATTTTCGAGGCCTTCGAACAGGCGGATACCAGCACCACTCGCCAATTCGGCGGCACAGGCCTTGGACTGGCCATCACGCACAAGCTGGCCGAGTTGATGGGGGGCACGATCTCGGTCGTCAGCGAGGAGGGCCACGGGAGTTGTTTCCGAATCAGACTTCCCTTCGATCAGGTTGAGGAAGAGAAACCGCTCGCGAGCGTGGCGAATATCGGAGCCATTCCCGTCCTGGTCGTCGACGACAACGACACGAATCGCCGCGTTCTTCTGGAAATCCTGGAGAGTTGGGGAGTCACCGCGTCGGGAGCTGCAAACGCCGCGGAAGCAATCACGGCCATCCGCGCGGCGACGGAAGATGGACATCCTTTCGAAGTAGTCCTGATCGACTCCACCCTTCCCGATCCCGACGGATTCTCCCTGGCCGAGGAGATCATCCACCACGGCAGACCTATCGGCCATGTCGTGATGATGCTGACGTCGAGAGACCGTCCCGGTGACATTGCCCGGTGCGAGCAGATGGGAGTTGCCTCCTATTTGAGCAAACCGCTGAAGCGTTCGGAGTTGTTCAATATCCTGTTGACCCGAGTCGGCCTGGATTCCCGCTATGAGGACCGTGCCTTTTCCGAGAATCGCCGGTTTCCCTGCACGTTGCCGCCTTTGAAGGTCCTCGTGGCCGAAGACAGCCTGATGGGGCAGAAACTCGTCCGTGGAATCCTCGAACGCCACGGGCATTCGCCCGTTATTGTCGGCACCGGGCGGGAGGTTGTCGCCCAATGGGAAACCGGCCGGTTCGATCTGGTACTTATGGACGTGCAGATGCCGGAAATGGACGGGCTTGCAGCCACGGCGGCGATCCGCGAGCGAGAAGCCGGAGCGAAACACCGTACACCGATCATCGCCATGACCGCGCATGCCATGCGCGGAGACGAGGAACGCTGTCTCGCAGCAGGCATGGACGGATACGTATCCAAGCCGATCTACCTGCGCCGTCTGTTCGAGGTGATCCAAAGCGTTCTGGCGGCGGGCCAAAGGTCAACGACGGCACCGGATGCCTCCACGCAGACAGCCGTCAAAACGCCGACGCAAGAGGAAGGTGAAGGCATCGAACCAGGTCCCAAGCAAACAGGATCGCCGCCCCACGACAGGGGGGAGACTGAATTCGACCCTGAAGGTGCTTTGGCTACCGTCGGAGGAGATCGGTCACTTCTCGAGGAGCTGATCCGCGCCTACCTTGAGGAGGCCCCCCAGAATCTGGTCGCCCTCGAGGAGTCCCTCAAGCACGGAGACACCCTCGCTTTTCGCCGTGCGGCCCACACGATCAAGGCATCGATGCGCTATTTCTGTTTCCAGCATGGGTTCGATCTCGCGTTCGATCTGGAAAAGCTCGGGATGGAGGG
>Ga0351853_1063_pt1 | contig 28629 bp, 19 predicted proteins | sample BONcelHFGM3001C8_FD_206799 | JGI IMG/M metagenome (GOLD analysis project Ga0351853, IMG submission 206799) | Enriched cells from coal bed in the Powder River Basin, Montana, United States - BONCAT cells FGM rep2 HSBNCT.FGM.300.1.C8 ... | reverse complement strand
GTGGCAGCCCCGCCTGCCGGCGATCCGGTGGCGAAAGACGATCCGCTTTTCGCGGTCGCGGAACCGTTTGCTTCGTGGATCATCGAAGGGGATGCGGCCAATCAGCCGCTGGCCGCCCACAAGGCGATTGAACAGGTTGAGCGTCTCGAACCCTATCACTTGCGCAAGGTAAGGATCCTCAACGGAGCACACACGGCGCTTGTTGCGAAGGCATTGCCGCGGGGGATCGAAACGGTTCGCCAGGCGGCCGAGGATGAGAGGATCCGGCCGTGGCTCGAGAGTCTCCTGTTCGAGGAGATTGTCCCTGCGATCGCCGATCGAGTGAAGGACGGCGAGTCGTTCGCGCGAAGCGTTCTGGAGCGGTTTGCCAACCCGTTTCTCGAACACCGGCTTGCCGATATCGCGCTGCACCACGAGAAGAAGCTGGAAACGCGGCTCCGGCCGACGTTCGGTGAATTCCATGCGGCGTTCGGTCGGAAACCGAAGATTCTGGGGGAGATTCTGGGCGGGGCTTGACCTGGACTATTCGGGCGGCACTCAGAGCGAAGCGACGCGAGCGGTAAGTTCCAGGCGACACCCGGCGGGTGTCGCCCATGGTCAATATTCCTCCACATAAAATGGTGTGATCATATCATCAACCGGCCAGGTGGCGCGATTCTCGTCCTGGTACAGTCCGATCTCGCCGAACGGGATGGGGCGGAAGTCGAAACGATCGTAGATCGGGGACGTTTCATCCAGGCCGAAATCATAGTTCTTCGCATCAGCGAATTCAGGATTCTTCGAGGGTGCGTGGTTGTCGAGCAGTTCGTTGACGCCGCGGTCTCGGGTGCTGAACTGGCCGCAATCGACCACCAGGTTGCGCCAGATATAGTTGCGGTCGGGATTGGCCTGAAGGTTGCCGAGGTCGGGATAGCGGGTAATATGGGGCGGCGTGTTGATGTCGACTCCGCCGGTCTTGACAACTTGTTGCGTCCGCTCGTCGGCCAGGCGTTCGAGCCAACGCTTCTCGCCCCAGGCGGAGTAGCTGAGGGCGTACTTGCAGCCGATGAAGAGATTATTGTCGACGACGTTATCTTTGCCGCCGTGGATCTGGACGGCGCCGAAGCGACCGCCGGCACAGCGGTAGAAGACGTTGCCGTAGATGAGCACGGCGCTGATGAAATCGTCGAGCCGGATGCCCGCCTGGCCGGCCACGTCGTGGCCGCTGCCGATGTGGTGCCAGAAGTTGTAGCGGATCACGTTGCCGCGATAGGCCGGGTTGCCGTAGATGTCGATTCCCGCCTGATCGTCGGACTCGTACACGACGCTGTGGATTTCGTTCCACTCGATGGCGTGCTCGTAGCCTTCGACTCGCATGGCGTGGTGGGGGGAATCGTGGAAGAGGTTGTGGGCGATTCGATTGCCGACGCCGTCGAGGTGGACGGCCGGGGCATAGACGCGGTCGATCCGGGTGAAGTTGTGGATGTGGCAATTCTCGACGTAGTGCTCTCCGGGCGTGAGCGTCTTCCGGTCGCCACCGGACATTCGGATTCCGCCGGCGCCGAGCGTGTGGATGTCGCAGCCGAGCACCCCGTGACCGGTTCCGCCGTTGACGATCACGCCGTTGGTTCCCAACTTGCGAAAGGTGCAAGCGGCGAGGAGATTCCGGGCGCCGCCTTCGATCACGGCACCCTCCGCGCGGCCGAGTTCGAAGCAGAGCCCCCGCAGGGTGATGTGATCGGCATTGCGGATGACGACAAACGGCTTGGCGAGAACGGGAAATTCGACCGTCGCTTCGTCGAGCGGCTTCGGCGGGAACAGGTAGAGTTTGCCGGAAGAACGGTCGAGATACCACTCGCCCGGTTTGTCCAGCTCTTCCAGGATGTTAAACACGAAGTAGGGCATGCCCTCCTTGTAGCCGTAGGAGGCGCGGGATCCGACGGTGATCTGCTTCGCGGCCCCATCGATCGCCGCGATCGGCACACTCCGGCCGGCCCAGAGATGGCCCCAATAGCCGAAAGCCCAGACGTCGTCGGTCGCCGGCCACTGGCCCGGGCGATCTTCGGCAAACTCGAACACTCCCGGCTTGCCCGCCTCGTTGCTTCCCATTTTGCCGGAGTGCACGGGCCCCGTTTTCACAAATCCTTCGTTGGGCCACCGCGCCAGGTCCATGGCCTGACCGTCCACATAGAGATCAACCCAAGGATTGGCCGGATACCCGGCCTCGCCATAGCCACGCGGGAGGATCCTGCCAAGGTCGTCGATGCCTTGGGCTTTCAAATCGATCACTACCACCTGGTTCCGGGCAGTCTCCGGCAAACGTTGTTTGATTTTCTGGTCGTCGACTGCCGCAAAACCCGTGAGCTGCACGCCACCGCTGAAAACAGGCATCTCACCGGGATAGGCTTGATACACAATCGGCTGCTCGGCTGTCCCTGCATCCTTTTCTGTCAGTATGAAGCTCCCATCCATCCGGTACACGCCGCCTCGGACTACGACAGCGACACCGCCCGGCGGCAGCCCCTGCGACTGCTTTCGCTCGGCAATGGCCTGCCGGGCACGCGCCAGCGTGGCGAACGGGGAGGATTCGGTCCCGGGATTGGTGTCGGCGCCGTCGGCGGCCACGTAGTAGGTGGCTCCCGGCGCCGGCAATTGGGGCAACCTGGTACGGCTGGCGGCGGGGTCTCGCCGCGGCATCCCGGCAGCAAGGCGGCGGACTTCGGCACTCCGTTCGAGCGCCTCGAGCCGGTGGTGAGGGAGGACGATCGCGTATCGGGATGCTGCATCAAACGCCGTGGCCGCCTGTGCCAGATCGCCTTGCCGCTCATAGCTGTGGCCCATGCACAGCGACGCCAGGCTCCGCAGTTCGCGTGGAGCGGTAGCGGCCGTGGCAAGGGCTTTGTACAAATCGCGCGCCTTGTCATATTCACGGGCAGACAGCCAGGCATGGGCCATCTGGAGCCGCGTATTCCACGATTCGAGGTCCGTGAGGGAATTCTCTTCGATCGCGGCTGTGTATTCGTTGACCGCGCGGGTGCCGTTACCGTCGGCGAGCAAGCGTTCGGCCAGGGCCAACCGGACGATCGCCCGGCGGCGGGGCGTCGTGTCGGGCAATTCGAGCAGTCGCCGATAGACGGGAACGGAGATCGCTGCACGGACAACGCCCTGTTCTTCCGCGAAGCAAAGGCGCAAGGCCGTTTCACGCAGATTCTCGGGAGCGCTCGGCGTATCGTACAGTCTCGCACAGAGAGCGGCCGATTCGGTCATCCGGTTCTGCCGCCACAGGGCATGGGCCGCACCCATCGTTGCAGCGGCACGGCAGGTCGCGTCGAGGCTGGAATCATCCGCAAGGGATCGATAGTGATCTTCAGCCGCGGGCCAATCATCTTGCCGGATCGCCTGAGCCGCACGGGCGAACAAAGCCTTGGCGGTATCCGAAACGGCCGTCGTGTCGATCGCGTGGGCGGCAATCATCTCGGGGGGCAGGGCCTCGCCGTAGACGGTCACCTCATCGACGTCCATCTTGAGCGAACCGATCCCGGCATCGGCGAATCCGATTCGCAACGACGGCGCCGGTGTCCACTCGCCGCGGTATTCATTGACTGCCACGAGCAGGCCGTTCCAGTAGATACTCATCTCGGCGCGGTCCCAGGCTACGGCAACGTGATGCCAGACGCCGTCCGGCAGGGGGAGATTCATCTGGGTCGAGATCGAACTGGACGGTTGCGGGCGCCCGATCTCGAAGCTTAGTCGTTGCTCCGGGTAGGAGGTGGAGAGTCGCATTCCCTCCCAGTAGCCGTTTCCCAGGCTGAAGAGCATGCCGTTGGTGCGCCCGTTGCCGAGTTGGGCGCCCTGGCCGTTCTTGCGGAACCAGATCTCGACGGTGCATCCGCGTTCGGAAGGGATGAACGCTTTTCCCTGGAAGGCTCCGTTGTCGATTCGGACCGCCTTCCGGTCGGCCGATCGCCCCTCGACGATCGCGATCGCGTCGCTGCCTCCATAGGTGAGCGGCTCCGGTTCGCTGCCGCCACTCTCCGCGACCGGCGATTCGGCTGAAACCGCTTCGAAAGTGTACAGGCGGAGGGGGCTTAGAGCGTTTCCGGAGGCCCCGCCCTCAGCGTCGCCGGCTTGCAGAACTGCTGAGGCACAGCATCCCACAACCCAGGCCGCAAGGAGGATCTGCTTCGTCATTTTTCCGTTCCTTTGCTTTGTGCGCCCTGCTGGAGTGCATAGAGCCTGGTCATGGAGCCGACATAGACCGTTCCGTTGGCCACGATCGCCGAGCTATGGACGGGCGAGTCGAGCTGGACGGAGCTGAGGACTCGCTTCTCTCTGCCGGTTGCGAGAATCCAGAAATCTCCGCGGCGGGTACCGATGTAGACCTTTCCGTCGGCGACAAGCGTCGAGGCCCAGATCTCTTTGCCCGCATCATGAACCCAGCAGGCCTCGCCCGTCGCGGCGTCGATACAGTGTACCTGGCCATCGCAGTCGGCCACATAGACGAGCCCGTCGCGAACGGCCGGGGTCGAACAACAATGTTTCCCGAGCGGATAGGACCACACGAGATTTGTGTCTGTCACATCGCCGGAGCCGCTTGCGTCGATGCACTTGAGCCAGGATTCATGTTTGCCCCACCAGATATCGCCGCCGTGGGTCACGTAGAGCCGGCCCTCGTGAAAGACGGGCATGCTCTTGATGTTGCTCGGACTCTCCTTGCGATTGCGAATGTACTGGTGAACGTTTTCCTTGGGAGCTGTCGGATCGCAGTCGAAACGCCACACGGGGTCGAGGAGGGCGACTTCGCTCCCCGGCATCGGCGTCTGGGGATCCAAGGCGTCGAAACCGTAGATCACGCCGTCGCCGCCGCAGAAATAGACCTGGCGGCGCCCCTCGATCATGCCCAGTGCGGGCGACGACCACGTGCAATGGAAGATGCGGTCGCCGATTCCCGCATTGTCCCTGGCCACCAGGCGTCCCGTCGCCTTGTCGACCACGACCAGGCTCGGCGCCTCGGGCTTGTCCACCCCGTCGTGCTTGCTGGTCAGGCCGTTGCTGGTGTTCACGTAGAGGTGGGCGCCGTCGAGCAGGATCGACGAGTGGGAGGAATCGTGGGGCCTGACGCCGGCCGCCTCGCGGAGGTCGAGCAGCCAGAGGATGTCGGCATCCAAAGGCCCGGCTTCGACGAGCGGTTCGCCGCTGGGCGTGGAATGACGACCTTCTTCGCGATAGGGCCCGTCGTTTCCGTCGGCCATGCCGTTCAGATCGAGGCACACGACTTCGTCGCGATTGGTCACCGTGTAGACACGGTTGCCTTCGACCGTTCCGGGGGAACAGATACCGGCTCGCGGCCAGTCGAAGAAAACATCTTCAGACAGTTTGGGCACCACGAGTTGCCAGGCGAAACTGCCGTCGGCCTCGCCAAAGCACATCATCACGCCGCGATCCCCCTGGTGCCGCTGGTCGCGTCGCTCGTCGTTGTTGGTGCCGAGCAGCACTTTGCCGTTGGCGACAACGGGGGTCGCCCAGCATTGCGAGCCCAAAGGCACGGACCATTTGACGTTCTCGCCCGATACCGGGTCGAAGCGATCCGGCAGCCCGGTCTCCGTGGAAACCATGTTCCGGGTATGACGCTGGCCCCATTGGGGTTGGTCGCCGGCATCGAGAGGTGCCGAGCAGAGGGCAAGTATCATTGCGGCTGTGTTGAGGGGCAGGCAAAAGCGTCTCTTCATAACAGGAGATCCTGGAAAACGAGGGAGTCACTCACGGGCTTTGATGTTCAAAGCGGTGGTTCAATTGGCGGCACCATAGATCATAGACTGTCTTGGTTGGTTTCGCATCTTTGGCCGATTGGGGGGAGTGGTTTTGGACAATTGGGGGGCGGGGAGCACATGAACTACGAAATGCGAAACAAATACGAATTCGGCCAATCCGCTCCGGAGCATGATTTACTCCCCCGTTTCACTTGACTCCCCCCTGCGTCTGCCAACAGAATAGAAGGTGGAATACTAGCGTTCCACTCCCCGCCTTGTCTTTTCGTTCATGCTGGCGAGCGTTTGGAGGCGTTTTGCGCATGCCCCACAAGACTCCAAAGTCCGATCCGAGCGTTTCTCGTCGCCATTTCCTTCAACGGACGGGAATCTTGTACGCCGCCTCCGCACTGGCAGGGGGCTCGCAGTTGGTGTTCGGCCAGGAAGAAAACTCGGGGCCGATTGACTGTGGGCCACCGCCGAAGGCGAAGCCGCAGAGCCGCACCGGGGGCGAGTCATTTGTCCCCCTCCCGCTGCCGGTGACTCCCCTGCGGCGAAGCGAGAAAAAACGTCCCCCCAGCCCACCCGCCTTGATTGGCAAAGCAGCCCTCGGAGCCCCTCGCTGGATCACGCGCGACGGCAAGCGGACCATGTATCGCGACTGGATGACCGATCCGGCCGACATCGACACGCTGCTCGAATGGACCAACCAGAAGCTCGGCATCAATTTTCGGTCGATCGAAACCGATCTCAACACGTTCTCCTACGATCCGCTCGAACTTCCAGCCTTGTTGATTGCCGGGCACAACAGCTTCGAGTTCGCCGACGACATCCGCTCGGCCCTGGCTCGCTACGTGGCCGACGGCGGAATGATCCTCGCCGACGCGTGCTGCGGCTGGAACGATTTTGCCGAGAGCTTCCGTCGCGAAATGGACCTGATCTTCCCCGGCCGGCCCTTGCGAAAAATGCTCCCCGACGAGCCGGTCTTCTCCTCTTACTACAAACTGAGTTCCTTCACCTACAAGAAGGGCGACGGTTCCGAGTACAACGATGCGCCGTGCCTCGAATCGATCGACTTCGGGTGCCGCAGCGGCGTGATCTTCTCGCCCTGCGACCTGACATGCGGCTGGGACGGTCACGAGCACCCCCGTGGAACTCGCGTCGTCATCGACCAGGCCCGGCAGGTCGGCGCCAACCTCGTGACCTATCTGCTGGGAACATTTCAACTGGCACGATTCCTCAGTACCACGAAACGCTACTACGAACAAGACTCTCCCACCCGCGACGATTTCGTTTTCGCCCAGCTTAAGCATGAAGGCGACTGGGATCCCGATCCGTCAGCCGTTCATAACCTGCTCAAGCACGTTCGCGACAACTCCACGCTGGCGGTCAAGTTCAAGCGGCAGGAAGTGGAGCTGACGGACCCGGAAATCGCGACCTATCCGATCCTGTACATGACGGGCCACCACGAGTTCCACTGGAACCAGGAAGAGGTTGCCCGCTTGCAGCGCTACCTGGCAGCCGGCGGCCTGCTGGCGGCCGACGCATGCTGCGGCCGGGTGTCCTTCGACGTGGCCTTCCGCCGCGAGATCGCCAAGGTGTTGCCCGGCAGCCCGCTGGACCGTCTCCCGGGGGACCATCCGGTCTACCATTGCCACAACGACATCCACCAAGTGGAGTACACGCCGCGGGTTCGCGAGGACTACGGCCCTATCGACACACCCGAGTTGGAAGGCATCGCGATCGACGGTCGCCTGGCAGTGATCTACAGCAGATTCGACCTCGGCAACGGCTGGGAGCAATTCCCGCACGCCTATAGCTACGGTGTGAGAGACGACGACGCGTTGAAAATTGGCACGAACATTTTGGTCTATGCGGTGACGCACTAGAGTGGCTGTAAACTGGAGGCTGTAGACCGAAGGGCTGTGTTGCGAAAATCGCTGGCGCTGCAATCCACTTCCTACAGTCTGAAGCCTGCAGCCTGGACTCTCCGGAGCAGAATCATGTCCCCCGCGGCTGAGAAAATCATTGACCGTCTCGACTCCACGCGGCAGCAATGGTGGATCTTTACGCTCCTCAGCACGGCCGTTTGGGCAATCAGCGTTTCCTTCGCCGTGGCTCTCGTCTTCATGTTGGCCGACGCCCTCGCGAGGTTTTCACAGGACACTCTGGCCGGCCTCCTGGCCGTTTGGGCTGCCGTCACGATCCTCATGGCCATCTTCGTGCTCCGAAGGATCACGCGATCCCAGCGCAGCATCGAAGCCACCGCTCGATGCATCGAAACGGAATACCCGGAACTGGGCAGTTCGCTGATCAACGTCGTTCAACTGTCGAGCGATACGAAGAACGAATCGCGCCCTTTTTGCGAAGCCGCGGTCAATGAAGCAGCCGCGCAGGCGGGCAAAGTCCGTTTTGAAGATGCGGCCCGCCACGAAACACGCTGGCGACGTTTCCTCTACTGCATGCAGAGCCCGCGAGATCTCGTCGAATCGATCGTTGTCTTCTTGCTGCTGTTCGCCATCGGACTTCTCAGCCAATGGCTCAATCCGAACGTCGGTTCGGCCGCGGGCCGCCTGATGCAACCCTGGAGATTCGTGCCTTCCGTAGGTTCGCTGAAGATTCTGGAGGTCACTCCGGGCGATACGGAAGTGCTCCTCGGCGAAAGCCTCGACATTGCCGCTGTCATTGTCGACCGCATCGAAGGGGATCCCTATCCGGCCACGCTCTACGTCGCCTTCGACGATGGGAAAGAAACCGATTTGCCCATGACGCCTGGTGAGCGCTACGTCACCAAGACCAACCGCAATGGAGAGACGGTCGACGAGACCCGGCGAAGCTACACCCTCACCTTGCCCACCGTCAAATCACCGATGACCTATCGCCTGGAAATCGGCGACTCCCAGACACGCGTCTATCGAGTCGCCGTGACGGAAAAGCCGACGGTCGACGAGGTCGAGGTCACGCTCAAGTATCCGATCTATCTGGGAAGGGCGGAGGAGACCTTCGTTCAGAAGACGGCCGACCTCGAAGTGCCTCAATATACCATCGCCGAACTGCAGATCCGCCCGTCCGTCCCGATCACGAAGGGGCATCTCGACGCCGAAGGTATGATCTACAGCGGCGAGTTGCGATCCGGCGGGAAATTGATGCTCGTCCGCATGCCGTTGGTGAAAAACACGACCTTCACAATCCACCTGGAGAAAAACGGGCAGGCCGACCCTCATCCGCGTTTGAACCGCGTGATTGTCCACCCGGACCGTCCGCCCACGATCGAACTGCTCAAGCCGCCCCGCCAAAGCACGGCTGCACCCGGCAGCGATCTGGCGGTGATGATCCGCAGCGCCGACGATCACGGCGTCGGCCGCGTGCGGCTCGAAATGAAGGTCAACGACGAATCGGCCGTCGGAACCGGCGACGAGACATCCGAAACCGCCGATAAGAACACGACGGTCGTCAAACAGTGGACGGAATTCGACAACGACAGCACGATCGTCCTTCATCACCTGATGGCTCTGGCCGGCGACGTCGTCAGACCCGGCCAGACCGTGCTGCTGCGCGCCACGGTCCGCGATCGGCGAATGTTCAACGATTTCGGACTCGAACTCGTGCCGCAGGAATCGGTCACCGGATGGCACACGGTTCGCATCGTGGACGAGCAGGCAAAAGTCGACGCGGTCCTCGCAAAACTCGACAACCTGCGCGACGCCCTCTTCAGGATCCTCGACAAGCAGCTTCGAGCCACGGCCCGCAACGCCCTGATTGGCGCGAAAACTCGAATCGACGAGGCCGTCGCTTCCGCCGCTGTCGTCCGTTCCCTGCAAGTCGACATTCAGAAATCATCGATCGCCCTGGTCAGGTTGATCGGCGACGTCGAGCGAGAGGATCATCAGGCGATCAAGCGGATACTGAACCAACTCGCCTTCGGAGAAATGCTCACCGCCGTTTCCCAATGCGACACGCTCGTCAAGGCAAAGGTAATCGACGAGTTGCCCGTGACAGTCGGCGAACTGGGTCTGACCCAGGCAACGATTATCGACATCCTTCGAAAAATGCTCGACATCACCCGGCGGGCCCAGACAGAAGAATTGGCCGAGATGAAGAATCGCCAGGTGGGCGACTTGCCCCCGGAAGCCCAGAAGAAGCTGGACGACCTGAACAACGCTCTCGAAAAGGCCATGGAGCAACAGAAGAAGGTCGTCGAGGCGGCCGAGAACCTGGCCAAGGCTCCGGTCGAGGATTTCGCCGAAGCGAAGGAACAGCTCGTCAAGGCCCTGCAAGCAGCCGAAGATGACTGGTCGAAATTCATGACCGAACTGAATACCGATTTGAGCAAACTCCCCGAGCAGGATTTCGCCAATCCCTCCAGCCTGAAGGAACTGGTCGAAATCCAGACCGAGATCAAGATGGCAGAAGACGCGTTGCTCAAGAAGACCGCCGACATTGCCGTCCCCCTGGAGCAGCTCGGCGCGGAGATGGCCGAGGAGATCCAGACCAACATGGAGAAATGGCTCCCCGATGAGCCGGATCGCGAACGCTGGAGCCAGGAGGAGTCGCTCACCGACGAAGGCAAAGAGGCGCCCATGGCGGAATTGCCGGGCGAGTTGGAAGACCTGATCGGCGACCTGCTGGAAGAAGAAGAGGATCTCTTCGACGAAATGGAAGACGTTTCCTCCAGTGCCGCCGACTCCCTCGACAAGGGCGCCGGCTGGGACGTGATGGACGGCCCCATCTCCAACATGAGCGCCAAGGGCGCCACCGGAAACCGGCTTCCCAACGCAAGCGAGATCGGCGGACGGGCGGGCGAAGGGCGCCAGGGCAAGTCGAGCGGCGAGTTCGTCGGCGACGAGGCCGTCGGCAAGGGGGGCCGCAAGACTCCAAGCCGGCTCACTCCCGATCCCTATGTGAACGGCCAGATCAAGGATCACAGCAAGGACCCCAGCGGAGGCGCCACGGGCGGCGGCAAGGAAAGCGGGGAAGGGGGCGAAGGGCTCGAAGGCCCCACCCCCGGGTCTCGGGGCGAGCGCGACATGAACCGTCTCGCCGGCAAGCAGGCAGCCCTCCGAAACAAGGCCGAAGGTATCGACCTCCAGCACTACAAAGTGATGGGATACCATCACATCGACCTGGCACGCATGATCGACCTGATGGGCCAGATCGAACGCGATCTGAGAGCCGGACGTTACCAGAACGCAATCCGGCAGCGAGACGTCCTGCTCGAAGGGCTCGGCGGCGTCAAACAGCACCTCGAAGGAAAGTTCGAGGTCCGCCGCGATGAAACCGTCAACCTCCCCGCCGACGTACAGAAAGACCTTTTCGGCAGCATGCAGGACCCGTCACCCGCCGGTTGGGAGGAAATGAACCGGAAATACTTCGAACGGCTCGCACGCGGCGGTGCCGACGCCGGCCCCAGCTTGACCGGCACCTCCCGAGAAGCCCCGACCCTGACGGAAAGCAGTCCATAGGCTGGAGGCTGGAGACTGGAGGCTGGAGACCGACGTCCGCTCCGCCGGCCGGACCGACGGTACCGTGTCATTGTTCCGGTTCGCTCCGAAGCGGAGTTCCAAGGATGTGCATTCGTCACTTTTCTCCCGCGCGATCAACCATGATGCGATCTTGCCTCGCCACTGCCGTTTTCGCCGCCATTCTCGCACTCGGCTGTTCCTCCGGCGACCCGCCCGCCCCGGCGGCTGCCGGCAATCTGCCGCAGAAACCGGAGTCGCCCACCGCCGCCGTTGGAACGGTTGAACTGGCGGCTCCGGCTCCGGCCTCCGAAACAGCCGCCGAGAATGAAGAGCCGGCTCCCGCCCCGGCGGGCAAGCAGTGGAAAGACTCGGCGGGCAACGTTCTGGCCGTCGGCGAATTCATTTCCCTGCTTGACGGAAACGTCTGTCTCGAAGCACCCGACGGCTCAGGTACCGTCGTGCCTTTCGAGGAGCTTTGTGAGGCCGATCGCAAGCTCGTCCGGCAGGAGCCGGCCGCCGGTCCGCCCGTTCGGGAAGAGCCCGAGGTGATGATCGAAGAGATGGTCGAGAACATCGTCTCCACTGCGCCGGCAACCGGCGACGGCGACTACGGCCGTCAGAAGGTCGTCATCCCCTTCGATTTCGTCTCGAATTTCGATGACGGGCGCTACGGCGGAATGATCGGCGACATGATTGTCAAGAAGATCCAGGACCAAGGAACCTTCGCCGTTCCCGATGCCATCGACATTCGCGACGTCTGCGCGGAACGGGGCGTGAAGATCACCCCCGACACGCCGCCCAACGAGATCCGTCGCGTGCTGCGTGACCTGTTCGACGCCCAGATCGCTATCTGGGGAAGCTGTGAGAAGGTGGCCGGCCACGAATGGGACGTCTACCAACTGACCATCAGGTGCGCCGATTTCTCCGAGAGCCTCGAGCCAAGAATGCTCTATGAGAAAGTCAACGAGCAGACGAAGACGGTGAGCGAGATTCCGCATCTCTACGTAGCCGAAATGCTCGACAAGCTTCACGGCCGCGAGCCCGGCGGGCCGGCCCCGGTCGACCAGTTCGCCGAACAGAATTGGCTCAACAATCCCAGTCTCGTCGAGAACGGCAACTTCGAGATCGGCACGCGGGGCGTGCCCAATGGCTGGGAGGATCGGGGCGGCCAGCAACGCGAACCCCTGGGCAAGCTCGTCCAGTGGACGACCGAGGCCGGCAACCCCGACAACCGCGTGATCCGCTTCGCCTTCGACGCCGGCGTGGGCGATGGATTCGGCGTGATGTACTACAGCAAGCCGTTCCCGGTGGAGGAAGGGGCGAAGTATCGCTTCCAGTGCCGGTATCGCACCAACGGCCCCAAGATCATCGTGTTCATCAAGGGCTACGACGAAATGGGGAGCGACTATCGGCCGGCAAACGAATTTGGCCCCCCAAGCGACCCCAAGTCACAAACGGGAGAGATCCAGTACATTCCCCAGTTCGGCCACCTCCGCGAGTGCTACCGCAGCCAACAGAATCTCAAGGGCGCCAAGAACGAGTGGCACACCCATACCCAGGATTTCACCCCGAGGCACACGAAATACACGCCCAAATGGGGCCGCGTCATGCTCTACTCGTATCTCGGCGCCGGAGTGGTCGAATTCGACGATATCGTCCTCAAGCAGATCGTGCCCGCCTCAGCCAGCGACAGGAAGACCGATCCCCGCCACTCCCAGGACAGCTCGGTCACCATTAAAGAAATGGAAGAAAACGAACGCCGCGCCCGCGAAGCTCGCGAGCGGCGGGAGCAGGAGTGAGGCCTGGCGTTCGCCACGTGACAGAGCCGATAGCCCAACTTCAAAAACTTGCGCTTCGGGTCTGTTTGGGGTCGAATGTGCGTCATCCTCCCCGTCTCTTGAATGCTCTCACCCCGCAGACTAGATTGAGCGGGCACGGCGTCCTCCCCGACAAAGAACCACGCAAAACGGACCGTCTAATGACTCGCCTCCTTGTTTGTGCCGTCCTCATTCTGACTCTATGCCCCTCATTCGCGCGTTGCCAGGATACCTCTCTCGACACCGCCTGGAACAACCCGCCGCTCGACGCTCGCACTCGCTGCTTCTGGTGGTGGCTCAACGGCAATGTGACCAAGGACGCGATCACTCGCGATCTTGAAGAAATGCGTGCCAAGGGCATGGGGGGTGGCCTGCTGATTGACGCGGACGGATCCGGCCAACGGGGTAATCAGATCGTGCCGGCCGGCCCTATGTTCGGTTCCGACCCCTGGCGGGAACTGATGGTCCACGCCGTCCACGAAGCCGATCGTCTGGGTCTTGAATTGTGCCTGGCCATTCAGAGCGGCTGGAACCTCGGCGGTCCCGACATTACTCCCGAGGAAATGGCCAAGCAGGTTGCGTGGTCGGAGTTGACGGTCAGCTCTCCCGGCCGTCTCCGACACCCGCTCCCGCAGCCCGCCGGCCGATTCGACTATTACCGCGACGTCGCCGTCTTGGCCATTCGCGTCAAGGAATCCCAACAGAAAGAAGCAGCGCCAACCTTTGCTCTCTCCTCCAGCGGCGACCAAGAGTCGCGGTCGGCATCGGCGGCCGTCGACGGTGACGAATCGACCTACTGGGTTTCTCAGGGTGGAAAACCGGGGGAGGGTCCCGACAAGAACAAGTCCGAATGGCTCGCGGCAACCTTCAGCGAGCCGGTGAATGTCGCGGGCTTCCGCATTCTCGGCCGAAAAGGTTATGGGCCCAAACGCTGCCGGTTGCTGGCGCTCAAGAACGGGAAAACGTTCGAGCCGGTCACGGAAGAACTTGCCGTGGCGAACGGCGAGTCGCTCGACGTCACGTTCGATCCGGTCCAGTCGCGGCAGTTCCGCCTCGAAATATCCGATGCCTACGACGCGCGCTTTCCCGACACTCCGCGTAACGTCCAAATCTGCGAATTCGCGTTGCTCGATTCTGCCGGGCGTCCCCACAAGCCGCAATCGAGCGCCAGTTCGATTCGTGATCTGAAAGCGAAATCGATGTTCCACGAACTGGGCGGTTCTGCACCCGACTGCCGCCCCTTGCTGTTCGATATCCCCGCCACCCCCGGCGAAGAAGATGTGGCTGTAGCCGACGTAGTCAATCTCTCAGATTGCCTTGCACACGACGGCACACTCGACTGGAATGTCCCGGATGGCACATGGACAATCCTGCGATTCGGCTACACGCCCACCAATTCGAAAGTATCCACCTCCAGCGGCGACTGGCAGGGTTCCGTGCTCGACTACATGAGCGAGGCCGTGTTCCATGCCTACTGGGATCGCCATGTTCGGCCGATGCTCGAGCTTGTTCGCCCTCACTGTGGCAAAACGCTGAAATACCTGGAAACCGACAGTTGGGAATGCGGCGGCATGAACTGGTCGCCGGGTTTCGAGAAGGACTTCCAAGAGTATCTCGGCTACGATCCCCTGCCTTGGCTCCCAGTCCTGGCGGGCAAAATCGTCGAAAACCGCGAGGCCAGCAACGCCTTCCTGGCGGATTTTCGCAAGGCCATTGCCCATTCGGTGGCCGAACACCATTACCGCGTGTTCGGGGAACTTGCCGCCGAGTTCAATCTCGGAATCATGCCGGAATCGGCGGGGCCCCACGCCGGCCCCCTCGACGGCCTCAAGAACTACGGGCGAAGCGACTTGGCCATGAGCGAATTCTGGCGTCCGTCGCCCCATCGCCCACTCCCCGAAAACCGTTTCTTCGTCAAACAAGCCGCCTCGGCCGCTCACACCTACGGCATCAAGCTCGTCGGCGCCGAGGGCTTTACCTCGATCGGCCCCCATTGGCAGGATTCATTCTGGCAACATCTCAAGCCGAGCTTCGACCACGAAATCTGCGACGGGCTGAATCTCACATTCATCCACACTTTCACCTGCTCGCCCGCTGAAATGGGCATCCCCGGCCAGGAATACTTCGCCGGCACCCATTTCAATCCCAATTGCACCTGGTGGCCGATGGCGGGGGCGTTCATCAGCTATCTGAATCGCTGCCAGTCGATGGCCCAACAGGGACAGTTCGTGGCCGACGTGGCCTACTATTATGGCGACCACGTGCCCAACATCGCCCGTCGCAAGGCCGACGATCCTGCCGGCGTGCTACCCGACTACGACTACGACGTTCTGAGTGAAGAGATCCTTCTGCAACTCAGCTACCGCGAGGGTCGGCTCGCCATACCCAGCGGCATGCGCTATCGCATTCTGGTCTTGCCCGACCATCGAGTGCTGTCATTGGCCGCCTTGTGCAAGGTTCACGAACTCGTCGCCGCCGGAGCAACCGTCGTCGGGCCCAAGCCGGAGCGAGCGGTCAGTCTCGTGGGGGGCGCCCAGGCTGCCGAAGAATTTGCCCGTCTGGCCGGCGAAGCGTGGGATCCGGACCGTCCGAAGCACGCCATCGAGGGTCTTTCGGCGCTAGAGGTGCTTCGCGGGCTCGGCATCGAAGCCGACTTCGCCCACAACGGCGGTCAGGCCGCCCAGATGGAGTGGATCCACTTCACGATCCCCGAGGGCGAACTCTACTTCGTCGCCCATCAAACCGAAGAGCCCGTCACGGTCGACTGCTCCTTCCGCGTCACCGGCCGTCAGCCGGAACTGTGGAATCCCATGGACGGCTCGCGGCGGACCGCGGTGGCCTTCACCCAGAACGACGCGCGCACGACGCTGCCGATCCAGTTCGCCCCCAACGGCTCCACCTTCGTGGTCTTTCGCAAGCCGATTGCGGAGACCCTGGAGGGCAAGGCGGACTCCAACTTCTCCGTGACCGGTGAAGGTATCGAACTGGCGGGTCCCTGGACGGTCAAATTCGACCCGAAATGGGGCGGCCCTGAATCCGTCGTGTTCGAAACGCTCTCGGACTGGTCGCAGAATGACGATCCGGGGATCAGGTTCTACTCGGGAATCACAACCTACGAGAAGCGTTTCGATGCCTCCGCCGCGATGGCCACCGCAGGCAAGGGAAGAATCCGCCTCGATCTGGGAAACGTTCTGGAGATGGCCGAGATATGGCTCAACGGCAGGTCGCTCGGCATTGTCTGGGCCCCGCCGTTCCAGATCGACGTGACCGACGCTCTCAAGTTGGGCGAGAACGTCGTGGAGATCCGCGTGGCCAACCAATGGTCGAACCGAGTCATCGGCGATCTGCAATTGCCGCCCGAACAACGGCGTACGAAGACAAACATCACGGCATTGACGGCCGAGACGCCGCTGCTGCCGTCCGGGCTCTTGGGTCCGGTCACACTTCGCCCGGTCACGAAAATGCCATGAACCGACGGAGACACTACCCAAGCGGCCTCGTCACGATCAAATACTCCTCGACAATCCGCCCGCCAATCAGGTGCTCCTGGATGATCCGCTCGAGAACCGGGGGGGTACAAAGTCCGTACCACGCTCCTTCCGGGTAGACGACCGCGATGGGACCGCCCTGGCAGATGCGCAGGCAGTTCGCTTTCGTGCGATACACGCCGCCCGTACCGGCCAGGCCGAGTTCATCGAGGCGTTGCTTGAGGAACGTCCACGCTTCGAGTGAACGTTCCTTGTCGCAACAATTGGGTTTCGTTTGGTCGCAGCAAAGAAAAATGTGCCGCGCGAGTCGGTCGATCGCCAACCGCGCGGCCGTTTTCCGCTGTGCGGCGAGAATCTCATCCAGCGACGATTCGTCGTCCATCGATAGGAACTCCCTGAAAATGGCGAGTGTGCTCCTCCGCCATGTTACGCGAAGAGGGAGTTCGAGTGAACCTGCATTACGGTTTACGCACCCGTAACTGCCATCGCCACCTCGGCCACTTTCCGTCCCAGGTCTTCTGCGGCCGCTCGATTCGTCGCCTCTTCCACGCCCCCCTCTGCTCCGGCCCAAATGCAGGCCCCGAACCGGCTCGTCTTCCCTCCGGCACCGACCACAATCATGTGCTGGCAGAACAACGAGGCTTGAACCGACGTGATCGCCACTTCCTGGCCGCCGTGCCGCGTGCCGCCCACGGCCAACACACCGGCCACCACGTTGCTGAGGGCGTGATCCTGCTTGTAGAACACCATGAGACGCTCGAGGAAGTCCTTGCAGGGCGACGACATGCTGGAGAAGTACACCGGGGTGCCGACAAGGATTCCCGCCACGTTAGGATCTTCGTGAGCGTTCACGGGGTGCATAGGGCGTCCGCGAGACGCGACGGGAAGGGAAGAAGACGAGAGGCCGTCAGGTGTCTGACGGCAATAGCGAGGGCGGGGGCGTACCGCAGAGATGAGCTTGTACCGAGTCGAGCAAGAACTGAAAGACCGCACGACCCTGTTGGGCGCAGGTGGCGATCACCGTCCAGATGCGCTCGCACCACCGGCGGCCTTTTTCGCTCCGCGTCCCTTGCGTGATGTGCCGATCAATCACCACGAAGCGAATCGCCTGCTCGGCCAAGTTGTTCGTTGGGTCGATGCCCGGCGTCGTGATGAAGCGGAAGTACGCTTCCCCATTTTCACGGAACCGTTTCGCCAGATTCTGGGCGTGCTTGGCTTCCGGCACGCGTGTCGTGGCCGCCCGCATCACTTGCTCCCTCGCCGCTGCCAACGCCCGTTGAAACCCCGCCGGCGTCAGCTTCTCGCGGCGGTGGATCGCGCCGAAGAGATCGCGCAGGGCGTCCCGCAGACGCTGGCCATAAGCCTGGACCTCGCGTCCGGGGAGCGTCAGCAGGTACTTCACGTCGCGGATCAGGTGGGCCATGCAGAACTGCACCAGCACATCGCAGTCCCGCATGTACTTGCGGTAGGCGCTGAAGTAGTCGCAGCCCAGCACCCCGTTGAACTCCTCGCCCAACACTTCCACGAGGACCTTCGAGCCCCGCGACTTGTCGATGCGAAAGAGCGTGTAAAGCTGGGCGCGGAAGCACCAAGTCCAGAACTTCTGGCCGTTTTCCTTGTGCCCGGTCTCGTCGATGTTCAGGACGGCCTCGCCCGGCAGACGCTCGAACAACTCCGCGTACGCCGGGGCCAACGATTCGCTCACCTTGCTGATGAGCTTGGCCAGATAGCCGCGGGAAACGTTCACCCGCACCACGTCGCGGAGGAACTTGCGGATCGTGGAGAACGAGGCGTGGCAGACGCCTTTCATGAAGGCGACCAGCGCGGTCAACCGCGGACCGAACAGGCCCGCCTTCATCACCGGCTCGGGCATCGGGGCGTAATGCACCTTGCGGCAGTGCGGGCACCAGTAGGCCAACCCTTGATGTTCCGTCACGACCGTGGGCGTTTCGGTAATTTCCACCTGCTGGAGCACTTCCGGCTCGCGCCGCGAAAGGAGGAGCGAGCCACCGCACTCCGGGCAGCAGTCGAGCGTGTGAGATTGAAAATGGTTGACCGCATCCGGAGGAAACGGCTCGCGCAGGTGTTGCTCGTGTCCCGGCTGTCCACCCTTTTTTCGCTTCTTCCCGTCCTTAGCTCGTGGCTTCTTCGGCTTGACGATGTCGCTCGATGGCGGCTTGGAGGATGTCGAGGAGTCCTTGCGCGCTGCAGCCAATTCCTGTTGCAGCCGAGTGTTCTCCTTGCCCAAACGCTCGACCTCTGTTCGGAGCCTCGCGTTTTCCTCCTCCAACTCCGCGTTGCGTTCCATCACGGAGAATCGCTTTTCCTCCAGCTTGGCGATGCGTTGCGCCAGGCGCTCATGGTCGGAATTGCATTTCGGTTCCCGCAGCTTCATAAGGCGGGAAGATACGCATCCTTGGCCGCCCGATCAAGACCAATCGCCCGCGCGGCAAACCCAAGAATTCTGCAAATCCTTAGGGGGAAGATTCTGACAAGCAAAATGCCCCTGTTCAACATGACGATCGTCGGCCCGCTGCCGTGGGGTTCCGGCGGGCATCACAAGAGCAAGAACCCCGTGAACAATCACGGATCTTCCAACTTTTCGGCGATCGGCGCAAAGTCGTCCACCTGTCCTTCCGCCAGTTTGATCCCGGCCGCCACTTCGGCATGCAGGTTCTTCCCTGCCAGCTCGATCAATTCGGTCTCGATCTCCTCGGGAGATACCGCCTTGGCAGCATTCAGGGCGATCTGCAGGGCTTTGGCTGTGGTTTCTCCCGCGCGGCGACTGCAGTTGATCGCCAGGATCTTTGACTTTTTCCCCGAGTCTGCCTCCTGAGCCGCATCGGCACTAGCCAGCATGATACCGCCTGCGGCTGTTCCGGCTGCCCCGATAAACCCCCGTCGTGTTACACGGTCGCTCATTCTTCGTTCTCCCGAATTCAAAAGAGATGTTCGTCCTGTCGCCTCAATCTGAACATGTTAGAATTGCCACGATCTCCTCGACCGAGGCAACCTTTCCCTGAAGTTTTGGTTCACCATCCACGGCAAGCGCCGGTGTCATCGTCACGCCGAAATCGACGATTTCCTCGATATCGCGTACTTCCAGGATCTCGTACTCCTTGCCCAGCACGGCGACGGCCGCACGCACATTGTCTTTGAGCTGCGCACAGCGCTCGCAGCCGATACCGAGGATGTGGATGACCTTCATAGCAGCGTATGGTCCCTGAGGTTACTCCCCGATCTGCACATGCTCCGCGCTCACCATGGCGCCGCGATCATCAATCGCCGAAACATAGAAGACGAGCGGCCGCATCGCGGGCAGCTCAGCATGGATCGCCCCTCCGGCAACTCTCGCCTCCTTCGTCTCCCATTTTCGTTCTTTCCATGATCCCGTATCACTTGTGAAGTGGAGCAGTCCCTTCACGACGGCCGTGTTGTTGGTCACTTGGGCATGGGCCTGATTGCCCTCGACGTGGATCGGCCCCAAACGCGGCAAGGGGGCGCCGCCCGTCAGAACGCTGTCGACATAGAGCCCAATCTCCTTCGGCTCCCAGCCGTGGACGTGGCTGTGCTTCATGGCCACTTCGATCCGCAGATCGATCGGCCCCGGCACGGCGCGATAGCTCTTCTGATAGCTGTCGAGCGGGTAGGCGAAATCGTTGGTCCCGTTCAAGAACAGAATCGGACAAGACACGCCGGGCAGGTAGCGTGAAGGATCCCAGAACTCCACCCAGCGGCTGCGCATCTCAGGCGTCATCTTCTCAAACTCGCCCAGCCAGGCGCTGTTCTCTTGGAGAAACCCGCAACCGTAGACGGGCACCGCTACCTTGAGTCGATCGTCGATCCCGGCCACGATGCAGGTGAGGTAGCCTCCCCAACTGATTCCCGTGATGCCGATCCGGTCGGCATCCACTTCCTTCAACGACGCCAGCAACGAATGCCCGCGCACGACGGCCGCCACGGCATGGTAGGTCCACATCGTATCGACCGTTTCTGCCTTGAAGTCGTGGAACTTCTCCCCATGACTCTGGTCCGGACCTCCGTCCGAAAGCCGCTTCCGCTCGGGTCCGCAGCCCGCCAGGTCCATGGCCAGTGCGGCATAACCCCGCTGGGCCCAAAGCTCGGCCCATTCGGCAAACGCCGTTCCTCCGCCGCCGTGAACGAGCACCATCCCCGGCAGTCGCCCTTCGGCATTTTTGGGGCAGCCGAAGTAGCCAAACACCCGCGTCGCCTTTCCCTGATAAGGCTCGCCTTCGTAGTAAACTTCTCGGACAAGCCCTCGCTGTTCACCCCAGCTATGGTTGGGCACGGTCTTCAATTGGCCCACGTTCCACGGGCCGGTAAATCGATCCGCAGCGTGAATCCCCGCCGGAACAAGAAGAAGCAGACTCAACGCAACAAGCAGTCGCCGACTGACAGAAAGGAAGATCGCTGAGTAAAGAGTCTTCCTGGAAGCACGCATCAGCATATCCTTTTCCTCCATCTTCCGTTCCACGGTCTGGCTGCAAAACGGCATCCAGCTTACCAGACGCCTTCGCACTGGGAAACGGTTTCCGGACCCGATTCCGAATTCGCGTTTTTTCCAGCCCATCCGGCCCAATTCCCGACCGGGGGTCTTGCATCCGGCGTTTCGTTCGTGCAGGCTCTGGTATGTGCCGATCCCCGCGTGGGGTTCCACGACCGTCTGTTCCACATCCCGGAGCACAAGCCCATGAAGATCGCCGCCCCATTCATCACAGCCGCCCTCCTGGCCGTGGCCTTGCACGGCTCACCGGTCAATGCCGAGAAGGTGTCCCGGCCCAACGTGGTCATCATCTTTTGCGACGACCTGGGCTACGGCGATCTGGCTTGCTTCGGGCATCCCACCATTGCCACGCCGAACCTCGACCGCATGGCCCGGGAAGGCCAGAAATGGACCAACTTCTACGCGGCAGCCCCCGTCTGCACGCCGAGCCGAGCGGCGATTCTGACCGGGCGGCTGCCGATCCGCAACGGCATGTGCAGCGACACACGCCGCGTTCTCTTTCCCGACTCCGCCGGAGGCCTGCAACCGGAAGAAATCACCATCGCCGATGCCCTCAAATCGGCCGGCTACGCCACCGCCTGTGTCGGCAAGTGGCATCTCGGCCACCTGCCGCAGTACTTGCCGACCGAGCAGGGCTTTGATTCCTATTTCGGAATCCCCTACTCAAACGACATGGACCGCCTGGCCGACTCACCCAAGGGACGGGAAGCGTTCCTGAATCCGAAGCCGAATTACTTCAACGTGCCACTCCTTCGCGATAAACAGGAAATCGAGCGTCCGGCCGATCAATACACGATCACGCGACGCTACACGGAGGAAGCCGTCCGCTTCATCGTCACCCGGCGGAGCCAACCGTTCTTCCTCTACCTGGCCCACAACATGCCGCACGTGCCGCTCTTCACCTCAGAAGATTATCAGGAGGTGAGCCTGCGGGGCCTCTACGGAGATGTCATCGAAGAGATCGACTGGAGCGTCGGCCAGGTGATCGACAGTTTGCGCCAGTCCGGACAGGCAGAGAACACCCTCGTACTGTTCACCTCCGACAATGGACCGTGGCTGATCTTCGACCAGCAGGGCGGCTCGGCCGGCCTGCTCCGCGAAGGCAAGGGAAGCACCTGGGAGGGCGGCATGCGAGAACCGACGATCTTCTGGTGGCCGGGCACGATCCAACCGGGCGTTGTTCGCCAGATCGGCTCCACCCTCGACATGCTGCCCACCTGTGCCCGGCTCGCGGGAGCCAAGCTGCCGAAAGATCTCGTCCTCGATGGCTACGATATTTCCCCCGCCCTCCTCGGCACGGGCCCCTCGCCGCGAGAAGAAATGTTCTTCTACCGCGACACAAAGCTCTACGCGGTGCGAAAAGGCCCGTTCAAACTCCATTTCACCACTCAGGCCGGCTACAACGACAAGCCTCTGGTGCTCGACAAGCCGGCCCTCTACCACCTGGAGCACGACCCTTCGGAAAAGCACGATGTCGCCAGCCGCCACCCCGACGTGGTTGCCGAATTGACGAAACTGGCCGAAGAGCACAAGAAAGCGATGGTGCCCGGCAAGCCGCAGTTGGACGAACGGATCGCGCCCATCCGCTGAACTTGGAGCACCGACGATGCCCCTTGCGCAAACAAACCCATCGCCCGCGCAACTGCGGGTCGCGGCCGTCCAGATGCGGTTCTCGCCGACGATTGACGAAAACCTTGCCGGCATCGAGCGACTCGCCCGCCAGGCGGCCCGCCAGCGAGCCGACGCCATCCTCTTTCCCGAATGCGCTGTGACCGGCTACGCGTACGACTTCCACTCGCTCCGGCCGGCGCAGATTCGCTGCGCCCTGGAGGCACTCGCCGAACTGTCGGCGCGGCTCGGGGCGAACCTGCTGGTCGGCTCGCCCGTGTTTCGCGGGCGGAAGCTCTACAACGCGCTGGTCGTTTTTGATCGGCGGGGGCGGATCGTCTACTGCTATGCGAAGAACCACCTGACGCCGTCGGACGAGGCGAGGTTCACGCCCGGCAACGCGATCGCGCTTTATGAAATCGACGGAGTGTCGGTGACCTCGGTGATCTGCCACGAGCGCCGTTATCCCGAGCTGGTCCGCCTGGCCGTGATGGCGGGGGCGAAGGTGCTTTTTCATCCCAACGCTGGGATGGACTCGCTGGCCGTTTCGCGGCAGAAACGGGGCGGCCGCGACGGGATCGCGGCGAGGGCCTTCGAAAACGCGATCTACTACGTCTTCGCCAATTCGGTGGGCCCCCAGGGCGGAGGCAAATGGTCGGCTGGCGACTCGAAGATCGTCGCCCCGGACGAAAAGGTGCTCAAGCTGGCGAACAACCGCGACGAGGCGGTGATCGTGGCCGGCCTGGATCTCGGCCAGGCCACCGGCAAGTACGCGGAGCGGGGTGCCAAGCGGCCGCCGTTTCTTGCGCCCCATTGGAAAACCATGGTTGCAGAGCTTCGCCTGCGGGCCAAGGAAGCGGCCCTGGACTACGATTTACCTCGCTGAGAAGCCGGGGTAGGCAGCGTTCCTCGCGCCGCGAGAGAACACAATCCTGAATTACGGCATGCAAGAAAGGAGCAGGCCATGCAATCGGCTTCCGGGACCCACACGCTCGCACTATTCGCGGCCATCCTCGCCTCGGGCCTCGCCGGCCGCCTCAGCGGTGCGGAGCGAACGGCGGAAAGGCCCTGGAACTTTGTTCTCCTCCTGGCCGACGACCTCGGCTGGTCCGATCTGGCCTGTTACGGCGCCGACCTGCACCAGACGCCCAACCTCGATCGGCTGGCCAGTGACTCCGTCCGCTTCACCGACGCCTACGCCGCTGCCCCTGTCTGCACACCCACTCGGGCCTCGATCCTGACGGGCAAGACGCCCGCCCGGCTCCACATGACCATCTGGCGCGAGGCATCCGCCGATCCACCTCTGAAACGAAAGCTCTTGCCCCCGATCGCCGTCAGCGACCTGCCCCACGACGAAATTACCCTGGCCGAAGTTCTCCACGAGGCCGGCTACTACACGGCCCACGTCGGCAAATGGCACCTGGGGGATGCGTCGTATTTTCCGGAAACGCAAGGCTTCGACGCCAATATCGGCGGCAGCCATTGGGGCGCCCCGACGACCTTCTTCTTTCCCTACTCGGGCAGCGGCACTTTCGGCAACGAGTTTCGCTACGTTCCCCATCTCGAACTCGGCTCGCCCGGCGAGTACCTCACCGACCGGCTCACCAGTGAGGCTATCCGCATTGTCGAGCACGTCCACGATCGCCCCTTCTTCCTGAACATGTGGTGGCACACCGTCCATACACCGATTGAAGCCCCCGAAACGATGGTTGAGCCTTATCGCCAGAAGCTTAACCCGAGATTCAACCACCGAAGCGCAACCTATGCCGCCATGGTCGAGAGCCTCGACACCAACGTCGGCCGGCTTCTTGCCAAATTCGACGAGTTGGGCGTCGCCGATCGAACGATCGTCGTTTTTACCTCGGATAACGGCGGTTTCATCAACCAGAACCGCGGCCAGGCGGTCACCAACAACGCCCCGCTCCGGTCGGGTAAGGGTTCGCTTTACGAAGGCGGCGTCCGCGTCCCGCTCATGATTCGCTGGCCGGGCGTCACCTCCAACGCTCAGACCTGCCGCCAGCCCGTAAGCACGATCGACTTCTACCCGACGGTTCTCCAGATCGCCGGACTGAAAGGCAACGCCGAGCACAACGCCACGGTCGACGGCAAAAGCCTCGTCCCCCTTCTAAAGCAGCCGGACGCCAGGCTCGACCGCGAAACTCTCTACTGGCATTATCCCCACTACTACCCGACGACCACGCCCGTCAGTTCGATCCGAAAAGGCGACTGGAAGCTGCTCCATTACTACGAGGACGATCGTGTGGAACTTTACAACCTGGCCGACGACCGCGGCGAGGAGAAAGACCAGGCGGCGGTCCGTCCGGAGGTGGCCGACTCGCTGCGAGAGCAACTCGACACGATCCTCGAGGATGTGAATGCCCAGTCCGCCACACCGAACCACTAATCATGGAGAGATCAAGATGCCCCTTTCGCGCGAAGCTGCCCTCGAACAACTCCACGTCTGGACCGACGACCCGTCCCTGCTTAAACACGCACGAACGGTCGAATGCACGATGCAGTCGGCCGCCCTTGTCTACGGCCGAGGCGAAGAAGACGTCGGACTCTGGGGCCTGACCGGCCTGCTGCACGACGCCGACTACCAGCGCTGGCCCGACCAGCACCCGCGAAAGACGGTCGACTGGCTCCAGAAGCAGGGCGAAACAGAAATGGCCTACGCCGTTTCTGTCCATCAGACGGCCTGGGGCCTGGAGCCCAAATCGCCGCTCGACAGGGCGCTCGTGGCCTGCGACGAACTGAGCGGCTTCGTCGTCGCCTGCTGCCTCGTCCGCCCCGACGGCATCGTCTCCCTCACGCCCAAGAGTGTGAAGAAGAAACTCAAAGACAAGTCCTTCGCCGCCAAAGTCGACCGCGACATCATCCGAATGGGGATCGAGTGGCTCGGCGTCGAGCAGGATCGCCACATCCAATTCATCATCGACGCACTCAAAATCCACGCCGAAGAATTGGAGCTGACAGGCACGGGGGGATAGCAATAGGAGCACACACGTTGACTCTCCCGGCAACAAACCGACCGACGGCCGCAGCCCGGCCCGGGATTGCTCTCCCCACGGCATTGAAATTGGCCCCACCGCCATCCCCCAAGCCTGGACAATCACCATGACGAGCGACTCCGGCGGCCTCGAGATGGTCGGCACCTTAACAGGCCCCGACGGACGCGGCAGCTCAGCCACACGCTTCGTCAGCAACTCGAAACAGATATGAATTCTTCCCCACGCCGGATCGCCGTTTCGCTGCCGCTGGAACGTAGGTCGCCTCGTGGAGAAGCTCGACGAGTTAAAACTCGCCGACGACACGATCGTCGTCTACTTTTGCGACAACGGACCGAACGGTTGGCGGTGGAACGGCGGCATGAAGGGCCGCAAGGGATCGACCGACGAAGGCGGCGTCCGCTCGCCTCTGTTCGTCCGCCGGCCTCGCGAGATCGGCGCCGGCACAAAAAATTCCCCAAATCGCCGGCGTCATTGATCTGCTCCCCGCCCTCGCCGATCTGGCAGGCATCCCCGTCGCGAGCACGAAACCGCTCGACGGCCTGAGCCTGACGCCACTGCTCCTCGGTGAGAGCGAGGGATGGCCGGATCGGATGATCTTCTCTCATTGGAGTAAGCGCGTAAGCGTTCGAACACAGCAATACCGCCTCGATCACCAGGGCAAGCTCTTCGACCTCACCACCGATCACGGACAATACGGGGATGTTTCCAAACAACATCCCAAAGTAACCGCTCGGCTCGCGGCCGCTGTGAGCGATTGGAAGAGGGATGTGCTGGAGGGCTTCGACCGGGAGGACGTCCGTTCCTGATCGGGCACCGCGACTGCAAATACACCCAGATTGCCGGTCCTATCGATTTGAGCGGCCATCTGTGGATAGGGCACGTACCAATCGCTAGAATAATCCGCTGTAGGCCTGCGCCGCGCGGGACCTCAAAGTGGAGCATCCCTCGAGAATTCCGAGTCCCATGAAATCCCCTTGCCATAGAGAGAACACCATGAAGCTGCGAAGACTCTCCCTCGTCCTGCTTTTCTGCTTTGCCGCGCTCTTTGCGACCGACCCAAGCCTCGCAGATGTCCGCCTCCCTCACATTTTCGGAGACCACATGGTCCTCCAGCGGGAGCAACCCATTCCCGTCTGGGGTTGGGCGGAGGGAGGCGAAAAAGTCTCCGTACGTCTTGGCAGCGGCGATGCGGCCTTCGCCGTAGCCGGTAGCGATGGCCGTTGGATGGTCAGACTCCCCGCCCAGCAAGCCGGCGGTCCGCTGGAACTAACCGTAATCGGCAAGAATACCGTCAAAGTGGCCGACGTCCTCATCGGCGAAGTGTGGCTCTGCTCGGGCCAGTCGAACATGGAATGGTCGGTTGCGAACAGCAACGACTTCGAGAATGAGCAGCCGGCCGCCAATTATGCGAACATTCGCCACATAAAGATCCCCAAGATTCCCAACGGGTTCCCCCAGGACGACGTCGAGGCCGACTGGACGGTCTGCTCGCCCGAAACCGTGGGCAGCTACACGGCTGCAGGCTATTTCTTCGGCCGCATGCTCCACAAAGAACTGGACGTTCCCCTCGGACTCGTCAATTCCTCTTGGGGCGGCACTCGCATTGAGCCTTGGACGCCGCCTTGCGGATTCGTCGGACATGAGGAGCTCGCCGACATCCTCAAGCAAGTGGAGTTGACCAATCCCGCCAACGGCTCCTACCAGGCAAAGCTCGTGGCCTATCTCGACGCGCTTGACGCGTGGATGAAAGCGGCCAAAACAGCCCTCAACGAAGAAACTCCCCTGAATCCGCCGCCGGCCTATCCCGCCGAGATCCAACCGCTTACCGGCCACGGCTCTCCGACGACCCTCTACAACGGCATGATCCATCCGCTCGTGCCCTTCGCGATCCGCGGAGCCATCTGGTACCAGGGTGAGTCGAACCATGTCGAAGGAATGCTCTACTACCACAAGATGAAGGCCCTCATCGGCGGCTGGCGAGAGGTTTGGAAGCAGGGCGAGTTTCCCTTCCTCTACGTGCAGATCGCGCCTTATCAATACGGCACCGAATCCCCCGGCATCCTGCCCATCTTCTGGGAAGCTCAGAACAAATCGCTCGACATCCCCAACACGGGCCAGATTGTCGTCCACGATATCGGCAACCTTCAGGACATCCACCCGCGAAACAAGCAGGAGGTTGGCAGGCGCCTTGCCCTGATCGCTTTGGCCAAAACCTACGGACGCACGGGCGTTGTCTACTCAGGGCCCATGTTCAAGTCGCTTGCGATCGAAGGCGATAAGCTGCGCGTCACCTTCCATCACGTCGGCAGTGGCCTCGTCGCGCGCGACGGCAAGCCGCTCAACTGGTTCGAGATCATCGGCAAGGGGACCGATTTCGTCCCAGCAACGGCCCAAATCGACGGCGACTCGGTCATCCTCTCGTCGCCCAAAGTCAAGGAACCGGCTGCCATGCGGTTCGCCTGGCACAAGCTGGCCGAGCCCAACCTGGCCAACAAGGAAGGCCTGCCCGCAGCTCCCTTCCGAGCCGGAGAAGTGCCCGAGCGAGACTGGCTGGCCCTCAAGGTCGATGAGGCCCGACAGTACAAACTGATCTACGACCTCGATCTCGCCAGGCTCGGCAGAGAGGTCGAGTACACGGTCGACGCCAGCAAAGATTTCTCCGGCACTTTCGATCGGATCGCCTTTTTTCTGGAACTCCAGAAATTCGGCGAGGAAACCCAGTTCGTCTACCGACGACGTGACAAAGATCGGCCTGCCGACCGTCGCCAGCAAAGCAAGCTTCCAGCAGAAGGTCGCCAACCTGAACGTGGTTTCGAATGTGACCGGCATCGTCACGGGCGAGGGTCTCGCGGCCGGCAATATCGAGTTTTGGCCGAACAACTACGGGCCCAACAACGCCATGAGCGTGCCCAACGCCAGCGCATCCCTCTGGGATTTCGGCGACGAAATGAGTGGCCCCGCCGACGGCTACGGCTGCATGCAGGTTCACAAC
>Ga0351853_1060_pt1 | contig 28942 bp, 18 predicted proteins | sample BONcelHFGM3001C8_FD_206799 | JGI IMG/M metagenome (GOLD analysis project Ga0351853, IMG submission 206799) | Enriched cells from coal bed in the Powder River Basin, Montana, United States - BONCAT cells FGM rep2 HSBNCT.FGM.300.1.C8 ... | reverse complement strand
CAGAGATCAATGTCCTGGAGTTTTCCAGGGTATGACGATTTTATCATATATGATTATGTACTCGTAAATACAGGAGATATTGCAATTCCTTCGGTTAATAGAGTTATAAATTATCAGCAGACACTGAATGAAGTATGGTTTGTTTTTCATAGCGGGCTACAGGCCTCAACAAAGGGAGTAATTAATTTTCACTATAATTCAGATTTCCTTTCTTCGAGTGCTCCTGCTGGATCATTTGGATGGCATCCTGGAAGCGGTTATACAGACTATTATCATGTTGAAAATGATAATGCAGATGGTAAGGGATTATTGTTTTATAGCAGAGATTATAACGGTGGAAGGGAACCAGTGCCGTGGGATCAATATGGTTTAAAATCCAATTGGCGGGATTTATTAAGAGTGAAACCCGAATGGTTGCCGGAGTTGCAAGATCCTTCAGCTTTCGGATTTACTTTTGTATATCGAACACCGCCTACAGGAGGTAATTCAGATCCATTCGAAGCTGACCCGAATTTTTTTAATATCTACAGTGATGAGGCCGATAAATTTAATGGAAAAACTGTCGACTTCGAGGGTTTCGGGTTAAACGTATTTAGTCCGGCTGAAATTTATCAGTTTGCTCGCCACGATAAACGACCTGCCAATACTGGAAAACTTTATAATTGGTATACTGGATCATACGGACCGTACACACTCGCACCCGGGGATTCTATTAGAATAATTATTGCAGAGGTGGCTGGAGTAATGGATCTTAATGAGGTAATTAAAGGTGATCCAAATTTTTGGTATCCGGATAGTACGATATCAGCAATAAGAAGAAATACAGAAGCACTTCGAAATGCGGTTAGGTGGGGTATCGGTGCCCAGGTAAACGGGATAAATCTGGCTGCCGATGTTCCTGAATCTCCACCTGCTCCAAATTGTTCTGCGTCGAATTCTTCGATTGGTTCTGATACCGCAATTATAGCTGTAAGATGGGACAAGTTAGCGGAAACAAAAATAATTCTGGATGCTTCAGGGAGTGAATTTTATAATGGATCTATTGATTTGAGCGGTTATAGAATTTACAGAGGAAATGATAAGCGTGGTATTTGGACATTGTTAAAAGAGATTCCAAGATCACAACTTCCAGATTACTGGAATAATGAATTGGAAGAATATGAATACCTTGATAAAGATGTTCAATTCGGATTTGAATACTACTATTATGTCGAAGCCTTTAATGCCGATCCAAAATCCTGGACTTCCGCTAATGGAACATTTGTTGAAAATCTTCCTGAACTGGTAAGTGCCGATAATAATAGAACACCGCTTACAGGTGCCAAGCCTGGTCCGATCTCAGTGGCAGACGGGTGGGACGTATTTGTCGCTCCAAATCCATACGTAGAAGGGGACCCCCTGAGAAGTTTCGGGGAACCTACACCATATAAAATCGAATTCAGAAAATTACCGGAGAGAGCTACGATTAAAATTTTCAATCTCGCTGGTGATCTGGTTAAGACCCTTAAGCATGAACCCGATGCAAATGGAAATCTTTCCGGTAGCATTGCCTGGGAGGATCAACGAAGCGATGCAGGCTTATTAGTTGCTCCTGGATTATATATATATGTGGTGCAGTCCGAGACTGAAGGATCTGTAGGTTCAAAAACCAATGGTAAATTAATGATAATTCGTTGATAGAATGAATTCTAAATCATCTATCGGAGGTAAAAATTGAAAATTTTATATGTAATTATATCGTTATCAATACTGCTCACATCACAAATATCTGGGCAGTTTAATAAAGCCGGAAGAACTTCGATGCAATTTCTAAAAATTGGAATGGGAGCCAGGCAGATTGGAGTTGGAGAAGCAAGTATTGCATCCATAAGAGATGTTAATGCTGTTTTTTGGAATCCGGCTGCAATAACCGGAATTCAAGGGACTGAGGCAGCTTTTACTTATACAAATTGGATCGGTGATTTAAGTATATATTCAGGGGCGGTGGCGTATAATCTTGATGGAATTGCCACTTTTGGATTAAGCTATGTTTCACTTGATTATGGTGATATTCCAGAAGCATTAACGACAAGTACTTCTGGGAGTATAGATACCAGGACGGGGAATTCATTCTCCGGTAGTGATATTGCGTTCAGTTTAACTGCTGCTAAACAATTTACTGATAAATTATCAATCGGAGTAAATGTAAAATATATAAGAGAAGATCTGTATATATATTCCTCCAGTCTATGGGCTTTCGATGTCGGAAGTTTTTACGATACCGACTGGAAGGGAGTTAAAATTGCGATGAGTGCGCAGAACTTTTCAAAGCCAGCGCGTTGGTTAGATACTAAGGAAGAGGAACAACAGAGTTTTGACTTGCCGATAGTTTATAGAATCGGCGTTTCCATCGATTTACTTGGCGGTGAAGAACTATTTTTCGGGGGTGATCCTTCCGAACATTTTCTTACCTTCAACGCGGATGCAATACACTCAAATGATTATGCAGAAAGACTTCATCTTGGATTAGAGTATATTTTATTTGATATGCTTTCACTTCGTGGCGGTTATAAGTTTAATTACGAAGAAGGTAATTTAAGTTTTGGTGCGGGTTTTAAATATGATGCAGGATTTGCTAATCTAAGAGTTGATTATGCCTATGTTAATTATGACTATCTGCAGTCACCACATAGAATTTCATTGTTAATGTCTTTTTAAATAAAAATTTAATTCAGAAGGGAAAAAGGATTTTATATTATGTCGTTCTCTCAGAAGCTAGTAAATGGTGAAACTCTTACAAAAGATAATTTTAAAAGTCCCCCAATTGAAATGGGTATTCTTCCATTCTGGTTTTGGAATGGAGAGATGGATGAGAAGGAAATGGAATGGCAATTAAAAGAATATAAATCAAAAGGCATTTGTGGCACTTTCATTCATGGAAGATTCGGCGAGTCAATTGGTTATTTATCGGATGTATGGATGGAGAAGGTAAAATTCGCTGTTGAGAAAGCAAAAGAGATTGGCATTGATCTTTGGGTTTATGATGAAATGAACTGGCCGAGCGGAACAGCATACAGGCAAGTTCCCAAAAACAATCCACAACTGAGACAAAAATATTTAGAGCTAGTTCCTTTAATGGTTGATGGACCTCTGTTTACTTTTCTTGAAGCAACAGATGATAGATACGTAAACACAGGAAACTCAAAACCAATCGCTGCATATGCCTGCAGTGATGAAGAATATCAGACAGGAATAAACAAATTAATTGATCTTACACCAAACTTATCATTTAATGCTGTTATACCATGGGAAGCCCCTGCAGGAAAATGGCGGTTATTATATTTCTTGGAAAAAGAAATAGACTATTACATTGATGCTCTTAATCCTGAATCAACCAGAAAGTTTATTGAATCGACACACGAAAAATATAAAAGTGCAGTTGGAAAAGATTTCGGTACCGTTGTTCCTGGTTTTTATACAGATGAACCAGCAATGCATTATTATCATATGGGTCTCGATAATCTTGTAATTCCCTGGACAAGTAAAATGTTTAAGATCTTCCGACAGCGAAGAGGTTATGATCTCAAACCATTTCTACCGGCATTATACACAACTATGGGTGAAATTACATCTAAGATACGTTATGATTTTTGGAGAACCCTGACTGAACAATATTCAGAATCATACTATAAGCAAATCAAGGATTGGTGTGAAGCAAATGGAGTTCTATTCACTGGTCATCTTCTGGGTGAAGAATGGCTGCGAGTACACGCAAGATGTGAAGGTAATATATTTAAACATCTTAAACATTTTCATATCACCGGTGTTGATCATCTGTATCCCAAGATTGGAACAGAGAGCGAACCCGATCAGCACGTTGCACTTAAACTAGCAAGTTCTGCTGCCCATTATTATGGAAGTACAAGATTATTGTGTGAATCTATGGGTGGTACGTATTGGGATTGTTCACTTGAAAGAATGAAGTGGATTGCTAATTGGGAGTATGTTCTCGGCGTTACGATATTTAATAATCATGGTTATCATTACTCTATTGAAGGTGAACGAAAGCGCGACTGGCCGCCGTCTCAATTCTATCATCATACCTGGTGGAAGTATTATGATAAGTTTACAACATATATGTCACGCCTTGGCCATATTCTATCCGGTGGAAAACACATTGCAAAAATATTAATGCTATATCCTATTAATAGCATCTGGACAAACTATATCCCTCAATCAAGAAATGATATCGGTAATGTGATCGAATTTGATTTTAATTACATAACTGATGTTTTACTGAGACTGCATTTTGATTTTGATTATACAGACGAGGATATTCTTTCAGAAGCAACCGTTGAAAATGGAAAGATAAAAATTGCTGATGAGGAATTTGAATTGCTTATACTTCCACCGTTAACTCATATTAAGGCGTCTGCATTTGATAAGATTAAAGAATTTGTTGACAGTGGCGGAAAAGTAATTGCAGACACGCTAATTCCGACTGCATTTCTGGAATATGATAAAGACGATGCACACCTAAAATTAGTTGATCTATTTGGAAAAGATCCGCAGCAAATGCTGCACAACTTTGGTAACGGAGCAACTTTTAATATCAATCATAAGAGTTCTGCGGGAGATGTTTTTGTTATAGAAGGCAAGGGATTAAATACAGAAAGAAGAAAAGACAAGCTTAATGATTTGATCTTGAAATGTATAAAGCCGGATGTAACTATCAGTAATGAAGACATATTCTATCTTCATAGACAAAAAGATAATTATGATATTTATTTCATTACGAATGTACTTCAAGAGAACAAAGGTGAAGTTGAAATAACATTTGAGAAAGTTGGAATTCCGGAAATATGGAATCCAAATTCAGGTCAAATAGAGCCATTAAATGTCTATCAAATAAAGGACGGACGCTTAAGTATCACTTTGGATTTTCCTCCGAGTGAGTCTCACATTATAATTATTCAGGATAAGAAACCTGATAATTACATAATTGATTCAAATATTATGATCGGATCGTACGATGGTAAAACTGTAGAGGCTTACGGCACGGCGGAGAGTAATGAAGTCAGATTGAGCATTTGCAAGAATAATAAAATTGAAACGATTAATATAGAAGCTAAGAAAAGCCTTCCGTCAATAACGCTAGGAAAGAAATTCAGTTTTAATGCTGAGGATGACAACGTGCTGTGTATTTCAAACTGGAAAATGATAGTTATAGAAAATTCTGATGACTCAAATATTTATGCTGAAGTTAATTATAATGACCAGGATTGGTTAAATGTTACACTCGGGGCATGGGAAATGCAGTTACCCCAAGAAAGAGATGAAGAAATATATCCTGTCACTCTATGGTATAGAACATCATTTACTGTTGAAAGTCTTGTTAAGAATATGAGATTACTAATAGATGGTTTTAGCGGTTCTGAATACAAATTATTTATCAATGGGAAAAAGGTAAATGACAAAGGTAGAAGAAGTAAACTTGATGCCGAGATAAAGGAAGTGGACATTGATGAATTTTTAACCATAGGAAATAATCAAGTATCGGTTCGCTTAGTTGTAAACAGAAGAACAGACGGTATGCTTGATCTTTTAAAGATAGTCGGTGACTTCTCGGTAAGTGAGAATGATAGTAAGCATATCATTTCAAAAAAGCCTTCTGAAATAGTAATTGGTGATTGGACAAAGCAAGGATATCCATTCTATTCAGGAACAGTCGTCTATGAAACACAATTTAATTTATCTGATGAATATCTGGACGGTAAATTATTTATTAATCTTAATTGTGGTGAGGATGTGGCAGAGGTTGTCGTAAATGGTTCTGAGCCAATTGTTCTTCCATGGAATCCATATAAGGCAGATATCACAAATTTGGTTAAATCCGGAACGAATACTATTAAAATTAAAATAACAAATACTTTAATAAATATTCTTGAGGCGGTTCAAAAAGAATCAGGATTATTAAGTGAACCGGACATCGAGCATCAGAACAAATATATTATTTCCGTATAGAAAGTTATCGGGATTCTAATATGAAGAAGCATGGTATTTTAGTCGTGGGAAGTTCTAACCTCGATATGGTAGTTACTACAAAAAGATTTCCAGATCCAGGAGAAACTATTTTCGGAAATAAATTTGAAATGTTTCCCGGAGGCAAAGGAGCTAACCAGGCTGTTTGTGCCTCAAGGTTAGGATGCAAGACCACTTTTATCGGGAAAATGGGAAACGATGAATTCCGTGATAGACTATCACAAGTAATGGTTGAAAGTGAAGTTGATATCAATAACCTATTTATTGATGAGAATGAGCATACCGGAACAGCCTTTATTACCGTTGATGGAACTGGTCAAAATCAAATTATCGTAATATCAGGAAGTAATATGAAACTTACTCCGGATGAAATCGAATCAAAATCATCTTTATTTGCTGATGCTTCCGTTGTCCTAACTCAGCTTGAGATTCCTCTCGCAGCAGTTATTAAAGCAGCCGAATTGGCAAATGAAAATGATGCAGTTTTCATTTTGAATCCAGCACCTGCATTAACTATCCCGGATCAATTATTCTCCCTAATAGATTTTATAACACCTAATGAGAATGAACTCGAATTATTATCGGGGATAAAAGTCCAAGACGATTCCACAGTCGAAAAGGCAGCAAAATCATTAATTACTAAAGGCGTGAAAAATGTTATTGTCACTCTCGGGGACAGAGGTTCGATACTGGTGAATTGTGCAGGAGTAAAACATTTTCCTGTTAATAAAGTAAAAGTAGTTGATAGTACGGCTGCAGGAGATGCCTTCAATGGTGCATTTGCATCTCGGTTAGCTGAAGGTGCTTCGGTGGAAGATTCAATTGAATTTGCAAATTCAATTGCTTCAATAACTGTTACACGTATGGGTGCGCAGAGCTCAATGCCGTTTTTAAGAGAAATAAAACATTTACAAATTGTATAAAAATATTAATTCAGGAGAGTTCAAATGAAACGAAGCGGTGTATTAAATTCCGGATTATCCCTAATAATCGCCTCGATGGGGCATACAGATAAGCTTGTTATATGTGACAGCGGGCTTCCGATTCCAAAAAATTCAGAAGTGATTGATCTTGCTTTAACAAAAAACATCCCAAGGTTCGTCGATACGTTAAAAGTAATTCTGGAAGAATTAAAAGTTGAAGAGGCGATAGTTACTAATGAACTAGCAAAAGGTAACTCGAAATATTTTAAGGAAATATCCTCACTTCTAAATGGAATAAAAATCAAAAAAGTAAATCACGAAAGATTTAAAGAAATAACTCGTAATGGCGGGAATGTTGCGTTCGTACGTACAGGTGAAGCAACACCATATGCAAATATAATACTTGTTTCCGGCGTAACTTTTTAAAAGGAGAATAATTTGAAGTATAGAAAATTCGGAAAACTGGACTGGCAATTATCTGAAATAGGATTTGGTGCCTGGGCAATCGGGGGTGATATGTGGGGTCCTCAGGATGATGAGGAGTCAGTTAAAGCATTGCACAAGGCTCTAGATCTTGGGGTAAATTTTATAGATACCGCACAAGGTTATGGCAGCGGTCATAGTGAAGAGATTATCGGCAAGGTACTGAAGGAAAGAAAAGAAAATATTTTTATCGCGACAAAAGTACCACCCAAAGGATATGCTCCCTGGCCGCCTCCTGAAAATTATGATTCAAGAAACTCGTTTCCCGCTGAATACATAATTGAAGAATGTGAAAAATCACTGAAACGATTACAGAGAGATTATGTTGACATTTATCAATTTCACACTTGGGCATCTGCATTCAACATTCGTGATGAATGGTTTGAAGCAATGAGTAAGCTAAAACAGCAAGGAAAAATAAGAGCTATAGGTGTTTCTGTGCATGATACTACTCCGGATTCTGTTTTGGCGTCACTAGTAAATGGCACAGTAGATTCTGTTCAGGTGATCTATAATATTTTTGAACAATATCCGGAATTCAATCTTTTACCAATAGCAGAAAAAACAGGAACGGGAATTATAGTTCGTGTACCATTTGATGAGGGTTCGCTAACTGGAAAGTTCACAACCCAAACTGCATTTCCCGAAGGCGATGTAAGAAAACATTATTTCCGAGGAAATAATCTTCCCTCCGTCATTAAAAAAGTTAAAGAAATTGAAGACTTTAAAAACAGTAAAGGACATTCAGCCTGGTCAATGCCGGATTATGCTTTACGATTTTGTTTAAGTCATTCTGCTGTGAGTAGTGTTATCCCAGGAATTAGAAATGTTAACCAGGCTGAGATGAATACAGCAGTCAGTGATGGTATTAGACTCGATGTAAAAGAATTAGAAGAACTTAAACAATTTTATTGGCGTAAAGATTTCTGGCACGAAGAAGTTTTAATAGAAGAAAATAAATCCAAATAATTCTTAATATAGTAAGGAGTTTTTATGAAGAAAAATATTTTTTCAACACTGATTATAGTTTTAATAGTTTCATGTCTCAGCTACTCTCAGGCTGACAAATTAATGTATGATAAACTCCAGAGACCCTCAGACGTTACCTTTTATAATATGCCCGTAGGTCTTTGCGAGGATTATCCTGAAGAAACCACCACTATGGAAATAATTAAAAATGATTTTGAATTTTTAAAGAAGCACAATGTAAAGTTTATGCGAATTTCATTTGGTTGGGATGCCATCGAATCTGAAGAAGGAAAATTTGATTGGCTTTTTTGGGATGAATATGTACGGATGGCAGTGGATGATTACGGTATTACTTTGCTTCCGTACATCTGCTATGTTCCTATGTGGGCATCAACAGGTGCTAAAGACACGTTATATTTCTGGAATTATCCGCCAAAAGATAATGAACCGTGGAGAGATTTTGTAAAAACTCTTGTTAACAGGTACAAGGACAGAATTAAAACCTGGGAACTTTGGAATGAACCCGATATTTGGATTTACTGGCAAGGGAATAGAGAACAGTTTGTTGATTTTATGCGGGTTGGTGCTGAAGCAGTTAGAGAAGCGGACCCAAAAGCAAAAATCGTATTTCCTGGAATCGCATACGACCCTGAATTTGTAAAAGATCTTTTTAAAAACTGGGGTATGAGTAAATACTTTGACATAATAAATATGCATAACTACTATGAAACCTGGCATCGTCATCCAATTGAACAAATCACAAACTACGTTAATGAAGTTTCAGATGTTGTTTGGAGATATGGGAATAATCAACCGCTTTGGATGGCTGAAGTGGGCTACAGTACTTTCCGTAAAGGTGCAAGAGTATCGGACTCTTATAGCGCTTACTATGACTATGAACATTCCCCTGAATATCAGGCTATTCATTTATTCAAAACTCTATCATTGGTTGCTGCTACTGAAAAAGTTTCAGCAGTTGCTTGGTATGAATTGAAAGATCTTCCACCTAGTGAAAATGTAATTGGTGATAATGATAATAATCGTTATCTGGGTGTTGCTTACCCTGATTATAAAGAAAAACCATCTGCAAGAGCACTGCAGTTTTTTAATGAATTATTTTCTAAAAAATATCGTAATGGGAATGATAAATTAAAAGTGGACAGAATTGTTGGGTCAGAAACGGTTGTTAATGCATTCGAAAATGAGGATGGAAGTTTTATAGTTACTGCCTGGATTCAAACATCTGTTCCTGGAAAGATTACAAAAGATAAAAGTGGTATGGTTAAAGATACAAGAGTGGAATCTATAAATATTGAATTACTCTCATCATTAAAAGGTGATGTTACATTATATGATGAACTAGGTAATAAAAAGGGATTCAAAAACTTTGATAAATCGGACAATACATTAATTTTAAAAGATGTAGAACTAGAGGGCGGAAAAATTGCTGTGTTTGAAATAAAATAGTAAGAATTTATAAGTATGGAAATTAAAGCTAAAATAATTACAGCAGAAAATATTGTATCATTTGGTAAAGTTGTTGTCGGTGCCTCCGGTGCACCGACATCACAAGCTTCAGATTACAAATTCTGGTCTGATATTATGAGTTACAAAATTGAGGGAGAAACAGAAGTTGGAATTTGTACTGTTTATAAACAGAGCAAGAGTACAATCACAGGAATGGAAAGACATCTTACCACTCCTGAAATTCTGATTCCAATTGATGGGCCATTTATGCTTCCATTATTGAAAGATAAAAATAAACCTGAGGAAACTGAAACCTTTATTTTAGAGGTTGGGCAGGCGGTTGTAATTAATGAAAAAGTGTGGCATGGTGCTTGTCTACCCTTTGGAAGAGATGAGAGTTCGTACTTTGTAATTTTCAAAAAAGGAACACCTTTTAATGACGTCGAGAAAACAGAAATAAGTGAAATAACAATTTTTTCCTGAAGAAATAATAATAAAAAGAATATAGATGAGCCAACAGAGAATCAAATCTGAAAAAAGTTTATTAAAGCTAAAAGAAAATCCTCTTGATGTAGATGGCTTTTTTTATTTACCAAATAGCACAAACGTTTGTCCAGATGGAAAGCAAAGTTTACTATTAAGAACCCCTGATTCAGTAAGCGAACCCGTACTTCTTACTGAAGTAAAAAATGTTCATAGAATTGAAAATGCAATTTCATTTGATGTAGAAGATATTACATCAAAATTTATTGCACACTTTATAATAAATTCTGATAAGGATGGAATAAAGTTTAGCTGCAAAGTAGAAGCTCCAAAACCCATTTGGCTGCTAGAATGGAAACTCTCTGGACTAATTCTGGAAGAAGTTCTTGTTCCCGCTTTAGGCGGACAGTCGATTAAGAAAAATACTCCTGAAGGAACTTTATTGTCATATAAATATCCATTCTGGTGGAATGCTCAATTTGTCCTTGGTTCAAATGGTGATGGCGGAATTATTATCAGATCGAAAGATGAAAAACCTGAACTTAAATTATTAAGGGTTCTAAAAGAAAAAGACTCGTTTGAGATCACTTATGGTTTTGAAGTTCCTGCACCTCTCGACAAAAAAACTTTTGAAGCTGAATGGTATTTAGATTTTTATAAAGGGAATTGGAAAAACGGAGTTGATATCCATCGAGAATGGCTGGAAAAAGCTTTTCATCTAAAACCATTTAATCAGCATTCTAATTTTCCTGAATTGGCAAACAAAGTAAATTTTGTATTAGAAGTCTGGGGTGCCAGAAGGGATAGGATAAATCCCGCTCATTCTTTTGATGAAATAAAAGATAGAATAAAAGAATTTGCAAATCTCTATGATCCTACAAAAACTATATTGTATCTAGCGGGTTTTGCTGAACATGGAATTGATTCAAATGCGCCAGATTATAATCCTAGTCAACAATGTGGAGGTGAGGATAAATTTAGATCACTTGTTGATGAAGCACATAATCTTGGTTATAAAGTGATGATCCACACTAATGTTCTAGCGATGACGTTCCATCATCGTCTTTATTCTGAATTCAAGAAATATCAGGTTATAGATTGTTTTGGAAGAGCGCAAACTTGGGGATTGGACATGGACGGTGATTGGCTTGCAGAACCTTATTTTGCTTATATAAATCCAGCGAATAAAGAATGGGGAGTATTAATGAAGAAAACTCTTGGAGATTTAATTAACAAATTTAATCTAGACGCTGTTTTTCTTGATCAGACTTTACTCGCATTTAATGTAAGCAATGGAAATAATTTTTTAAAGGGAATGCGTGAACACATTCAGAATTTACAAGAAGCTTTTCCTAATATTCTTTTTTCCGGTGAAGGATTAAATGAACAGGTTCTTCCTGCATTGCCGATGGCTCAGGTTCATGGAATTGACAGCATTACAGAAGTTCACGGAATGGAAGGGCAGGTAGCTTGGCGTGAAGTTCACCCAATCTCATCATATTTATTTGGAAAATATACAAGACTTACTGCACATCTCTTAACAAAACATCCATCCCATCCAATGTTTGCTTTTCAGGAAAGATCGTACAACCGATTGGGTGTTTTGCCAGCTTTAGTTCTTTATACATCCGATCAAGCATTAGATTTAGCAGAAACAAAAGCCATGATCAAGCGCGCACTGGAATTGAAAAATTATAAGGATTTATCATGAAAAAAATTAAAACTGCAATAATAGGGAGCGGTTTTATGGGCGGGGCTCATCTAGAAGCGCTTCAGCGTATTGGTGGAGTTGACGTAATAATGTTATCTTCTGATGATACAAGGAATGGTAAGTTATTGGCCGATAAATTTTCTGTTGAATCATTTACCTCTAATTGGAAGGATGTTATAAATAACCCGGATGTCGAAGTAATTCATAATTGCACGCCAAATCATCTTCACTTCGAAATAAACAAAGAAGCTATCTTAAATAACAAGCATATAATTTCAGAAAAACCTTTAACAATTAATTCTGTTCAATCCACTGAACTAATAAAACTTTTGAAAAAACATAATGTAGTAAATGCAATTAATTTTAATTATAGATTTTATCCAATAATCCAGCATGCTAAATCAATGATAGCAAACAATGATGTTGGAGATATCTATTTGATTCACGGAAATTATTTACAGGACTGGCTCTATTATAAAACAGATTATAATTGGAGATTAGAAAGTGAATTGGGAGGCCACTCAAGAGCGATTGCTGATATTGGATCCCATTGGTGCGATATGGTTCAGTTTTTATCAGGATCAAAAATAAAAAGTGTATTTGCTGATCTTGTAACAATTCATAAAACAAGATTAAAACCATCAGAATCAGTTGAAACATTTAAAGGAAAAGAAAAGAATGCTTCAATAGGAACAGACGTTCAGATAAAAACAGAAGATGCAGGTACGGTTTTAATTCATTTTGAAAATGGAGCAAGAGGTGTTTTTACAGTATCTCAGGTTAGTGCAGGAAGAAAGAATCACTTCTGGATAGAAGTAGATGGCAGCAAAAAATCGTTTGCCTGGAATCAGGAAAACCCAAATGAATTATGGATTGGGTACAGAGAGAAACCAAACGAAATATTAATAAAGGATCCTTCATTACTTAATGAAGAAGCAAGAAAATATGCAGCATATCCCGGTGGACACCCGGAGGGTTATCCGGATGGTCCAAAAAATCTGTTTGCATCAGTTTATAATTTTATAAGGGAAGGTAAAAATCCTAAAAGTGATAAACCTGATTTTCCAACTTTTCTGGACGGGCATATTGAAAATGTAATAGTTGAGGCAATTTTAAAAAGTAATAATCAAAAAAAATGGATTAATATTTAATAATCGGAAGCAATAATATGTGTTAAGTGGCAGGATATCAGAAAAGCTCTCCTTTTATACTTCCTGTATATATTTATTGCTTCCTTTTTATAATTCGGAGTTAATATGAAAATAGGATTTCTTACTGCTTGTTTACCAAATCTTAAATTAGAAGACTTGGTGTTATGGGCTTCTAAGCAAGGATTTAAAACTCTTGAACTTGCGGCCTGGCCTTTTGAATCTGATCGCGACTATCAAGCCCGGCAAATTGATGCTGCTAATTTTACAGTCGATGAAGCAAAAAAGGTTAAGAGTCTATTTGCCCAGAACAATATGGAAATATCTGCTATGGCGTATTACGACAACAATCTTCATCCTGATCTGACAAACCGAAATTATTATCTTAATCATTTGAAGAAAGTAATTGACACAGCGTCATTACTGGATGTAAAACTGGTAGGTACATTTGTTGGAAGTATACCTGATCTCTCTCCTAACGAAAACATAAAAGTGATAAAAAAAGTTTTTAATGATATTCTGAAATATGCTGCCGACAAAAATGTTAGCATAATGATAGAGAACTGCCCAATGGAAAATTGGATGAAATTCGGTCTTCCCGGAAATTATGCCTACTCCCCAGAACTATGGGATGCGCTGTTTAATGAATTGCCTCACGAAAATTTCGGATTAAATCTGGATCCATCTCATCTTTATTGGCTTGGAATCGATTATATACAAGCTGCTAAGGATTATGCATCAAAAATATTTCATGCTCATGCGAAAGACACAGAAATTCTCGCAGAAGGTGAGTATCAATATGGAATTTTTGGAAGGCAGATTGATCCAATACCGTGGAAGTCAGGATGGTGGAGATACCGGATGCCGGGATCAGGTGAAATTGATTGGTCAAAATTTATATCAACACTTCAAGAAAACGGATATAATAGTGTACTCTCAATTGAACATGAAGATCCTATCTGGGAAGGAAGTGAAGAGAAAATAAAAACAGGGTTACAACTTGGTCTAAAACATCTTTCACAATTTGTAGTATAACTCTAATAGAAATAATATGCGAAACTTAATTAAAGAAACATACATACCATTTGGGTCACAATACTATCGGGCTCCGTCTCCACTCAGAGAAGATTGGGAAAAGGATCTCAGGAAGATGTCTGAACTTGGTTTTAACACAGTTAAATTCTGGGTTCAATGGAGATGGAACAATCCCGAAGAGGGAGTTTACTATTGGGATGATATCGATGAGCTTATGAGGCTTTCTGAAAAGTATAATCTTAAAGTTATGCTTAATACCATTTTTGATGTTGCTCCTTCCTGGATATACAAAAAATTTAATGATGCTTCAATGATAACATTGAGCGGGATGAAAGTTGGTCCTCAGACTCAACCGCACAGACAGATTGGTGGATTAGGTTACTGCTTTAATCATGAGGGTATTGCAGAATATTTCTTTGCTTTTTTACAAGAGACTATTAATCGCTATAAGGATCATCCGGCTTTAGAAATATGGAATGTTGGAAGTGAACCAGAACTGACCAGCAGTATGGCAGAGATGCGTGCATATTCAGATGATGCTTCAAAAATTGGCGATATGCTCTGTTATTGTCCAAACTGTGAAAAGAAATTTAAGCATTGGCTTGAAGAGAAATATAAATCAATAGCAAAACTAAATATCAGCTGGAACAGAAATTATATATCATTTGATGATGTTGAGTTACCCAAAACACGCAACACTTTTAACGATGTAATCGATTGGCGAATGTTCTTTGTTTATACGATTGGTGAGAATGTAAAAAGAAGATTTGAAGTAGCACGCACCGAGGATAAAGGCAAGCATCCTTTGATGTGTCATCACGTTTTCATTCAGGGATTTCCCGTTACATCCACAGCAAGCGATCCATGGAATGTAGGAAGATTCGGCGACCTTCACGGATTTACTCAAATGGATGATATGGCAATGATTGATATACTTCGATCATGTGCAAAAGACAAACCCGTTATTTCCGCTGAAATGCTTATGCTACCTGGTTATACATTAGATCTTCCCAAAGCAATCGATGCCGATGATGTGAAGAAATTTATTTTCTCAGGTGTTGCCGGAGATCAAAAAGGATTTATTTTCTGGCAGTACCGCCCAGAAATTCTTGGACGTGAAACACCGACTTGGGGATTATCTTTTCTTGATGGTGGAGAAACTACTTGGTTAAAAGCATTTTCAGAATCCGGATTAGTACTGCAAAAGAATGCGGAATTTATTCTTGATGCTAAACCAAAAAAAGCTGAAGTAGCCATTCTATACAATCCGGAAAATCAAATTTTTGCGTGGGCTTCTACTGGAAATGAAAAAACAGCCACTGATTCATTACTGGGCTATCACCGTGCCTTGTATGAAAGGAATTATATAGTTGATTTTATTCATCCAATCGAATTTGAAAAGGATATCTTAAATAGCTATAAAGTTTTAGTTATTCCATTCCCATATGTTATCAATAAAACAATTGCTGATAAAATAAAACGTTGGGTTGAAAACGGTGGTGTACTGATTTCTGAAAGTTATACTGCCGGTTGGAATATAGAAAATGGCCATCACGAGAAAGTACTACCAGGCTATGGTTTGGATAAAGTATTTAAAATCAAACAATCATTGGTTGAACCTGCTGATGAAGGTGTAGTCAATATCAAAATGGATAAAGATTTGCCATTCATTAAAAAGAATGAAAATGTAACAGGTGCATTGATTAAAGAAACCTTTTTTAATCATGGAGCTCAGGTACTAGCCTCATTTGATTGTGATAAAGCAGCAATTACACTTTCAAAGTTTGGAAAGGGAAAAGCAATTCAGATTGGTTCATATATAGCTTTGGAATATCACAGGAAGAGAGAAATAAATAACGGAAACCTGCTTGCAGGATTAGTTGAGTTCACATCAAATATTTCCAAACCATTCATTCCGGAAAGCAAAAAAATAAGAGTTGATGTTTTATCTAAGAATAACGAGAAGATGGTAATAGTGCAAAATCTTGAAAAGATGGATGTAAATGTGACTATAAAAGTCCCGGGTGAAAAATTTCTATCTCTAATCGAACAGTTTTCTGGTGATAAAGTTAAATGTAAAAACATTGGTGCAGGCGTCGAATTTAAACTTAAGCTCTATCCTAAAGAGGTAAGGGTTTACCGTGCATAAAAATTTTCAGTCAAAACATTTCAAGGATGCGGATGTAAAAAGAAATTTTTTTCTAAATGTTTTTGATGGAGCTGTATTCTCATTCGCAATGAGTTTCGTTTCATTACAGACTGTATTCCCTGTTCTTGTAAAAAAAGTTTCTGGAAGTGATTTTGCAATCGGGCTGATTCCTGTTATTTGGGCAGCAGGATTTAATTTTCCTCAAATATTTATTGCCAACTATGTTAGAAAAATTGGATTTAAAAAACCTTTGATGATAAAAACTGCCCTTGGACAAAGATTACCCTGGCTACTTATTTCTATACTTGTATTTTTCTTTATTGAAGATATGCATCCAAATGTTGCATTAATTTTTCTTTTAGCTTCTCTTGGTCTTGCTGCAATCGGAGGCAGTTTAAATCTTCCTGGCTGGTTTGATCTTATTTCAAAACTTACTCCTGTTCAATTAAGAGGAAGATTATTTGCTTATCGATCGGTAGTTGGTGCTGTGTTGGGCATTTTGGGTGGAGTGGTTGTCATCATTGTACTTGATTCGTTTTCATATCCTGAAAATTACGGCATTCTTTTTTTGACCACGTTCATAGTGATGATGATTTCTTATGTGTTTTTATTTTTTATAAAGGAAGAAAAACCGAATCCGCCACAGCAGCTGTTCAGTCAGATGGAATTTTACAGGCGTTTATTTTCAATTCTAAAAAGGGAGAAAAATTTCCGAAACTTTCTCGTCTTTGATTCTTTGATGATGCTTGCAAATATGTCACATGCTTTTTTTGCTGTTTATGCAATAGAAAAATTTTCTTTACCAGAAAGTTATGCAGGTACTTTTACAATAGTTATGATGACAAGCATGATAATCGGTAGTCTCTATTTTGGATATGTTGCAGATAGATATGGACACAGAATTAACCTGATTTGGGCTTCCGCATTTACCGGCTTTGCCAGTCTGGTTGCTCTGTTTTCACCTTATGTACAATTATACTATCTCGTTTTTGTTGGTGCATCTTTAAACCTGACAGTTCTTATGGTTTCAAGATTAACGATTATTGCTGAAATCTGTTCTGAAGACGACAGACCAACTTATGTTGCGTTAATGAATATGGTTACAGCACCTTTTATATTATCAGGGATGTTCGGTGGGATCATTGTAAATGTTTTAGGATTCAATACTTTATTCTTAATTGCTGCAATAATATCAGTTGTATCTCTATTGTGGTTAATATTAAAAGTGATCGAACCAAGAAGTATTCCACAAACCGTTCAATCTAATTTATAGAAAGGGATTTAAAGTGAGTGGATTGTCAAGAAGAAAATTTATTAAGAGCAGTGCAATAGCTGGGGCTGGTACATTTTTGGCATCGAATACTATGCTGGCTGCACCCGAACTCTTGTTGAAAAGCAAAGTAAATAAGAACACATCGCTGGGCGAAATCGTTTTTGTTCCTCACTATGTACAAAAAGGAAGGGGTCCTCACCTTTATGAACTTGCTTGGGCTACGGATAAGGAGTGGGAGCCTTTTCTTTCCAACATCAAAATGGATTCTAAAGGTGTGAGCATTTCTGATTCAAAAAATATCGATAAATTCGGAATAAATGTACGATGGAATGTTGAAGGATTTGGATGGACAAACATAACAGCAGATAATGGCGGTGAGTTTTATTCTCTTCCTTCCTCCGGGAAATCTCAAAGTCTAAATCTTAATTATGAATTATGTAAAAGTCGTGTAGTTCGTAATAGGCAAAGGTTAACTGATTTAAAAAAGAGTGGTTGGATTCCTTCTGCTGAAGTTATGATGTATGTAAATCTTTCTGAACAATTTTATGAGGATGCGACACAAAAAATAAGCGATGATTTTAACTCTGCCGGATTTGCTCAAAGCGGTCTTATGTACGCATTATGGGCAAGTGAAAAAATGGAAGTTGAAAAAGCAAAATTTGATATCGTACTGAGAGGAAAACGTGATGACTTCTTCTTCGGCTGTGATGCACGAAGTTTCTATCAGATGTACCAGGACACATTTCTTGATCTTTTTAGTGGAGTATTTAATTATGCCAACATTACTTTTGTCGCTAAAGGTGATGGAATTATGTCAGATTATCAAACTGCCCCCGGGGTAATTCAACCAGAAACACGTGAGCTGTTAATAAAAAAACTTAATGAACGTGGAATTAAATCTCAGGAACGATTGCTCTTCTGGTTTCATGATTGCTGTATTCCAGATTGGCTTCGGGATATGAAGTATGACGATCTTCTTAAGTATGCTGAAAAACTTACTCAAGATACGATGAAGCATTTTGGCGATATGCTTTATGCTATGGAAGTTGTAAACGAACTGCATGATTGGGCGAATGAGCTTCAATTAAGTCCGGAACAAATAACTGAACTTACAAGGTTAATAAATGATGTTGCAAAAGCTGTAGCTCCAAATGTAAAAAGAACAATTAATAATTGTTGCCCCTATGCTGAATACGTTCAAATGAATTCGTATTCAAAAAAGAGAGCTCTCTTTCCGCAAAGAAGTCCATTTAAGTTTACCAAAGATCTCATTGATGCAGGAATTGATTTTGATATTCTCGAACAGCAAATGTATTATCCATATAGAGACTTACAGGATTCAATTCTTTTACTTGAAAAATTATCGACTCTAGGTAAACCAATGCAGCTCTCGGAAGTAGGTGTTCCTGGTGGTCCCTCAAACTATTCTGTAAGAAATAGTACTGTACCGTTTTCGAAGGAACCTTATCTTTGGCATAAACCGTGGAATGAACATACTCAAGCTGATTGGTTAGAAGATATTTATACACTCGCATTTAGCAAACCTTTCATTCATGCAAGCAATTGGTTCGATTTTGTTGATCCATATTATTTTATGGAAAATGGTGGTTTACTCCAATCACCCAAAGGTGAGAAGAAAGAGGCATATCATCGCCTGAAAAAAATAAGAAATAATTGGGATCAGTTACCGAGAAAATAATAATTCTATAAAAACGTTTTTTAATCAACTATGTGAATTATGAAAAGAAGAGAATTTATAAAAAAATCAGCACTAGCGGGAGCAGGTATTACAGTTGCATCAAGTACAGTTTTATCCGCACCTTTAATTTTTACTAAGAGCAAAACAATACCAAATACTGAGATGGGCGAATTAATCTTCAAACCAACATTTGTTCAAAATGGAAAAGGACCTCACCTTGGTATAATTAAATCATTTGATTCAGTTGGTCCTGCGGAATGGGATTTTCCGAGTTGGGCGTTTGCAAGCGATACTGAATGGGATGCATTCTACTCAAATATTTTTTCTACACGTGACGGTATAAAGATATCTGATGCAAACGGTAAGCAAAAATTCGGAATAAATGTACGATGGAATGTTGAAGGATTTGGTTACATATATATGACAGCCGATAATGAGGGTGAATTTTATGCTTTGCCTGAAAAGGGGAAGCATCAAACACTTAATCTGAATTATGAGCTGGCAAAATCGCGAGCATCAAGAAACCGTAAAAGGGTGAAACAATTTTTAGAAGAAGGATGGGAACCATCAAGAGATCTTAAACCCTTGATTGATTTAACAGAAGAATATCTGGCCGATGCTTCTAAAATAGAGCAAGGTGAAATTAAGTGCGCGCAATTATCGCAGAGTTCGCTTTATTACTCGATGTGGGCTGGTGAAAAAATAGAAGTAGAGAAGTCCTGGTACGATATTGCAAAAAATAAATTCAGAGATAAATTCTTCATTGGATGTGATACAAAAGGTTTCGGAAAAATGGACAACGAAGTTTTTATCAATCTGTTTTCTGATCTTTTTAATTACGCAACAATCACTCATTACTTGCCAAGTTTTCAAAAAGAAGAAAATGTATATACATATGGAAACAGAGATGAACAATTTAAACTATTAAAATCAAAAAATATTACAGTTGAAGGTCGTCCGATATTCTGGGCAGATGAATGCTGTACTCCTGATTGGCTTATGGCCAAAAGTTTTCCTGAAATTCTAAAATATGTGGAAAGACATACAAGGGAAGTTGTCAGCCATTACGGTGATGAAATGTATGCCTGGGAAATAATAAACGAAGCGCATGATTTCGGAAATATTCAAAAACTTCTTCCAGAGCAATTAGTGCAGATCGCTAAATTAATTGCTGATGTTGCAAAAAATACCAACCCCAAAGTGCACCGCCTGATAAATAACTGCTGCATAAATGCGGATTATGTACAGATTTGGACACCAAAAGAAACATATAAAAGTTCACAGATCGTGACACCGCATCAGTTCATTAAAATGTGTTATGAAGCGGGAGTCGATTTTACTATCACCGGTCAACAGCTTTATTATCAGTATACAAACAGAGATTTAGCGGATACAATTCGGATGACTGAGCGGCTTGAAAAATTTGGGAAACCAGTTCAGATAACTGAAATTGGTACCACATCCGGACCAACAAAAGAAACAGTAGCATCCGGTAAGTATGAATTACCTAACAGGCCATATAGCTGGCATAGAGAGTGGGATCAGGAATTACAGGCTGATTGGCTCGAACAAATTTATACTATCATGTATAGCAAACCGTGGATTGAAGCCATTAATTGGTATGATTTTGTTGATCCGTACTCATTTATTCAAAACGGCGGCTTATTAGCAGATACGGAAGGTAACAAGAAAGAAGCATATAATCGTTTGAAGAACTTAAAAGAAAAGTGGCAGTCGTATGCTAAAAAATAAAATTACGGAATTTTTTAAACTTAAGAATTAGCGGAGCTAATATGTCTACCCAAAAAGGTGATCTGATTTTTAAACCATATTTTGTACAGCGCGGAGTTGGACCAAATCTTCTTAACTGGGCTTATGCCTGCGATGAAAACTGGGATGCTTTTTATTCTAATATAACTTCAAATAATGATGGTGTGGTTATATCAGATACAGCGGGGGTTGAAAAATTTTCGATTGAGGTAAGATGGAATATGGAAGACTTTGGTTACATATTTATCTCAGCAGATAATGGAGGAGAGTTCTATCAGCTTCCTGCGGCAGGGGAGAAAAAAGAATTAAATCTGAATTTTGAGCTAGCCAAGAGTCGTGTTTATAGGAACCGAAGAAGAATTGAAAAACATAAATCTGGTGGATGGATTCCTTCATATGAGGTGATGTCATTTGTTCATCTTTCAGAAGAATTATTTAGTGATGCTGAGAGATTCAAAAGTAATAACGATAAGTGTGCAGAACTTTCTCAGAAGTGTTTATTGTACGCAATGCATGCCAGCGAAAAGATTGAACTTGAAAAAGCAAAATATGAAATTTCAAAGAATAAGGTTAGGAAAGATTTCTTTATCGGATGTGATGCTCGCGGATTTTATCAAATGGACCCTGAATTATTTTTAGATCTTTTCACAAAGCAGTTCAATTACGCTACTATTACCTATTACCAAATCAGTGGCAATTATAGGGATTTTGAAGCTATTGAGGGAGACTTACAATTTGCAACAAGAGACGTAGTATATAATGAATTAAAGAAAAATAATATAACTGTCGAGGGGAGACCTTTGTATTGGCCTTATAAGACAGTAACACCTGACTGGATGAGAAATAAAACTTATGATCAACTGTTAAAATATATTGAAAAACATACACGTGAAGTTGTCAGCCATTACGGAGATGGAATGTATGCCTGGGAGATCGTTAACGAATCACACGATTGGGCGAATGAAACTCAACTAACGCCTGAACAAATTACAAATATTACCAAACTTGCTTGCGAAGTTGCAAAAGACACTAATCCGAAAGTGCATCGGCTGATTAATAATTGCTGTCCCTACGCTGAATATGTTCAGCTTAAAAAATGGGGTGATCTAGATGCAAAATATCCACAGAGGACGCCAATTAAATTTATGCAAGACTTGGTCGATAATGATGTCGATTTCACAATATCCGGTCAGCAAATGTACTTTCCATATCGCGATCTATCCGATATTATTATTCATGTGGAGCGATATGAAAAATTCGGAAGACCAGTTCAATTAACAGAAGTTGGTGCATCATCCGGTCCTAATAAAGCTTCAATCGATAATGGTTCTCTTGAAATTTCAGTTGAACCATACATTTGGAGAAGAAATTGGGATCAAGAACTTCAAGCTGACTGGCTTGAAGAACTCTATACTATTGCATACAGCAAACCTTGGATTGAGGCCGTTAATTGGTATGATTTTGTCGATCCGCACTCATGGATAAAAAATGGCGGTTTACTTGAATCACCAAAAGGTGAAAAGAAAGCTGCGTACGACAGACTTCTCAAGCTCCAACAGAGTTTAGGATTAAAATAGATTTTATAGATGAGATGATATAATGGCTAACGGTAAAATTATATTCAAACCATACTTCGTTCAAAAAGGAAGGGGTCCTCACCTTTTTGATTTTGTTATGACTCTCGATAGTAACGGAGATGCATTTCATTCAGATATCAAAGTTACGAGTGAAGGCATAACAATTAGTGACACCGAAGGGCGAGATAAATTCTCCATAAGTGCAAGATGGAATGTAGAAGGATATGGATATTTATTCATTCCTGCCGATAATGAAGGAGAGTTTTATAAATTACCTGAATCGAGCAAACTTGAATTGAATTTGAATTATGAATTTGCAAAAACCAGAGTCAGCCGAAATCGTAGAAGAAAAATTAAATTTGAAGAAAGCGGATGGGCTCCATCAAATGAACTCAGACATCATCTTGAATTATCAGAAGAACTTCTTAATGATGCAAATAGATATAAGTCTTCCAAAATTCAATGTGCCCAAGCATCTCAAAAGTCTCTGATTTATTCCACGTTTGCCAGTGAGATGATGGAAATTGAAAAAGCAAAATATGATATTACTAAAAACGGAAAGCGAAAAGATTTTTATTTTGGCTGTGATTCCCGCGGTTATTTTCAGATGGAATCACCGGAACATTTTATAGAGAGATTTACAGAAGCCTTTAACTATGCCACGGTCACTCATTACCTAAAGGGCGATTTTGTCGATTTCGAACCTGAAGAAGGTAACAAAAATTTTCAAGAACGCTCTAAATTAATTAAGGAGTTGAAGCAAAAAGGTATTACCATTGAGGGAAGACCATTGTTCTGGACCCATAGCTGGGTTACACCGGACTGGCTGAAAAAAAAATCTTACTCTGACATTCTAAAATATGTTGAAAAACATGTTCGTGAGGTTGTCAGCTTCTATAAAGATGATATTGAAGTTTGGGAAGTGGTTAATGAGATGCACGATTGGGCGAATGAGATATTGTTGAATCAAGAACAGACAATTGAACTTACAAAACTTGCATGCGATGTTGCCAGAGACACCAATCCGAAAATCAGATTACTCATAAATAATTGCTGTCCTTTTGCCGAATATGTTCAAAAGGGTATGTGGCATGAAATTCCCGCAAAGTATCCTCAAAGAACACCGCATCAATTTACAAAACAAATTATTGAAGCTGGTGTGGATTTCGATATTATCGGAGTTCAAGTATACTTCGTTCAACATACTTTAACTGAAGCAATTCAATCAATCGAGAGATATGAGGGCTTGGGCAAAGTTGTTCAGCTTGCAGAAATAGGTGCTACTTCTTATGGTGTAACACAAGAATTTACGGAAACCGATGAAGAATTTGGTAATAAACCTTATGAGTGGAGAAGGCATTGGGACGAAGAGCTTCAAGCTGATTGGTTGGAAAGTATTTTTACTTATGGTTACAGTAAAAAATTTATTGAAGCTGCAAACTGGTACGATTTTGTTGATCCTTATGGCTTTCTTAAAAAGGGGGGAATTCTCAAGTCTCCCAAAGGTGAGAAGAAAGCCGCATTTGATCGTTTGATAAATCTAAAAGAAAAATGGAATTCAAAATAATAATAATAAAGAGGTCTTAATGAGCGGAATCGACAGAAGAAAATTTTTGAGAACATCTGCGTTAAGTGCAGCAGCAGTTGTATCAGCTCCGATATTGTCCCGGTTCGGAAATATTATTGCTTCAAACAAAAGCGATGGGATAATTCAACCGTATCCGCATCCCTGGATGCCCAAAATGGATTTTGTTTATCTGACAGACCAAAACGAAGATCCATTCAAATCTTCTATTGAAATAACCCAAGATGGAATTAAACTGCCATCAGATATCGGAGATAAAAAGTTTGGATTCAACTCGCGATGGTTCATCGAAGGATTTGGATTCGTCTACCTGACCGCTGATAATGGGGGTGAACATTTCACACTAAAAGAAGTGCAGTCACGTGAAAAATTAAATCTCAATTATGAATATGCAAAAAGCAGGGTTATCAGAAATCGAAACGTAAGAGAAAAATATCTAAAAGCTGGAACTTTGTTTTCTCGAGAAGTCAATCATCTGGTAAATCTATCTGAAGAATTATTTGAAGATGCAACTAAAAAGCAGAATGATGCTGAACGATGTGCTGATTATTCAGACAGAGCTTTGAAGTATGCATTAATAGTTGGAGAAAATATCGAACTCGAACATGCGAGGAGTGAAATAGCAAGTCAAAACAGGAGAGATAAAGTTCACTTCGGATGTGAAAGCAGACAATTAATCTGGGCGCAGTCAGAGGGATTCACAAAACGATTTCCGGAATTGTTCAATACAGCCACAATTACACATTATGTGTGGGATTCATGGTATCAGCTATTTGAACCATCGGAAGGGAATTACAACTGGGGAGTTAAAGATGATATCGTGAACTTTCTGATGAAACATAATATTACAATAGAAGGCCGTCCTCTGTTCTGGTTTCATCCGACAGTTACTCCGGACTGGTTGAAGCAAAAAAGTTATTCTGAACTTAAGAGTTATATGGAAAAGCATGTGTTTAATCTTGTAACCCATTATGGTGATAAAGTACTTGAGTGGGAAGTGATGAACGAATATCACGACTGGGCTAATATTTTCAATCACACACCGGAGCAGATCACAGAAATAACAAAATTGGCATTCGATAGAACGAAAGAAGTAAATCCAAACGTTACGAGAATATCTAATAATTGTTGTTTGTGGGGAGAGTATGCGGCAAGAGGCAGAATGGCTAGAATGGATGCAAACCGTCCATTAAGAAATGCCAGGAAATATGTTGAAGATATTTTAAATGCCGGTGTCGATGTAGATGTGATTGGAATCCAGATTTATTTTCCGCAAAGAGATTTATCAGATATAGTAAGAATGGTTGAAAGATTTGAAAAGTTTGGCAAACCAATTTACATAACTGAAATTGGAGCTAGTTCAGGTCCTACAAATGATACGGTCTTCAATGGATCCCGTGGAATTCCAAAAGATCCTTACGATTGGAGAAGACCGTGGGATGAAGAACTTCAAGCTGATTGGCTTGAGGAAGTTTACACTATTTATTACAGCAGACCACTAATTAAAGCAATCAACTGGTACGACTTTTCAGACTTCCGTCCATTTATAGTGAACGGTGGGATTGTTCGGGAAGATACTTCGCCCAAAATGTCTTTCGACAGATTGAAAAATCTACTGAACAGTTGGAACAGATTGCCAGGACAAATTCATTAACAGAGATTAGAGCTCAAAGTGAAATTCAAATTATTAATGCTGGTGACGTTCATAATTTCAAATGTTTTTTCACAAAGCATTACCATAAATAAAAAGAACGCTGAGATCTGGTCGACATCACAAACGATTAAAGGCAGACTAAATGACTTCTTCGTAACAACGGGATCACTATTTCTTAATAGCACACCGATTGCTTTTAATGTTTCATTGGAGGACAGTTCTTTCAGTGTTCCGATTACAATTGGCGAAGGAATGAGTACAATTGTTGCAGAGGCTTCTTCAATTTTATCCGATACATTACAAATTGAACTGGCTTATAATATCCGTCCTGAAATTTATGCTTATGCAGAAGTAAGTGGATTCGATGTCACTTTGAAAGCTCAAACAATTGAAAATCCAGCTGCTGAGCAACTAAGCTTTCTGTGGGTTGCAGATGAAAATAATCCTTCCACCGTTTCAATTAATAATTATTCTGATTCGTTAGCATCAGCCTCTTTCAGTTCCGGATTACCGAATGGTGAATATTACTTTGATGTTTATGTTACTACTCCTTCAAATGATACAACAATCGCCCGGACATTTGTTACTTTCAAAGATGGAGTTATAAGACCATTTAATATTATTAGTGATTATGCAGCGTGGATTGATTCGGCAGTAATCTATGAAATAACTCCTTATATTTTTGTAAACAATGGCAAGTTCAATAATATCACAAGCAAAATTCCAGATCTCGTTCGCTTAGGAATTAATACAATTTGGCTTCAACCAATTTATAAAACTTTTTATGGTGGGCAGGGTTACGATATTACAGATTATTTTAATGTAAGATCTGATTTGGGAACCGAACAGGATCTACGAACATTGATTCAAACTGCTAAAGCTAATGGGATGAAAGTAATGTTTGATTTTGTTGCAAACCATTCTTCAATTCAACACCCATATGCCCAAAGTTCTACATTATATGGAACCGACTCACATTACTGGGATTTCTATCAGCGTGAAACAAATAATGCACCTTACTCACAACACTACCACTTCTACCAGGGATTTATTAATTATTTCTGGAATGATCTTCCAAATCTAAATTTTGATAATCCCGAAGTTCAAAAATGGATTACGGAAGCTGCTAAATACTGGATAGAAAAATTTGATATTGATGGTTATAGGTTCGATGCTGTGTGGGGAGTAACAGCACGCAATCCACAATTCACTAAAGATCTTCGTCTTGCATTAAAAAGAATTAAACCTGAAATACTAATGCTGGCAGAAGATAAAGCATCACAGGATCAGGTGTTTGATGAAAGGTTTGATGTCGGATATGATTGGACACCTGAGGAAGATTGGGTCTCACATTGGTCCTGGCAAACTAATTATAATCCAAATGCTAATCCAACCATATTTAATTATAATAATCAAAACCAGCGTTCTTCTTTATTACGAAATGCAATGAACAATGATGGGAGTGGTTATGCTGATAATGCAAAAATATTGCGTTTCCTGGATAACAATGATATGTACTTTTTTATAACACATCATGGAATTGAAAGAACTCGAATGGCGGCTGCTCTTTTAATGACTTTGAATGGAATACCCTTAATTTATAATGGACAGGAAACCGGGAAAAGTGGGCATCCATATTCGACAGAATTTTTATACTACCCTGGATTACCAATTGATTATAGCGATCCAAATAATTTATTCCCTTACTACAAAAATTTAATAAAATTTCGAAAAAGTTTACCAGCTCTTCACAACAATAACTACTCTGAAATTTCAGTAACACCATCTACATATGTTTTTGGCTTCAGAAGATGGTTCGAAGATCAAAATATTTTTACTATAATGAATATGGGCTCAACAGAAACGTCTGTTAATGTCTCTATACCTGTATCACAATTTAATCTTGATACTTCTGTTACGTATTATCTAACGGACCTAATCAGTGGTGAAGTGATTAGTGGAAAATTAAATGAACTTGAACAATTCAGTACAACGATGCCTAGATTCAGTTCAAAAGTATATCTGCTGGCAGATTCTATCCTTGTAGTATCTGTTGGTGATGCTAAAGATAAAAACAATGTTCCAGATAAATTTGAATTAACTCAAAATTTCCCAAACCCATTTAACCCTATAACCACAATATCCTTCTCAATCCCTTCAGAGGGGAAAGTGGAATTACTAGTCTATGATATTCTTGGACGAGAGATCCAGACTTTGGTAAATGAAATAAAAACCCCTGGAAAGTATGAGATAATTTTTGATGGAAAGAATCTATCGACAGGAGTATATTTCTATAGATTAAATTTTGACGGATACTCTTCAGTGAAGAAGATGTTAATTATTAAATAATCAGTATGAATATTTTAATTATAGGTGGAACCGGATTTTTAAGCAGCAGGATTGCTGAGAAGCTATTATTAAAGGGGCATAATATCACTTTGTTAGTTAGGGGTAAGACAAAATCTAAGTTTGTTGGCAATAAAAATTTAAGTTTTATTTATGGTGATAGAAATGATAAAAAAATATTATCTGAACTGACATCCAAGCATAAATATGATATAGTTTATGATATGATTGCTTACACGGAAAGTGATTCTCAAACGGCGGTAGATGTATTTAATAATAAAATAGGAAGATTTATTCATTGCAGTACTATTTCGGTCTATATGCTTGCGAAAGACGTGAGATTGCCCGTAACTGAAGATCAGATTAATCTTCCTCTTATGGAACCGTTTCATCGAAGTCCATTTGGTTGGGATTACGGAATAAATAAAATTAAATGTGAAGATGTGCTTCGGAAATATCACAATTACAAATCATTTCCTGTTAGTATTCTCCGTCCAACTTACATAAGTGGTCCTGGTGATCCCGCTAAAAGAGATTATTTCTGGATTGAAAGAATTCTTGATGGAAAACCTTTGCTAGTTCCTGGTGAAGGTAATTTTAAGTTTCAGGAAGTATTTATCGAAGATGCTGCCGATGCTTTTTGCAAAGT
>Ga0351853_1019_pt1 | contig 29393 bp, 34 predicted proteins | sample BONcelHFGM3001C8_FD_206799 | JGI IMG/M metagenome (GOLD analysis project Ga0351853, IMG submission 206799) | Enriched cells from coal bed in the Powder River Basin, Montana, United States - BONCAT cells FGM rep2 HSBNCT.FGM.300.1.C8 ... | reverse complement strand
CATGTCCTGAAGCTTAAACTCGGTGTCGAAGGTTCGGGAATCACCGTAGGCAGTCGAGATCGTTCAGAACGCTATCATCGGCGAACAGGACGCTACATCTTATATCGCCATGGGCGGGGGTTCTGCGGAGAATGCTGACCATCTTGTCACAGAGGGAGCCATCATTGGATTTTGGGAAAACTACGAGAAGCTGGTAGGTTACGGAGTTAGGCCATGACACGGACGATCGACTTCTATTTCGATTTCATCAGTCCCTTCAGCTATCTCGCGCATCTCAAGCTGCCGGATTTGGCTCGTAACACCGGCTGCGACGTCGCATATTGGCCGATTGAGATTCCAGAAGCAAAGATTGCTGCCGGAAACTACGGCCCTTCCAACCGCGAGGTTGGGCCCAAGATCAAGGTCATGATGGCCGACCTTCACCGTTGGGCCGCCAAGTACGATGCGCCACTGAAGTTCCCTGCCAGTTTTGCATGTGCCGACTGGAATTGCGCGGTCCTTTATGCGCGCAGCCAAGGCAAAGCAGAAGAGTATGTTACTGCTGCATACCATCGTATCTGGGGAAAAGGGATTGATCCGAGCAATCGGGATGAACTTCGCGACTGCGCGAGAGAGGTCGGAATCGATCCCGATACCTTGATAGCTTTTGTTGATTCGCCGATCGGCCAAAACGAATATCGCATGGTCAGAAGCAAGGCGTACCAACGAGGTGTCTTTGGAGCACCTTTGATGTTCGTCGATGATCAAATCTTCTGGGGTAATGATCGCCTTGAGTTTCTCAAAAGCTATTTGTCCAATTAGTATTACACAGAATACAGTCAATTATAATAAATAATTTTTTGAAGCGGTATATATGCTGGAGAGTAGCACCTTATTTTGCGTCAAGTTCGTTCACGCTTCCTTCTTGGTGGTACACCACGAATCTGACGAATGAAAAAGTGCTCTAAGCGATGCCGCCGGGAGCGTTATCGACTTATAGCTTTTACGAAGAACCGCGCAAACTGGCGTTATGTTCGAAATAAAGTTCTAAAAATTCATAATACAATAAGGGAGAGTGACCATGTCTAATACCTCACGCTGTACGTCTGTCAGGGCTTTTCTCACAGCGTCGACAGGATTGAGCGCGTGCTGGCTTATGCCATCAACAGCCTTAGCACAAAATGCACCAGCTGCGAATGTTGTCCGCGAACAGGCCCAGAGCGCCGGAGGCCTCGACGAAATTATCGTAACGGCACGCAAGCGCGAAGAGAACAATCAGGAAACGCCTGTTGCAATCACCGCAATGAGCGGTGCAATGCTCGAAAGCAGGCAAATCGCGAATGTGGCGCAAGTGGCTTCTTTTGCGCCAAACGTGAATATCCAGCCTGTTGGCAATATTTCTGGCTCAAGTGCGTCTATCACCGCATTCATCCGCGGTGTCGGCCAGACAGACTTCAACATTACCGTTGACCCAGGGGTTGGTATCTATGTAGACGGTGTCTATGTCGCACGGTCCGTCGGCGGCCTGTTCGACATGGCCGACATTGGCAGTGTCCAGATCTTGCGAGGCCCGCAAGGAACCCTTTTCGGCAAGAACACAATCGGCGGCGCGATTGTAGTTAATACCAACCAGCCAACCCATGACTTCGACCTCAAGCTAGAAGCGGCCACCGGCCGCTTCAACCGAGCAGACATCAAGGGAATGGTGAATATCCCGATCAGCGAAACGCTCGCCATGCGGGCAGTCGCGTCATACGAAACGCGAGATGGCTTCCAACGTCGCCTTTTTGATGGCGGGCGCCAAGGTAACAAAGATAGCTTTTCTGGCCGCGTGGCGTTCAAGTGGGAGCCATCGTCTGAATTTACCGCAACGCTCGCAGCTGACGTTAATAGACGGCGTGAAGAGCAAGCGGCAATTTACCTGATTGAGAACCGGGATTCTCCAGAGCTACTGCAAATCGTCACCACGCCAAACGGGACCGTCGCTTTTCCCAGCTCTAATTTTGGTTTTAACAAACTGGGAGGCGGTGCTGGGCAATGTGGCGCGCCAGGCCAACTTGCGCCTTTAGACAATCCGAATTGCGTTTCGTCACGCTGGGTTACGGGCGATATCGACACGACTTGGGCTGGCGGGCCCAACAAATCGAACTTTGATCTGTGGGGAACCAATCTTACCCTGGAATATGACTTCGGTGACATTAGTATCAAGTCCATTAGTGCTTACCGTGATCAAAAGTCGACAATTGAATACGACTTTGACGGAACGCCGCATGAGGTATTGCAGCTGACGAACAATATCGATGTGTGGCAGGCTTCCCAGGAGCTCCAGTTAAATGGAAGTTTGTTTGATGATCGCCTCAAGTTCTCTGTTGGTGCATATTACCTAAAGGAAAAGGGATCGGATATTGAACCTTTGCGATTTGGATTTGCAAACTTTTTCAGCGGCGGAAAAATAAACAATGACAGCTACGCGGGCTACATGCAGTTCACCTACAAGATTACCGATCGTCTGTCTATCACGCCTGGTATCCGTTACACTGACGAAACTAAGCTGTTTGACCCTTCGGCGCAGGTAATTTATAGGGATTTCACTGTTGGTGTGCTTCCGCCTTATCCAGAAGGTGTTTTCATTCAATATAGTCGTTGCATCGTTGGCAAGCAAACTCCACAACTACTACCCGACGGCTTCCCAGATCCAGCCTGCATTGCCTCCCCCACTAATCCAGGGGGAAATCATACGCTTCCCACCGTCGTTGTCGCGGCCAAGGCGAAGGAATGGACTCCGGCAGTCGCAGTGAATTATCAATTTACCGATGATATCATGGGGTACGCGTCCTATTCTAAGGGCTTTAAAAATGGCGGCTTTAGTCAGCGTATCTTCCCCGCTGAACAAGCGACGCCCGCGTTCACGCCCGAATTTGTTGAATCCTATGAAGTCGGTCTCAAAACTGAATTGTTCGATCGGCGGCTTCGAATGAATATGGCCGCCTTCCTCTCTAATTATAGCGACATCCAAATCGTCGTTAACGAAGGCATAGCGCCTAAAGTACGAAACGGCGGCGAAGGTCGTATCAAAGGTTTCGAAATTGAAGGGCAGGCTGCTCCCACTGATTGGTTGCGGATAGATTATGGCGTAGGTTATCTTGATGCCTACTATCGTTCCGTCGACCAAAGGGCATTTCCAGTGGGCTTGAACTCGAAGTTTGCCTTCGTTCCGAAATGGACGGCGACTATTGCGCCTAGTGCAGACCTTTACAATGGTGACCGTGGAACTCTGACGTTACGCGGAAGCTGGTCTTACCAAAGCGGCACCTTTAAGGACGCTGTAAATAGTCCTCAGCTTTTTCAACCGTCTTACAGCGTTTTTGGGCTGAACGCCTCTTTTACCGAGAAGACGGAACATTTCACGGTCACGGCGGGCGTCACCAACCTGACGGACAAGCGTTATATTCAAGGCGGCTATGTCGATCTCAATGTCGGCGGTGCCGCGACCGCGAGCTATTCCCGTCCGCAGGAATGGTTTCTTAAGTTGGCTTACAAGTACTGACTCTTCGCTGGGGTGGCGCTAAACGTCACCCCAGACCACCCAGGCGGCGCGGCTACCGGCTCCACTGCACAGATTGACCGAACAGTTGTTCCCGACCTTTAGACGCGAGGGCCTCGATCCATTGGCGTTGGTGTGGGGCATATGACGATGCGTACGGGCATAGTGCCTGCATAATTACAGGCGGAGCGGGCCATGCGGCTGTTCTGCCGCTTTACCGAGGACGTTAAGGTGGAGATCGTCCCGCGTTATTACCGGGATAGGTCAAGCGAAACGGCCCCTTCGGCGGCATCAAGCAATCTGGCGCGAGGCGCCAAGGCGCACGTCACAAGATTGAGGATTTTTTGAGCTTAAAATCTTTGGCCTTGGCTACCCGGACAAGCCCCGACGTACGAACGGAAATTCCTGGAAGGAGGCAACGGCAGTTATCTTTTTCCTTGTCTAATGTGTAATGTGTTGCATAATGAGGAGGGAGAGAATCTGATATGGCTGATCATCGGTGCGCCAGCTGCTACATTGCTATTTTGACAACCTTCACGGTTACCGGTTCGTGAAGCGCCTCATTGTCGCCATCACCGGAGCCACCGGCTCGGTTTACGGGTTGCGGTTACTCGACATGCTCAAGGAGCAGAGCGGCTGGGAAACCCACCTGGTGATATCGAACGCCGCCTTACTCACTATCAAGGAGGAACTTTCTGATGGTCGTCGGCGTATCGAATCCACTGCCGACGTGGTGCATACCGTCCGCAATGTTGGCGCAAGCATCGCCAGTGGCTCGTTTCTATGTGAAGGCATGGTAGTTGCCCCTTGTTCGATGCGAACCTTGGCCGCAGTGGCCAACGGATTGTCCGACAACCTAATTACGCGCTCGGCCGACGTCATTCTTAAGGAGCGCCGCAGGCTGGTGCTAATGACGCGCGAGACTCCGCTCAACCTGGCGCATCTGCGTAACATGGTTGCTTGCACGGAAATGGGAGCAGTAATTTTCCCCCCGGTGCCAGCTTTCTATGCGCAGCCTGCGGGGCTCGACGATATTATAACCCACAGCTGCATGCGCGTTCTTGATCTGTTCGGGATCCACCGCAATGTGGAGGAACGATGGCAAGGACTGACACACGAGGGAGCTGGTGCCGCGCAAGCTCCTGCAACGATCGAAAGGCAGAGATGATGACTTGGAACGTCAAGCGACGCGAATTGCTCGGAGTTGGTGCCCTGGGAGTTGCTGCGGCGGGACTTGTCGGCCTGCCCGACTCGACCTCTGCCCAGAATCGTTCCATAACCCTCGTCGAAGAAAGCGCCATTCCCGAAAGTAAGCTATTCACCTCTGCCTTTGCCGATGCTGGCGTGGTGTCGCGGATAGTCCGGGTTGATTATTCGCTAAGCGGCCTGCTGTACGCACTTCAAAATTCTTCCGGGCTCATCGTCGGGCTTACCTCCGACCCGGCTGCAATGATCGCAGGTCAGTTGCTGGTCGAGCGCGGAGCTAACCCGCGCCTTGTCTGGAAGCATCACTATCGGTCTGGTCGATGGCACCATGAAACTGAGAGCGCTCCACGGCTGCTCGAGAATGTCGCTCTCGCGTGGCCGGTGGCGATCGCACATGAGGTGCGTGATGCCATCGGCGGCAAATCCAGCCATCGCTCAAATAGGTGCTATTCGGATTCATGCGCCCTGGCTCCTAGCAGTCCCGGCATGCTGGTGTCCTGGGCCTATGAGATCGGAGATATATTATCGTGAGTCAGATCGTTCCTCAAGGTGTCGAAGCCTTAACATTCTCAAACGCGCTCAGCGAGTTTGCCGCAATTGTCGGCAAACAATGGGTCTTCGTAGATGAGATGCCGCTTTCTAGCTATCGCGACGCGTACTCGCCACTAGCCGATGGCGAGATGCTGCCTTCGGCTGCGGTCGCGCCCAGTAGCGTTGAGCAAATCCAGAAAATACTCAGGATCGTCAACGCCTACAAGATCCCCATCTGGACAATTGGCACCGGTCGCAACTTTGCCTATGGTGGACCGGCGCCGCGCCGGTCAGGCTATGTGATGCTTGACCTGCGGCGCATGAACAAGGTTATTGAGGTTAACGAGAAATATGGATACGCTCTGGTTGAACCTGGCGTGTCCTATATGCAGCTTTATCGGCACCTGCAGCAGATTGGCAGCAAATTATGGATTGATCCAGCAGCGCCGGCCTGGGGCGGAGTTATGGGCAACGCGCTCGAACATGGCGCCGGTTACACGCCCTATGGCGACCATTTTGTCATGCAGTGCGGAATGGAAGTCGTGCTCGCCGACGGAGAGGTGGTGCGTACCGGTCAAGGTGCGCTAGCAGGCTCCCGGCATTGGCAGGTGACCAAGCATGCAGCAGGTCCTCAATTCGACGGTATGTTTACCCAGTCGAATTTCGGTGTGGTCACCAAGATGGGTATCTGGTTAATGCCCGAACCTCCAGGCTACAAGCCCTTCATGATCACCTACCAACGCGAGGATGATCTCGAAGCGATTTTCGAGATCACCCGTCCCCTCAAAGTCAACCAGATCATTCCCAATGCCGCTGTAGCAGTCGATCTCTTGTGGGAAGCCTCAGCCAAGACCACACGACGCCACTACTTCGAGGGCAAGGGCCCTCTACCCTCGTCAATCCGGACCAAGATCGCCTCGGACCTTCACTTGGGGATGTGGAACTATTACGGGGCGCTCTACGGCCCCCCCCCCCGTGATCGAGAACAATTGGAAAATCGTCGAGGAAGCATTGATGAGCATTCCCGGCGCCAAAATGTATTTCGAACGCGAGAACGACCCTGCCTGGGATTATCGGGTGCGGCTTATGCGCGGCGAGCCCAATATGACCGAATTCAGCATCATGAATTGGATCGGCGGCGGCGGGCATATTAACTTCTCACCGATTTCGGCACCGAGCGGTTCGGAGGCCCTTGCCCAATACAACCTTATCAAGCAGCGCTGCAACGACCATGGCTTCGACTATATCGGCGAATTTCTTGTCGGGTGGCGCGACATGCATCACATCCTGATGATCATGTACGATCGCGCCGACGAAAAAATGCGCAAGGGCGCCTACGACCTGTTTGGCCTGCTGGTCGAGGAGGCTGCGGCAGACGGTTTCGGCGAGTACCGCACGCACCTCGCTTTCATGGACCAAATTGCCAAGACCTACAAGCACAATGACGGCGCGCTGTGGGACCTGCACCACCGCCTTAAGGATGTTCTGGACCCCAATGGGATACTCTCACCGGGCAAGCAGGGTATCTGGCCAAAAGCCATGCGCCCGCATGCAGCCTAACGATGCTGGACACCGTCCTCCATACGCAAGGATAGAAGCACGATGAAGAATCTGGATCACTGGATTGGCGGAACCGTCGTTGCGCCTGGCAACGGCACCTACTTCGACGATCTCAATCCATGGGACGACAGCCTGTACACAAGGGCCGCGGCCGGCAACGCTGACGACGTCAACCGCGCAGTCGAAATAGCTCATCAGGCATTCGTGAAGCACCAGGATGTACCGGCCGCGATACGTGAGGGATGGATGGCGAAGGCCGCAGAAATCATGGAGCGTGACGCGGCGCTGTTCCAGGAAGTGCTGGTCGACGAGATCGGCTCACCAATTGCCAAAGCTGGGTTCGAAACCCGCTTCGCTGTTGGCTTCCTGAGAGCTGCCACTGGGGTTCCGCGACGGATCCGAGGCGAAACGATCCCGTCGGACACACCAGGCCGGTTCAGCATGAGCCTGCGCCAACCGGTCGGCGTCGTGGCGGGTATCACCCCTTTCAACGTGCCACTGATCAAAGGTATCAAACAATCGGCCATGGCACTCGCGACGGGGAACGCCTTCGTGCTTCTCCCCTCTGAAACCGCCCCCCGTGTTGCCAATCTGCTTGCCGCGCTGTGGTGCGAGGCGGGAGTTCCAAGCGGTCTGTTCAACGTGGTCTATGGCAACGGAGCGGAAATTGGAGACGTTCTCACGGGACACCCCAAGGTTGCCTCGATTACCTTCACCGGCTCATCGCGGGTGGGCAAGCATATCGCGGAGATCGCCGCTAGAAGCCTCAAGAAGTACACCCTTGAACTTGGCGGCAAAAGTCCTTTGATTGTCTGCGCAGATGCCGATCTGGAAAAGGCTGTTGGTGCCGCGTTGTTCAGTATCTTCATGTACCAGGGTCAAGTGTGCATGGGCGCTTCGCGCATTTATATCGATCGTTCGATATTTGAACCGTTTTCGAACGCTTTCGCCGCTGCAGCAGCCAAAGCTAAAGGTGGCGACCTGCGCGAACCCACCACCATGCTCGGGCCGATTATTTCTGAACGCCAACGCGACCGGGTACGCCGCCACATAGATGATGCCCGCGCCAAGGGCGCGCAAGTGCTGGCCGGTGCCGCTTGGAGCGGAAACATCTGTTCTGCCACTGTTCTGAGCGGTGTCACTGCGGAAATGACCGTGTTTTCCGAAGAGACCTTCGGCCCTGTCACCTCGCTCTATCCTTTCGATACGCTTGAAGAAGCAATCGATCTGGCGAACGATACCGAATTTGGCCTGAGCGCCTCGATCTTCACTGCCGATATCGACAAGGCACTTCACTTTGCCCGGCGAGCCGAAGCCGGTATGGTGCATATCAATGCCCCGACCCTTTACGACGAGCCGCACGTCCCCTTCGGTGGGACTAAGGCCTCGGGGTTTGGTCGCGAAGGCACCGAAGCCGATCTCGATATCATGACCGAGTGGAAATGGGTGACGATACAGTCCGCCACGCCCGGTCCCGATGGCCATTGAACACCCGCACGGAAGGAAGCAGATATGGACGACCTTGCCACACGGGCGCGCAGTATCACCTCGTTGCGGGACTTCCTCGCGCTTCTAGAAGAGGCCGGCCAGGCCATTACGTGGAGCGAGCGGGTGATGCCCGAGCCCGATGTGCGCAACGTCGCTGTCGCCGCATCACGTGATGCCGATGGCGCGCCCGCGATCCTCTTTGACAACATTGCCGGCTATCCCGGCAAAAGGATGGCGGTGGGCGTCCACGGTTCGTGGAACAATATTGCGTTGCTGCTCGGCCGCCCCAAGGGCACCACCATCCGCGAACTGTTCTTCGAGATCGCTGGTCGCTGGGGCGATGCCGAGGCGCAGATCAGGTACGTGCCGGAAGAACAGGCCCCAATTCACGAATGTCGGTTCGAATCCGGGATCAATCTCTATGATATTCTACCGGTCTATCGCATCAACGAATATGACGGCGGATTCTATCTGGGCAAGGCCTCGGTTGCCTCGCGCGATCCGGAGGATCCGGAAAATTTCGGCAAACAGAATATCGGCATTTATCGCCTTCAGTTGCAGGGGCCGGATAGCTTCACGCTGATGACTATTCCCTCCCACGATATGGGACGGCAGATCATGGCGGCGGAGCGTACTGGATTGCCACTCAAGATCGCGGTCATGTTAGGCAACCATCCCGGCCTGGCAGTATTTGCAGCCACGCCGATCGGTTATGAGGAATCCGAATATGCCTATGCCTCCGCGATGATGGGCGCGCCGATCCGCCTGACCAAATCGGGCAACGGCATCGACATTCTCGCCGACAGCGAAATCGTCATCGAAGCTGAGATGCAATTAGGCGAGCGGGTGCTTGAAGGGCCTTTCGGTGAGTTTCCTGGCTCTTACAGTGGAGTGCGGAAGGCACCAATCTTCAAGGTTACGGCGGTATCGCATCGCCGAGACCCAATCTTCGAGAACATTTACATTGGTCGCGGCTGGACTGAACACGATACCCTGATAGGGCTGCACACCTCAGCGCCGATCTACGCCCAACTGCGCCAGAACTTTCCTGAAGTCACCGCGGTGAACGCGCTTTACCAGCACGGGCTGACCGGGATCATATCGGTAAAGAACCGCATGGCCGGCTTTGCCAAGACCGTGGCATTGCGCGCGTTGAGCACGCCGCACGGCATCATGTACCTCAAGAACCTGATCATGGTGGACGCTGATGTCGACCCTTTCGATCTCAACCAGGTTATGTGGGCACTCTCGACCCGAACACGCGCCGACGATATCATTGTCCTGCCCAACATGCCCGCCGTCCCCATCGATCCCTCGGCGGTCGTGCCCGGCAAGGGCCACCGCCTGATCATCGACGCGACCAGTTATCTGCGTCCTGATCCAATTGGTGAGGCACATCTCGTCAACCCGCCGACCGGCGACTACATTGATGCGCTGAGCAAGAAGATTCGGGCCTTGCAAGCAGGAGCTACATCATGAGCAATTTGGTCTGCCCGCGTTGCGCGACCAGCGGCGGCGCGACGGATTATCAAGGTATTGAAGGCGGTACGGTGATCTGGACGATCCACCGTTGCCCGACCTGTTGCTTTTCGTGGCGCGACAGCGAGCCGGCCAGCGCCATCGGCATCGGTATTCGCTCGGCGGACTTCGCCGTCGATGCGGCAAATCTCGATCGTTATCCCAAGATCCTCCAGCAATAGCACAGCGGGAACCCAACCATGACAGATAGAACCCGCCAAAGAGCCGCTCTTAGCGCGATAGAAACAGCATTAGGCGCCGACGCGATCGACCATAGCCAACAAGCAATTGCCCGCTACGCCACCATCGGAGCAACCCCAATCGGGGTAGTGCTTCCAGCGGACGAGATCCAGCTCGCCAAGGTACTGCAAGCGGCCCGAACGGCCCATGGCGTGCTGCAGACGGTATGTAATGGCGCCCACGGACTGGAAAAGGCCGGTCAGGACCAGGTGATCATCCTGGACATGCTACGCATGAACCGGATTCTTGAAGTGAACGAGGAGTTGGCCTATTGCTTGGTCGAACCTGGGGTAACATTCCGTCAGCTCGATGCCCACATCAAAGAGAAGGGCATAAAGCTGTGGGTCGATTACGGCGGCAATCCCGATGCGAGCGTCGTCGCGAGCTTTGTCGGCCGCCATGCCGGCTATACGCCCTACTCCGACCATTATTTGATGCAGTGCGGGCTCGAGGTCATGCTCGCAGATGGAAAACTGGTCCGCACCGGCATGGGCGCGATGCCAAAGAGTACTTGTTGGCAGCTGTTCAAGTTCGGCTACGGGCCATGGGTAGATGGGCTGTTTACACAGTCAGACTTCGCTGTACCGACCAAAGTAGGCATGTGGATGATGCCTCAGCCACCCGCGCACCAAACGTTTATGGTCACTGTACCAGAAGAGGACGGACTTACGGCGTTATTCGACGTGCTCGGCCCGCTCAAGCTCAACATGGTGGTGGCCAACGGCGTCGCAGTGAGCAATGCACTGCACGAAGTCGCACTGCTTGGAAAAAAGCGGCGCGACTTCAAAGGTCAGGGACCGATGTCCGCTGGTGCGGTTAAGGCCGCTGGCGAAGCAAGCGGCCTGGGATATTGGAACCTCTACGGCGCACTTTATGGTCAGCCTGCCAATGTTCCGATTCTATGGGATATCGTTAAAGGCGCCTTCTCAGGGATCCCCGGCGCACGGTTGATCACTGATGGCGAAGGCATTGATCCGAAACTTTGGGCTTGGCGTATGGGAAGCATGACCGGTAAAGTGGCAGCCCCGCCGGCCAAGACCCTATCCTGGGGCGGCGACCGGGCGCTTTGTGCAAACCCGGTCAGCCCAGTCGATGGGGTGGAGGCTATGCGCCTTTACGAAATTTCGCGCGAAATTTGCGCCAGATCTAATTTCGACCTAATCAGCGAAACAGTTGCTGTATGGCGTTCGGCCAATCACCGCCAAGTTTTGAGCTATACTGCTGCCCACGGCGAAAACGCGACGCAAGCACGCACCTGCGCAGAAAATTTGATCACCGCACAGGCAGAGGCCGGCTTCGGCCAGATTTTGGCTGAGCCTGGTATGAGTACTGTTGTTAACGGGACGTTTGCGTCCGGCGGACTTTCTACTTTGCATTCTCGCATTAAGAAGGCGCTTGACCCGACCGGCTTATTCGCTTCGGCCTGAGCAGGCAGACATTTCATTGAAGTTGGAGTTGTAATGAACAGAATGGCTGTCTTGTCGCTCGTCGCTCTTCTTGGAGCATGCAACGCAGCATCGGGTGCGGAAACTCCAGATGGAGCGGAGAACTATGAGCGCAATTGCGCTGGCTGCCATAACCCAGGACCCGGCCACCCCGGGACAATGTTGCTTGAACAATTGGAACGCCCGGTTCCGCCGCTAATCGGTCGTCAGGATTTGGAACTCGATTATATGCACTTGGTCGTGAGAAACGGCCTGATTGAAATGCCCCCATTCCGCCCGACTGAATTAGACGATGCCCAGATCAAGGATATCTACGAATATATCATGAAGGCGAAACCACCCGTGCCAGCGCCGGCTATACCGGTTAAGAAAGCACCCTGACGACCAGCATCTCAAGGTCTGTCTTGGATATTTCCGGCGCGGCAATAGCTTCCCTGTAATTTTCAAGGCTAATTCTCGCTGCGGCTTCGGGAGTTTTGCTCATGATCTCGCCAACCGTACTCAAACATTCAATTAATGCCGATTGAACGAAGCGCTCTCCCTTGAGCTCCGTTAGTTGCAAGCTCTCGTAGAATTTGCGCCGTTCTGCGTTTTCTAGCGATTGAAACGCTTTGTCGGTGCTCGCCTTGACCCACCGCCGTGCTCGCCGTATCGGCCAAACCAAATTTTCGTTCAGTTCTGCCACGCCTCTGCGCAGCTCGTGCATTGTCTCTTGATCGAGGGTTAAGCACCGTTCTTGCGCCAGCCAAAGGCAAAGCAGCAGCACATTGACATCGAAGCCGTACTTGTCCTGCAAGGAGAGGGACAGGTCGGCAACCAGCGGCGTGCTGTAAACCTGTATCGAGAAATTCCAAAATGGTTCAGCGGCCGCTGTCGTATACACTGTTGTTCCTTCTTACAGAAACGAGCGGCCAAGCCCCTGGCTTGGCCGCTCGGCAGGAGCTTCCAATATCCGTTAGAGAAACGTCTATCAGAAGGTTCGTGCACCAAAATGGATTTCCATCATTGGCCGCATCACATCCCAGCGTTCGAGCTGGGACCAGTGACCTGACCTGTCAAGGACATAAAGCTCTGCGTGCTGCAGGTGTTCGATCAGATAAAGGCTGGTGTCGAGCGGAACGATCCGGTCCTGTCGACCGTGAAAAATTAGCACCCTGTGCGGCAGCTTGCACAGAATAGACGGGGGCATGTTGAGCGCTTCGATTCCTTGCTTCATCGAATCAATCATCTTGACCGCAGTTTTCATGATCTCGGGATCAGTCGCGATCTTATAGCGATTGTTAACGATTTCTTCCATGCCCTCGAACTTGTCAGCATCATGGGCGAAGCTGTGCATTAGCTGGCGATAGCGGGCCGGACGCGGATCGGAATAAAACGAGAGCAGGCGCGCCAGCTCCGGAGTTCGCGGACCCGGCGCGCCGATCGAGCCCATCAGGACGACACGTTCGATCCGGTCCGGTTCCTCGCTCATCATCTGCAGGGTCAGCGCCCCGCCCATGGAATTGCCAACCACATGCGCCTTCTTGATGCCCAGTGTGTCGAGCAGTCCGAAGCACTGCTCGACCCGGATACCGATCCAGGCCATGACATTGTCGGGCCAAGGCTCGGGAATAACGGATTGCCCGAAGCCGATCAGATCGGGAGCAATCACGAAAAAGTTCTCGGCCAGATCAGGCATCAGATGCAGCCAATTCGATCCGGCATGCGCTCCGGGACCCGCGCCGTGAAGCAGCAGTACCGCCGGCTTGCTAGGGTCGCCTGCCAACAGAGTATGCGAAATCAAATCCCGGCCTGTGATCTTTTCTTCTCTTACAGTGGTGTCATTCTGCATCCTGTTTCTCCGCCAATCTTGTCGCTCTTCGGCTCAACGCAGCCCATGTGTTTCAGATCGAAGACCTGCCCAGGGACCGTCAAGACCATAGACGGCCATTCTTTATTGTGCAATGGATTTGCTCAGATTAGTGGGCTTCTGGAGGGGTCATGAACTTAGATAATCGGGACGAGAGCGGTGAATGCGACCAAACGTTGTTGACCCTCGACGTCGGCTTGATCGCTTCGCTGGCATCGGAATTGAACAACGCCGAACAGACCCGTCAGCAGATCCGGCAATTCTCAGTGCGGTATCCGGGAATGACAATTGCCGACGGCTATCATATCAGCAAGCAATGGGTTGACCTCAAGCTCGCTGCAGGCCGGACGGTTTTCGGGCACAAGATCGGGCTGACCTCGCGGGCGATGCAGCAGGCCGCAGGGATCACCGAGCCGGACTATGGTACCCTGCTTGACGATATGGTCTTTGAACAAGGTGGCGATGTGCCGTGCAGCAGTTTCATCACGCCGAAAGTCGAAGTCGAACTCGCCTTTGTCCTCGGCAAACGGCTTGAAGGGCCCGGGGTGACAGTCTTCGACGTCCTGAAGGCGACCGAATACGTCATCCCGGCAGTCGAGATCATCGATAGCCGGACTTTCCAGGTAGATCCCGAAACCGGGGGCCGGCGCAAGGTCCAGGATACGATCAGCGATAACGCCGCCAATGCCGGGATCATCGTCGGCGGCCTGCCGATGCGACCCGACAAGGTGGATATGCGCTGGATCGGTGCGATGCTGAGCCGCAATGCCGTGATCGAGGAAACGGGCATCGCGGCAGGCGTGCTCAACAACCCCGCCAACGGTGTGGCCTGGCTCGCCAACCGGCTCGCGCCTTGGGGGCAAACGCTGGAAGCGGGCGAGACTGTTCTGGGCGGATCCTTCACCCGACCGGTCGAAGTGAAGCCGGGCGACGTGTTCAACGCTGATTTCGGACCACTGGGAGCGATCAGCTTCCGATTTGTGTGAGGGACTGACGATGCAAACGCCAAAAAACCGGTTTAAGGCTGACTTGCTTGAAGGACCGGTTCAGCTTGGCTTCTGGCTTGCCTTGGCCAGTCCGAGCATCGCCGAAATCTGTGCTGGGCTTGGCTATGACTGGGTGCTGATCGACGCCGAGCACGGTGCCCAGACCCTGCCCGGAATTACTGAGCAACTGCGCGCGGTGGATGCCGCCCCGCCCTGTTCGGCAATTGTGCGCGTACCCGGCCATGATCCGGTTACGATTCGTCAAATCCTCGATCTCGGCGCGCAGACAATCATGGTGCCGATGGTCGAAACCGCAAAAGAGGCGGCCGCAATTGTCACAGCTTCGCGTTATCCGCCTCACGGAGATCGCGGCATCGGCGGTGCTCGTGCGGCTCGCTGGGGTCGCTATCCCGCCTATGTAGCCGAAGCCAACGAGCAGTTGTGTATCATCGTCCAGATCGAAACGGCCCTGGCGCTCGACAACCTTGAAGCAATCGCTGCTGTTGACGGCATCGACGCGCTGTTTGTCGGCCCGGTCGACCTGGCGGCCTCGCTGGGTCTGCTCGGCGCCGGCAATTTCCCGGCGCTGGCCAAGGTGGCCGAAAATGCACTCGCCCGGAGCCGCGCTGTCGGCATTCCTTGCGGCATCCTCTCACGCGATCCGCGTCTAGTGCAGCAATATCTGGACGGGGGTGCGCGCTTTCTGGCTGTCGGGATCGATGCCTTCACATTGGCCAAGGCCGCAGGGGACGTGGTGAACGACTGGCAGGGCCGCCTGGCCTTGCGGGCAACGGATTGATGTATGGCACAGATTGAATGGAATACGGCTGCTACCGCTGATGACGAGGCGAAGCCGCTGCGCGGCGTGCGGGTGCTCGAACTGGCCCGCATCCTGGCCGGACCGTGGTGCGGCCAATTGCTTGCCGATCTAGGCGCCGAAGTGATCAAGATCGAGCGACCGGGCGGCGGTGACGATACCCGCCACTGGGGCCCTCCCTTCGTCATGTCTGAGCAAGGCGAGAATCTGGGTGCGGCGTACTACCATTCTACAAACCGCGGCAAACGATCTGTAGCGGTCGATATTGCCACCCCGGCCGGTCAGGACCTCGTGTGCCAGCTTGCTCGCGGCGCGGACATCATGATCGAGAACTACAAGGTCGGCGCACTCGCCAAATACGGGCTTGACCATGCCACGCTCGCACAGCTCAACCCGCGACTGATCACGTGCTCGATCACCGGCTTCGGCCAGAATGGCCCCTATGCACACCGCGCGGGCTATGACTACATCGCTCAGGCAATGGGCGGCTTGATGTCGATGACAGGTGAAGCGCAACGCGAACCGCAAAAAGCCGGGATCGCCGTTTCCGATCTTTTCACGGGCGTTTATAGCGCAGTAGCGGTTCTGGCGGCGCTCAACCGGCGGCAAGAAAGCAAGGCTGGAGCCCACATTGACATGGCCCTCCTCGATACCCAGGTGAGTGTCATGGCCAATCAGGCACTGAACTGGATGACGTCCGACATCGTGCCTCGCCGCGTTGGAAACGGCCATGCCAACCTAGTTCCCTACCAGGCATTTCCGACACGTAACGGCGATCTGATCATCGCGGTGGGCAATGACAGCCAGTTTGCGAACCTTTGCCGGGTGCTGGAAACGGGACTGGACCGGGACGCGCGCTTCGCTACCAATCCCGACCGGGTCCGCAACCGCCGGGCCTTGATAGCCGCCCTTGAAGCTCTTACCGCCACCTGCATGCGGGACGAGCTGGCCGACAGGCTTGAGGCAGCCGGCGTCCCCGCTGGCCCGATCAATGAACTAGATCAGGTTTTTGCTAATCCGCAGGTCGTCGCTCGCGGCATGGCGATCGAGCGCGACGGCCGCCACGGAGTCGCCAGCCCGATCGTCATCGATGGCGTCAGGATGGTCTCGGATTTACCTGCCCCCGGTATCCCAGAGACTATCGACTAAGTGTTTTAGATTGGCAGATGAGAACCTATCATTAGGTCGCTGCCTTGTGAGCGACATGGCGATGGAACAGCCGTCCGTGCTCGCTATACAGGACAAGTGCCAGCGTCAGCAGGCCGACTACCACAAGCGCCTGCGCGAGCGGCTGGGGCGTGCCGTCGTAGGCTTGGCCGATTAATCCACCCAGCCCGGCACCCAGAACCAACCTGAAAAAGGACTGCACCGAAGCGGCAGTCCCGGCAAAATGCCCGAACGGTTGTAATGCTATGGCGGTAAAGTTGATAAAGACCATAATCAGCAGGCACATGTTGGCCGACATCAAAAGAACGAACTGGAGCAGAGTTTCACCAGGAATATATGCCAGCACCAGTTGCCCGACCGATGCCGCAAGATGGCAGAATATGGCGAAATGGCCGATGCGCCTCGTTCCGTAGCGTTCGACAATCGCGGAGTTGGCCAGGCTAACCAGCGCCATGGTCGCGGCCATTGCCCCGAGGATCATCGGGTAGGCCGATCCAGCGCCGAAATGCTCGCCGAGCAGTTGCTGCGAGCTGTTGATGAAGCCGAAATGGCCGCCGAAAATCAATGCCATGCCGATCACGTAGCCGATCGAAGCCCGGTTGGTCAGAACGACCCCGACATTCCCCAGCAACTCACGCGAATGGGTCACTCGGCGCCGCTCCGGCGGAAGGGTTTCCTCAAGACGGAAAAAATACCATCCCATCGCGACCAAAGCCAGCGCTGCGATAGCAAGAAATATTACACGCCATCCCGCCAGTTGCATCAGCACAAATCCCAAACCTGGGGCGAAAGTGGGAACGGCCATGAACAGCATCGCGACGATCGACTGCAGCTTCGCCATGCCTACACCATCGTAACGATCGCGGATTATGGCGAGTGGCAGCACCGTTAGTCCAGAAGAGGCAACTCCGAGAAGCCCGCGAAGGAGCAGGAGAACGTGGAAGTCGCGAACAAACGCTGAGACGCAATTGATAGCGATAAACATCGCCATGAAGGAAAGCAGGACGGGCTTCCTACCGAAACGATCCGATATGGTTCCGGGTAACAGTGCGCTGAGTCCCGAGCTGATCAAGAAAACACTGACCAAAAGTTGGCGCTGGTTGGGCTCGGTGATCTGCAAATCGATCGCTATGATTCCGAGAGCCGGAAGAAGCGCAGTAAAGGCCAGGGCTTGCAGCGCCTGAATCATGGCCATCATCGCGATGAATTCAGGCCTTCCGATGTTTCTGGCAGCGCTGGGGTATTGAAAGGACACTTGCTTCTCCATCCACAGGGCTACCGCAGTCAGCCAATGGAATTGCCATCAACTAAGTCACATTACGGCCCGCAAGCCGCCGACTGGCCAAATAAACGATCACACGATACCCAAATGCCCTCCGAACGACGCCCGGAGGGATCAAATTAACAATCATCACGTCGCACCGCTGAACAGCGTGGAGGACTTAACTTACGCGCAGCGCACAACGGTGAAATGCGTTGCACCAAAAACTTTAGGGGTCAAGTCTGACCGCTCCAGCCAATAGCCCTGCTTGCATTCCGAGCCTGCTCCTTGATCCTCGCGATTTTGGCCTTGGTGAAGAAGTCTTTGTCCTGCGAGCGGGCCAGAATGCTCATTGTCGCGACCAATCGGCCCTGCGATTCGAAAATCGGCACCGAAATGGCGGCCAAGCCTGGGACAACGGACCCATAAGTTCGCGCATATCCGTGCTGTCTTGCCTCGTCGACCTGCTTAGCAAGATCGAGTTCATCGACGATAATTCCTTCGAGCCGTTCCCGTTCGATGCGCTCCTTGATCTGGTTGTGAGGGCAATACGCTAGATAAAGTATTCCGGTAGACGAACCTTGCAATGGCAATGTTGATCCAACGTGCATTGAAGTGAACAGCGGTATGCCGCCATCAATCCAACGAATGACCGTAGGGCCATAGTCTCCCCAAACGCTTAATAAGCCAGTAGTTTTCAGATCATCTAACAGGACTTCAAGATGCTCGGTGGCAATGCGCAACGGATCCATTTTCGCCATCGCCGCCAGTCCAAGGCGCACAGCAAGTTTACCCAGTGAGTAGCGCCCAGTAGCGGGATTCTGTTCAACCATATCCGTGTTGACAAAAGCCAATAAATACCTATGCGTCTGACTGCGCGAAAGCCCAGAATGGTCAGATACCTCTCTTAGATAGGATTGCCCTCCGTCACCTTTTAATAAGGCGAGCAGTACCCTGGCTCCAATCTCCACTGACTGAATAGATTTTCTAGGATTATCATCTTCAATCTTATCTGCGAATGTATTCACTTCCACCACTTTTCTGTCCTTATTCTTAGTTCCACCATATTATCATATCATTTATTACATACCCAGACTGACCGATTGAATTTGGGAAATCTGTAAATTTTATAACAATCTGAATTAACAAAGTTAAGCCACGTCGGGTTAGTCTAGCTTGCCGCTTCCAGAAGTCGTTGGTCCCAGGCTTTTGCACCAAACTCCTCGGATCACCGATACGGTCCGACACCTCCCGAACGCAATATGCCTTCGCGGGGCTGACTTTGCCAAGCGATTTGGCCGATGCAGAAGTGCTCAATGCTCGAACCGCTCTTGGCTTATCGATGGGGCATGAGCAGTCCATAAGACTGCGCTCACCTGGAAGCTGGAGACCCGCAAAGACCAGTAGCGTTTACGCGGTCATGGTGATTCACTGATAGGGAGCGATTGTGGAGAGCCATGGTGGATCCGAAGTCCCTGTTCAGTTTGAGCGACCATCTTGAAGCGTTGAGCAAGGAGGGTGATCCGCTCGAGATTTTGCAGCAGACGGTGGACTTCGAGTTTTTCCGGGCCTGGCTGGTTGAAGGGCGCGGCTACGGCGTTGGTACCAAGGGTGGGCGCCCACCGTTCGATCCGGTAATGATGTTCAAGGCGCTGATCCTGCAGGCGCAACACAATCTGTCGGACGCGCGGATGGAGTTCATGATCCGGGACCGCCTGATTTGGCTGCGCTTCCTTGGACTGTCGCTCGGAGAGCGGACGCCTGACGAGAACACGATCCGCCATTTTCGCAATCGTCTGACCGAGACTGGAACGCTCAAGCGGGTCATGAAGGCCTTTGACTGGCAACTGCAGAAGAAGGGTTACATCCCGATGTCCGGACAGATTGTCGATGCCTCGCTGGTGCCTGCGCCCAAGCAGCGGAATACCGAAGGCGAACGCGAAGCGATCAAGTTGGGCAAAAGCGCAAAGGATATCTGGCCGGACGAGCCGAACAAGGCAGCGCAGAAGACCGTATGTTCGGTCGGTGAAGGTGGCCCGCCCCCGTAGTAAGCAAGAAACGGGGATTGCGCCGGATGGGCCGGTGCCGAACCCCATGCTTAAGCGAGGGCGAACCATGGATGAGCATAGCGAACTTTTTATCGGACTCGATACGTCGAAATTGAAGATCTCGGTTGCGGTCGCGGAAGGAGAGCGGAACGGTGAAGTTCGATTTTTCGGAGATATTTCAGCCGACCCGACGTCGGTGGCATCGATGGTAGCCAAGCTGGCAAAGCGGGGCACCATTCTTCACTTTTGCTATGAGGCAGGCCCTACCGGGTACGATCTCCATCGCCAGATCACGGGGCTTGGATACGACTGCGAGGTCGTGGCACCGTCACTTATTCCAAGGCGCCCGGGCGATCGGGTCAAAACTAACCGTCGCGACGCTGTGAGTTTGGCACGCCTGCATCGCGCCGGCGAGTTGACTGCGGTTTGGGTCCCGGATGAAGTGCATGAGGCAGTGCGCGACCTCGTGCGAGCGCGTGAAGGCGCGCACGACGCGCTGAAGAAGGCGCGGCAGCAGCTTCAGGCTTTTCTGTTGAGGCACGGTCGAATCTACAAAGACCGCACGCCTTGGACGCAGGTTCATAGCCGATGGCTAGCGAGGCTTGCCTTCAGCCATCCGGCTCATCACGTTGTGCTTGCGGAATATATTCTAGCAATAGAGGACGCCGAAGTCCGCTTGGAGCGCCTGACCCGGCAAGTCGCCGCGACCGCGGCATCCTGGTCAATGGCACCAGTAATCGAAGCCTATCAGGCGATGCGCGGCGTAGCGTTCCTCACAGCCGTGAAGCTCAAGACCGTCGCCATTACCGCGATCGCGCGGGAAATGGCCGCGTTTTTGTGGGCTATCGGACAGGAGGTCGCTCCAGTCGCTCAAGCGTAAGGACGGTCATCATCAACGTGAGGAAGAAGGAGTAAGTTGGGATAACCACACTCTGCTTGATGTACAAACTTGAGGGCAGGGCCCCGGTGGGGAAGGATACCGCTTGCGCTGCCCAAGTGAGCCAGCACGTGCTCGGCTTTCCAGTTGGGCGCATAGCGGTAGACGACCCCAGGCGGCGCGGTGCCGGCCCAAGGCCGCTGATCACAGACATAGCCCCAGATCCGGCCTTGCATCACACCCTTGCCGATACCCTTGGTGCTGCGCGACAATCATGATGAGAATCGCATTGCCTCGCCTGAATTGCTCCCGAGTGTTGTCCAGTTGCCTCATCTAAAATGCTCCCGGCGGTGGCAGGGAGGAAACGATGAGGAAGGTGAGCATGGCGACGCGGAGAGAATTGGTTGAAGCGGTTGGCGAGCGGTATCGCGCGGCTGACCGAACGAGCAAGGGCAAGGTTCTCGACGAGTTCGTGGCAGTCACGGGATTGCACCGCAAGCATGCGATGCGGATTTTGCGAGAGAAGGCGCCGTCGCGGCAGACGGCGCGTCCCGAGCGCAGGATTTATACCGAGGCGGTGCGAACCGCGCTGATCCTATTGTGGGAGGCGAGCGACCGCCTCTGCGGTAAGCGGTTGCGGCCACTCATACCGATCCTGATCGAGGCCATGGAAGGCCATGGCCATCTTGACCTGGAACCTACGATCAAGGCGAAGTTGTTGCAGATGAGCGCAGCGACGATCGACCGGGCGTTGAAAACCGTGAGGGAAAGCAGTCCGAGGCTGCGGCGGCGGGGTGTGGCAGGATCCGAACTGAGGCGCAGCGTTCCGATCCGAACCTTCAGCGACTGGGGGGACCCGGCTCCGGGGCATATGGAAGCAGACCTTGTGTCACACAGCGGGCCGATGGCGAAGGGTAGCTGGGCCTGGACGCTTACGCTAACCGATATCGCGACAGGTTGGACCGAGTGCGCCCCGCTGCTGGTTCGCGAACAAACGCTGTTGGTTGCCGTACTTTCCGAACTGCGGAAGCTGATGCCGTTCCCATTGCTGGGGTTCGATTCTGACAATGACAGTGTGTTCATCAATGAGACCGTACGCGACTACTGTGCCGCGACTGGGGTCACCTTTACCCGTTGCCGGCCCTATCGGAAGAACGATCAGGCCTGGGTTGAGCAAAAAAATGGCTCCGTTGTGCGTCGCCTGGTGGGATATCGTCGGTTCGAGGGACTGGAAGCGGCCAGGTCGCTGGCGGAGCTGTACGCCGCATCCCGTCTTTTTGTGAACTTCTTCCAACCTTCGTTCAAACTGGCCGAGAAGCAGCGGGACGGAGCCAGAGTGTATAAACGCTATCATGCACCGGCGACGCCGTTCCAGCGCCTGATGGATGAGCCCCGGACCAGCGAGCAGACACGTCAGCAGCTTCGGCACATCGCTGCCGGGCTGGATCCGGTTCGGCTGCTGCGCGACATCCGCACGGCGCAGCAAAAACTGGTGATCCTCGCTGATGCCGTGGCCTCGGCGACACCGGCGGGGACAGCGTCGCCCCCGCCGCTGGATGCGTTCCTGTTGAGCCTGAGAACGTTATGGAAAAACGGCGAGGCGCGGCCTACGGCGACAGCGAAACCGCCGCAGAAACGGGGGCGTCGCCGACCAGATCCGCTGGTCCAGGTTGCCGACCAGTTGGAAACCTGGTTCGAGGAAGAACCCTGGCGCACCGGACGGGAGTTGTTGGAAAGGCTCCAGGCCGAGCAACCGGGAAATTACCCCAATGGTCTCCTTCGGACGGTCCAACGTCGGCTGAAAGGCTGGCGCACTGAAAAGGCACGTGCCCTCGTGTTCAGTCATATGCCTGCGGTAACCAGCGAAGGCACAGCAGGCACGATGGCCATGATAAGCGCTGCGTGACGGGTGGCCGCTCCGCCTCGCCTACGGCTCGGCTGCACGGCCACCCGTCACGCAAGTATCGCCATGACTGGCTATGTCCTGTAGGGAACATTTACGTGAGGCAACGATCACTCCATTCGGGAGCATTCCTCCGTGAGGCAATACGCTCTCTCATCCTGATTGTCGCGCGGCACACAGCTCGATGATCAAGGGCGAGGCCACCACCCGGTCATCGACCACGGGCTCCGCGCTCAGCATGGGCGCCCCGATATCAACCGGCAAAAAGGTCGGTTCGTCCGCCGCAGGCAGCAACCCTCGCTTCCTGAACAGATGGCGCCATTGATAGATCTGGCTTCGCGACACATCGTAGCGCCGCGCGACGCGCGCCAACGTCTCTCCGTTCACTCCCACAGCGGCGACGATCTCGAGCTTCTCCGCGTTGCTCCACCGACGACGCCGTTCCCGGCCCAATATCTCCACCGCCGTCCCTCGCTTTGGCTCAGGACGTCCATAACGACGTCCTTATGGACGTCCCTTACGCGCTCACATCACAGCAAGGCAGGCGGCCTCAACCGGTCGGTTACGGAGGCGCTACCATGAGTGATCTGATCTGGTTGTCGGAGGCGCAGATGCGGCGGATCGAGCCGTATTTCCCTATGTCGCACGGGGTGCCCCGGTTCGATGATCGGCGGATCATCAGCGGTATCATTTTCGTCATCAGGAACGGCCTGCGGTGGCGAGATGCGCCTGCGGAGTATCCGGAAATCACGGTGACCACCTCAACCTCCAGCTACACCACCTCCTTGGACACCATCAAAGCTACTACCTTTCATACAGTCCGGTCTGGCAATACCGTCCGCTGACGACACCGATTGACCATATTGCGATCCATAGGAATGAAGATCGATCAATCTTCGCCTTATCCGCAGTTGACGCCTTCAGGAATGGGAGTTCGGACAAATCATGTATCGCATAGCAGGGAAGCTGCTTCCGTTATGGTTTCTATTACAGTTTGCGGTAGTCCTTTGCGCCATAACAGGACAAGCTCCAATCTTGCATCCAAATCGGTGACTGATCGGTAAATCAAACCTTTCAGCACCAGAGATGTCAGTGAGGCTGGAACTGCCGCTATGCCCATCCCCGCCGCCGCTAGACCAGCGGCGGTTATAAAATCCTTTGTGCGGGTAATCTGGGGCGGCGCCAATTTTCCAATCCTGACAATCCGATCGATAACATCGATCAGGCCGACCTCCTCATGGAATTGTGGTATGATGAAACGACTGGAGCCCAGATCAGCGCAAGCAATCCGATCCCGTGCCATAAGCGGATGATTGGCCGCAAGCGCAACGTAAACGCCCTCACGGTGCACGCAAGAAGCCTGCGCCTCGGCCGGATAGCTGGGCCTTGGTCGGATCAGCGCCAGATCAAGACGATCATCTCCGATTGCTGCAATCTGCTCTGGTGTTTCCATGGCAATGGGCACGATCTCCAGGCCAGGCAACGCCATATTTACGGCTCTGACCAAATTTGGCATGACACCCGTCATTATAGCTGAGAACACGAAGCCGATCCGCAACGTGCCAGCCTCACCCTGAGCCAATCTGCGTCCAAAGGCTTCAGCTTTTTCAATTTGAATCAGGGTCATCTGGGCAGAGGGCAGGAAATGCCTTCCTTCTTTAGTGAGAGACACTTTGCTTCGCCCATTACGCTCGACGAGACGAATACCGAGTTGATCTTCCAGTCGCTTAAGCCGCTTACTTACAACCGATTGCGCGCATCCCAGCCGGTCGCCGGCGCGCACAAAATGCTCTTCTTCAGCGACGGCGATAAACGCTTGCAGGCTCACAGGTTCAAGCACCCTTATATAATTCCACAATAAGATCATAACTGCAATAATAATAGGTTTTTTGGATGCAAAAACCTCGCCATCGTCGTTATAAATTGAGGAGATGAAAAGTTACAGATTTGGTTCAGTTCGATTGGAACGATGCGCTGTGTCTCGATGCGTCGCTGACCGAGGAGGAACGGCTGATCAGTGCTGCGGCTCGCGCATTCGCGCAGGATCGGCTGCAACCGCGCGTAATTCAGGCCTTTGAGCATGAACGCACTGATCGCGCTATTTTCCGGGAGTTCGGCGAGCAAGGCCTACTTGGGCTGACGCTCCCGGAAGAGTATGGCTGCGCCAATGCGTCATATGCCGCTTACGGTCTTGTCTCGCGGGAAATCGAACGAGTCGATTCCGGCTACCGTTCTATGATGTCGGTACAATCGAGTCTTGTGATGCACCCGATCTACACATACGGTTCGGAAGAGCAGCGGATGAATTATCTGCCGGGTCTTGCCTCAGGCGAACTGGTTGGTTGCTTCGGCCTCACCGAGCCCGATGCCGGATCCGATCCTGGCGGTATGCGAGCGCATGCAGTTAAAGTCAAAGGCGGTTACCGTCTGAGCGGAACTAAGACCTGGATAACCAACGCGCCAATCGCCGACATTTTCATCATCTGGGCGAAGTCCCACGCCCATCACGGTGCCATTCGCGGTTTTATCTTGGAAAGGGGCATGGTCGGCCTTTCCGCGCCCAAGATCGACGGTAAGATCAGCTTGCGCGCCTCCGTAACCGGAATGATCCAAATGGATGAAGTGTTCGCACCAGACTCGGCCTTATTGCCAAACGTCGAAGGCCTAAAAGGCCCGTTTGGGTGCCTCAATCGCGCCCGCTACGGCATTGCCTGGGGCGCGATTGGCGCGGCTGAGTTCTGCTATGCCGCTGCCCGCCAGTACGGACTTGACCGCAAGCAGTTCGACCGTCCGCTTGCCGCGACACAACTCTATCAGAAGAAGCTTGCCGATATGGTGACGGAGATAACGTTAGGCCTGCATGCAGCGCTCCAGGTCGGCCGCCTGATGGATAGAGGCACCTTCGCACCAGAAATGATCAGCATGGTCAAGCGTAACAATTGCGGCAAGGCGCTCGACATCGCGCGCGTTGCGCGCGACATGCACGGCGGAAATGGGATTTCGGGCGAGTTCCACGTGATCCGCCACATGCTGAACCTGGAGACAGTGAACACATACGAAGGTACACACGACGTCCATGCCCTGATCCTTGGCCGTGCTATTACCGGCATCGCTGCGTTCTGATGGAATTGCTTCCGCTTCACGGCCGCTAGGTCTTTGAGTTCGTACGCATGCCTTAGTGCTGAAGAGGTCAGTGGGATGGATTGTCAACATTGCTTCATCGGTTTGTCTCGGCAAACCAGCGAATGGCAGCTATCCATTCACAGATGCCAAGATCCTAGCTCCGAAATAGCCGGCGGTCATGGAACTATTGCTGATATCATCAGGCTAAAACTGCCGCCGCCGACGTTATCGATGGAATGGATCACTTAGCATGCCATATTTTGAAAAGTTCCATACAAAGTGCGAAGCACTTATGCCCTTGCCTTGCCTTTGGACTGCCGAGGGCTTCGCAGCAGAAGTAAGTTTTTTCGCTTTGCAAACTGCAGACTGTGTCATCAACGACGTGCCGCATGTGTTAGGTGGCAACCATGCGTGAGATCGAACATGCGGCGGACGACCATGATTTGCGATTGAGCACCTCTGTGATGAGCCCACAGTTCTTGCTGGACCTTCCAGCCCAGACGATAGTGCATAGTTACACGAAGCGCGATACAATGCTTTATGCCTTGGCTGTGGGCGCAGGTCAGTCGTTTGACGAAGAAGCCGAACAGAATTTCACTTTCGAAACGCATCTTGTCGCCTTGCCAACGATGGCGGTCGTGTTGGCCTATCCCGGCTTCTGGCAAATGGAGCCGCGCTACGGCATTGACTGGCGGCGAGTTCTACATGCCGAACAATCATGTGAGTTTCACGCCGCTTTGCCTGTCGAAGGTACAGTACGTGGCGAGTTCAAGATCGATGCGATCAAAGACAAGGGAGCCTCAAAAGGCGCTTTACTGCGGACGCGCCGGCTAATCTACGACGCGTCAGATGGTACGCTGCTTGCTACCGTGCGGCAGCTTTCTTTCTTGCGTGGAGATGGGGGACGAGGAGGCGGAGGGGACGCGATTGGGCCACTGGCATCCGTCCCAGATCGTGAACCCGATCAGGTTTACCGGCTTACCACGCGACCGGAGCAAGCGCTGATCTATCGGCTTACTGGTGACTCAAATCCTTTGCACGCTAGTACCCTGGTGGCGCGTGCCGCAGGCTTCGAGAGACCTCTTCTTCACGGACTTTGCACTTATGGTTTTGTCGGTCGTGCGATTCTCGCCGCAGCATGCGGCAACGACACGACTAGATTGAGAAGCCTGGATTGCAGATTCACCGCGCCAGTTTATCCCGGCGAGCGAATCGAAGTGCGAATGTGGCAAGAAGCGGAGGGGGCCATGGCGTTTCAGGCCATTGTGCCGGAGAGAGGCAAGGTCGTAATAGATAAAGGCCGCGCACTCATGGAACTGGCCAAATGATGAGCTCATGAGATGGGGTGGTTGCCGCCCTCCCCAGACGGCATCGTAATGTGCCAAGATAATAGTGTTTACAGCCACTGTGCGGAAAGGACGGCAATGGAGACGATGGATATCATGATCGGAGTGGATCTGGCAAAGACTGTTTTTCAGGTTACGGTGCATCGATGACGGGTCAGCCACAGTTCCGCAAAAATCTGACGCGGCAAAGTTTTCACAAGTTCATGGCCGAACAGGCTCCAGCGGTGGTTGTCATGGAAGCCTGTGGCAGCGCGCATTACTGGGCTCGCGAGATAGTCAGGCTTGGCCATGAGGTGAAGCTGATTGCACCGCATTACCCATTTTACCCATTATGCCCTCCCACACGCGGAAAATCCTGAGAGTCTCCATTTTGTTTGGGCGTCCGAGGGCCGCACCTCGCGCTCTCGCCGCCTTGCTCAGTTCGTTAGTTCGGCTTAACGTGAGGGCGCGCTCGAACTGGGTGATCCCAGCAAACACGTTCATGTTTATAATGCCGGACGAAAGTACCGACCATCTCGCATAGGAGTGATGATTGTGCGATTGAGTGTCCAGCCCTTGGACGGAACGGATAGTCACGTGATGAGCAGTCGCTACTTCGATGAATGGCAGGTGCGCGACCGGATCCAGGATCCGATCCGCCCCACCGTGACCGCGACCGACAAACTGCTCATCTCGACCATGGCGCACAATCTGCAGGCACTCCACATCCACGTCGAGGCGGGGAAAGCGACTGAGTGCGGACAGATCCTCGTCAATGGCACCTTCACCTTCGCGCTGATGGTCGGCCTGAAGGCGGGCGAGACGCCTCTAGGTACGCTCGTCGCTGATCTCGACTACAACGGGCGGGTTGTGCCAAAGCCCGTTTTCATAGGCGACAAGAAGCGCGCCACCTCCGAAGTGATCGAACTCAAGGATAGCAAATCGCGCCTCACTGCCGGCATCGGCACCTTCCCGCAGGAACTCATCAACCAGCGTGACGAGGTTGCGTGTTGCAGCAGCCGCTCGGCGCTCCTCCAGAGGACGCAGGCATGAGATTGCGCGCGTTGCTTTTCGTGCCCGGCGATCGGCCGGAGCGGATGGAAAAGGCAATTGGGCTCGGCGCCGATGCCTTGATCCTAGATCTGGAGGATGCGGTGGCAGCGGAAGCTCGGCCCAAGGCGCGCGAAGTCGTTGCCGAGTTTCTCGCCCGCGCTGATCGCAAAGTGAAGCTGCTCGTACGGGTAAATCCGCTTGCGGGCCATGATATCGATCTGGACCTAAATGCGATTGCGCGCGGCAAGCCTGATGGCATCATGCTGCCGAAGGCAGAGGGCGCCGCCACGGTGGAGGAGTTGGTCAATCGCATGGCGGCGCGAGAATTGTTCGCGCCCGTCCTACCGATCGCGTCCGAGACGGCGGCAGCGATCTTCCAGCTCGGGACCTACGGCACGGTGGCGCATCGGCTGTGCGGCCTAACTTGGGGGGCGGAGGATCTGCCCGCTACCATCGGCGCCGCGACCATCCGCGAAGAAGACGGCAGCTACACGCCACCCTATGAGATGGCACGCTCGCTCACGCTGTTTGCTGCGCATGCGGCCGGCGTACCAGCGATCGAGACGGTGTTCCCCGCCTTTCGCGACACGGACGGCCTCACCCGCTACGCCGTTCGCGCCGCGCGCGACGGATTTACCGGAATGATGGCGATCCACCCCGCGCAGATCGAGCCTATCAACGCCGCCTTTACGCCGTCCGTGCAAGCGGTCGCGCATGCGCGCGCGGTCGTCGAGGCATTCGCCGCCAATCCATCCGCCGGCACACTACAGCTCGACGGCAAGATGATCGACGGCCCTCACCTCGAGCAGGCGCGCCGACTTCTTCAGCGGGCAGGCGAGTAGTGACTCTGCTCGCGGACAGACCGGACTGCCTTCAGTACGTCGACTGTTTGTCCACACCGGCTTTCCAAAAGTGCCCCGATCATTGTCTCGGCCAAGCCCGGCTGGCAAATCGGCAAATTGGACATATAGCAGTCCTCGGAATTGTCGGCGAGCGACGGCTGTCGGCCTTCCAGCTGGACGCCTCGAAAAACTCTGGCGTTTGATGGGTAGATTTGATTCACTTCGCCGACGATGTGGCGGAGGCGATAATGGCAGGTCAGCCGGGTTTCTTCGATCTTTCAGACCGGTACGAAGCGCTGAGTGCGGCAGGCGATCCGCTGGAGCGATTGGCGGCTGTTGTGGATTTCGAGGTTTTCCGGATCCCGTTGATTGTGGCGTTGCGACGTAGTGTTCGTGGCAAGGGCGGTCGGTCGCCGTTCGACCCGGTGCTCATGTTCAAGATCCTGGTTCTGCAGGCGCTATACTCGCTATCGGACGAGGCCACCGAGTTCCAGATCAAAGACCGCCTTTTGTTCCAGCGGTTCCTGGGACTTGGCCTTGACGGGCAAGCAAAGCCAATCGAAGGCGAGTGTTTTAGCCGCAGATGGCATGCTCAACCCCGCGCCCGAGAAAGTGGGCGATCCGAAATTCC
>Ga0351853_1051_pt1 | contig 30176 bp, 33 predicted proteins | sample BONcelHFGM3001C8_FD_206799 | JGI IMG/M metagenome (GOLD analysis project Ga0351853, IMG submission 206799) | Enriched cells from coal bed in the Powder River Basin, Montana, United States - BONCAT cells FGM rep2 HSBNCT.FGM.300.1.C8 ... | reverse complement strand
CGTCCGTGCGGGAGCCGCGGAAAGAGGGCACTTCGTTCGACCCCTTGGCCGCGCACATGTTATGGACCTCGTAAAGAACCGGCGCCGTGGGAAAATCATAGTAAATGATCTGCGTATTGGGCACATCTCCGGCGTCGTTGAAGAGGAACCGTCCGCCGATGCTGATCGTCCGCCGCGGCATTTCCGGCTCATTGAGCAGCCAGCGGGCCACGTCGATCTCGTGGACGCCCTGGTTGCACGACTCGCCGTCACCCTTATCCCAGGTGAAGCTGCAGTCGTACTGCAGGCGATCGCGATAGATCGGTCCATTGTCGGCTGGACCGCACCAGAGGTCGTAGTCGACGGAATCGGGAATCGGCAGCGGGGTGTCGCGCTTGCCGATCGAGGTCCGCGGCTTGTTGGCGTAGGCCGTCACGTACTGGATCTTCCCGAGCTGGCCCTCCTGAATGTAGCGAATCGTATCGATCGCCGCTTGGGTCGACCGGCTCTGTGTGCCGATCTGGACGAGCCGGTTGTATTTCCGGGCCGCGGCGACCATCAATTGCCCTTCGCGGATGTAGTGGCTCAGCGGCTTCTCGACATAGACGTCTTTGCCCGCCTGGCAGGCCCAGATCGTCGGCAGGGCATGCCAGTACTGCATGGTGGCCACGGAGACCACATCGAGCTGGGCCTCTGCGATCATCTTGCGAACGTCGACAAACTGGGCCGGTTGGTTCTTGTACGCATCTTTGATTTTGGCGGCGGAAGCGGCCAAGCGCTGGCGGTCGGGGTCGCAGACGGCCGCCACGGCAACCCCCTCCTGTCCGGCAAAGCGATCAATGTGATAGGTTCCGCGGCCGCCGCAACCGACTACGCCCACGCGAATGGTTTCGTTGGCACCGAGCACACTCGATGCAGCGACGCGGGGAAGGCTGACGACTGCGGCGACGGCCGCCGATCTGTGCAAGAACTGTCGACGTGTCAACGACATTTTCGTTCTCCCTGGTGATTCAAGTTCTGCGGAATCCGCCACTGCTCGGTTGCAGCGGGGTATTCCGGCGTCGCCAGAAGGCCTTCTGTATCTCAGTCTGTGAGCTCGAAATTCTGTTCTACAGGCTGCTTGGCGTCGGGGGCGATCGTAGCGGTCAGGCCGCATTCCTCGGGGTTGCCGTATTTCTTGGGGATGGCCCAGACTTCCGGCGCGTTGGGCTCCTCGGGACTGGGCCGGCTCGTGATGCTCTCGATCGCCACCTTGTATTCGCCGGGTAGGAAACGACGACGTTTCATCGCTTTGACCGCACGGCTGTTGCGACAGCCGAATTCGATATCTCTTGATCTGATATGAGGAGGATGGTCCGGTATGACTAGAACCGCTGTTCGCCACGATCGTATGAATAAGCAGTCGGGGTATTGCACCCCGTGCCGCCGCTGTTCTGGAATTCCTCTGTCGCGCATTGTAAGCGACCCGAGAAGCAGAAAACAATGCAAGAACGATGCGATTAACCCGACATTCCCCATCTTGAATTGAGTCTGGAACCGATCCGGGGCGAGCGGGTGTCAGCCGTTCCATGGGAGCAGCGAGCCCCAGATTACCACGTCAGAATCGGGAAATGCGGAAAACCTTGTACAACGCGTCCGATGGCCGAGGCAAAACCTATCTCACCCGGGAGCCCCGTTCGAACGCTCTTCCGCCGCTCGCACCTGTGAGTTCGGCAATGGGGAAGTCCTGCAGGGAGTCGGCCATTTCCCACCCGAATGGGTAAGGGTCGATTGGGTCGGTAGAGAGCGGAGGTTTGTGCCGATCTATGGCTTTTTGGGGGCCGGTTTGCGATACCGGTTAGATATTTCACCCCAGAAGGTGAGCACCTACAGGCACGAATGAGCACAGAGCCCGTGGAGAACGGGCTCTGAGCCTCTAGGCCATTCTGGCCGGATGAGCACCCACAAGCACACACGGGAGCAGACTCCCGTGAGTCGTCTCGGGAGTCAGTGTGCAGTGTGTAAAACCGGACACTGAACCAACCCCCACCACAGAGCTGTTTTTGCTCAACCCCTCATCAGAGGTTTAGCGCGGGCTATTCCACGCCAAAATCCCCTCTAATGGGAGCATGAGGAACCCGTAAACACACTAGGCGAGCCAAAACCGTCGACGCAAACCCAAGCAGGATAACGACATAAAATAATTCCAAAAAACTGGGTCGCTCCGGAGCGACCCTGTGTATTTGAGGGGACAGGCACGAACGAGCACATACGGGTAGGAGAAGACAAATGGAAGACAGACTCATGTCGCGTACACAAGTGGCTGCATATCTCAGTATCAGCCCGCGCACCGTCGATGCCTGGGAGCAGCGTGGCGTAATCCCCAAGGCCCTCAGAATAGGGGACCGGCAGAACTCTCTCGTCGGCACCCGTGGACTAAAGCGGTGGCGAGCCTCAGATATCGTTCAATTCCAAGCCAAAGATTGACACCCACCGTACAGTCAGAGTCTTTTGGGGTTTTCTACTCACTAACCCCAACACGGAGAGAAAACATGTGGACCCTCATCGGCGACATCAGGCGGGAACTGTCTCACGGTCGTGAGTCCGGATACTGGTGTGCGCGGTGGCGGCTCGACACCGACCCCAAGACGAAGGTGCGGCAGGTTCGGCTCTGCCGAGACAAGAGGGAGAGCACCCGGATGCTCTCAGCCGTACTCGACCGGAAGGCGGCCGAACTAGTGCAGCCGATAGGCGAATACGCAACGCACTCGCTCAGCGACCACATCGACGATTATATCGCGTGGCACCGGCAACAGGGCCATGCCGAGCGGCATATCGGCATCGTGCGGCAACGGATAACGGAGGTATGCAAGGAGCAGGGCATCACTCAGCTCGAACAGATAACGCCCAACAAAATCGAGCGGTTCCTGGCGAGACACCATGAGTCGGGGCGGCTATCGGACCAATCGCTGGTGCATTGGCGGGCAGCCATCAAGGCATTTTGCCATTGGTGTGAGCGGGAAGACAGAATGGCTGCCGACCCGTTGCGGAAGATGAAGGCCAAATCAATCAAGGGCGACATCGTTCAGACATTCAAGAGGAGGGCGATGGGCGAGACGGAATTTTCTCGGCTCATCTCGAGCGTGGTCGAGAGCACAACGCGGCCATATTATCTGACCGGGATGGACCGGGCCACAATATATATGGTGGCGTACAACACGGGGTTGCGCGCTTCAGAAGTGCGGAGTCTGACTCCGGGCTCATTTGATCTCGATGCGTGGACGGTACTAATCGAGTGTTCTGTGTCTAAGAGGCGACGCTACGACACGATTCATCTCCCAGAGTCTCTGGTGGAGTGGCTCCGGGATTATCTCGCAGACCGGCCCGAGACCGAGCCGATTTGGCCCGGGTCATGGCATCGTTCAATCGCCGAGATATTGAGGGCCGATTTGGTGGTGGCTGGAATCGAGCCCGAAACAGCAAAGGGTCGGGTCGATTTCCACGCGATGCGGCACAGTTATGCCACAAATGTTTGCAAAATGAAAATCTCGCCCATCGTGATGCAACGTGCCTGCCGGTTTTCGACACCGGCACTGCTGAACCGGTATGGGCACATCGGTGCTGAGGAGCTGAAAGCGGTGGCCTCAGCCCTGCCAAAAGTGAAGACCAAGGCGACCACCAAATAATATTCCCGTGGCCAGTTTGTTTGCTCGGACAAACTGGCCACTTCTGTATCCGGGCAATAGGTGCGAACGCACCAGAAAGCGAGTGAGTGATGACAGACGTGTGTACCAACCGTGATGAGCTGGAGGCCCAGGCCGAGGCTGCATCCCAGTGGCCCGAGCCGGTAGCCGATGAGCGCACCGCCACCTATATGGCGGGCATGATGCCGGACTACATGGCGGCGCAGCACACCCGAGAGGAGAGAGAGGAGCTGGCCAAACAGGCCGCAGCGGCCTTCGCGCAGGGTGCCAGGCTACTCGGGTTTGAGCTGGCCTGTGGGTTTTTCGACACGTTCGCCGAAACGGCCGACTGTTGGATGAAGTGAGTGTTTTCTGTGGCCTGTCCGTCTGAGCCCGGGACGGACAGGCCATTCACGTATCCGGGCACCAGGTGCGAACGCACCAGAAAGCGAGTGAGTTATGAGTGCCGAGATTGACAGCATCGTAAATGCCGTCCAAGACGCGGGGTCGGCGATGGCCAATGTCGAGTTTATCGCATTTTTACGGGAGTCCATCGCGGGCACGGGCCTCCCGGAGACGACGATTAATAGGCACACCGGTGAACCAATTTATGTGGTTCACCGTGATGACCACATCGATATCGAGCGACGTCGTGATGTCCCAGAGCTGCTCGTAACCATTATGGTGCATCCGGGCGATGATGTGGACATGGTCGTCAAAACGTTGCTGGCTGTGCTCCTGTGCCTCAGGTGAGCGTTTCTGTGGCCTGGCTCTCTGCCCGGGGGAGTCAGGCCACTTAAGTATCCGGGCAATAGAAAGCGAGAGTGAGTGATGATGCGAACGAAGCGAGAGATTGCTGACGACTTCGTCGAGACGCTAACCGAGGCACTCGACCACTTGGTTCGGGGCCCAGCCCGACTCACAACCGTCAGCCCCGCAAACGGTGCCGAGGCTGAACTCGTCCTCCACCAGGCCCAGGACCTGTCTGGCTCGGCTATCGGCTGTGCCCAGGAGCACTCAGTGTGCGTCTACGACGACCGGGTCGTCGTCGTCCAGTGGTCGACCGGCCTCACAATTGCCGAGTTCACACGGCCGATTGATGCCGAGAAGCTCGGTGCTGCCATCTATCGCACGGTTCCGATCGACTGGGCGTGTAACGAGCACGTTCCAGAAGGCGAGGTGTATAGTTTGCTGTCAGCAAACTTCGAGGGCGTGGCCAAGGTAAAGGACGAGATTGTTTTTGGTCGGGTCCGTGTGAAATGTCCTGGCGATTGCGTAGTTTTGTATCTCGACGGGGAACCGTGGACGATGAGGATTGCTGACGATGAAACCCTCGTCGATTTGTTGACCGACCTGCTGAGTCACATTCGGCACTTTTTGGCTCGTCCGTCTGAGACGCTCAGCCGGTGATTGAGTTTCCCATGGCCTGTCCGTTTTGCCCGGGGGCGGACAGGCCATTCCTATATCCGGGCAACGGAGATTGATTATGAACATGGCCGAGAGAGAATTCGATACTGTTGTCCAAATTCGCCGCGATTACCCACCCTGTGGAGAGCCCGTCACAATGACGAGAGTGAGTTTCGTCATCGTGACGGACCAGGGGCAGGTCGACGTAGACATCGACGCGCGGTGTATGCGTGTCCATATGCCTGGTATCCACGAGCTCAGCACCGTGGTCGGTCTCGACCGTGGTGTGGATATCGAGCAAGTGATTCAAGAGATACGCCATTCTAGGCAACTGATGGGCGGTTGAGTGGTTTCTGTGGCCTGTCCGTTTTGCCCGGGACGGACAGGCCACTTCCATGTCCGGGTGAAATGGAGAACTATGATGAGAGAACAAATACTCGACTCACTCGATGCGGTTGCCGAGGCCATGGAACGCATGAGAGCGACTGGTTTTCAGGAGGCTGTGGGGCGGCATTTTGACATGGTCGAGGCAGCCCTGCGCCCGATTCTGACACGGAGGGAGACGGAACTGCTGGCTGAGCACCCGAGCGGAGAGCCCCGCCCCTATTACCATTTCAGGGGGTTCCAGCGCGAACTCGGTATAGTGTCAGCCCGGCTGGATATCATCCATGATTCGATGGTGCGGTCCACCGACCATTACCAGGTGAGCGTGGACGGTGTCAGCATATGGAACCCAGACCATACCCCGCAGGAGACGAGCGTCAAATGGGATGAGGACCCGTGGCAGATGCTCTCGGACTGGTATGGTGTGCCGCTCGACCCGGGGGTCGAGCACTGGCAGTCCTATATGCTGCGTTTGCTGGATGATGATGGTGAGACTGGCCTCTGCGTCTGGCCGATGGAGCCATCGGGCTTCCTGATGGTATGGATCGGCATGGATTGCCATGCTGAAGCCAATATGGCACCGGATTGGGACCAGACGCAGTTATTGGAGCATATTTACCAGAATTTTCAGGACATGTACGTTGCTGATAACCCGGCAGGTTTGGAGCTCAACCTCCCGGATTATGAATTCTGATACAGCCCTCCGGGCAAAAATTGTGGTGGATGGGTATCAGATTTAGGCATGAGTCGGACCCATCTACGTATTTCAAACCATCAATTGGAAGCCTAAATCTGGGCCTCCTGCTGGTGGTTGGTTTGAACACCGGCAGGGGGCTCGGCCCCTTTTAGGAGGCTTCTGATGAAACAAAAGAAAAAAGACCCATCACCCTGGTTTGCCGTTGATAGTGAACTCTGGCAGGAACCGGGACCTCTAAAATTGCAGTATTGGGTCAGGCGGGTAGCAATCTACCTCCGCTATCGGGCAGGTGACACATCAGTCGCCATAGCTAGCCCAAAACGAATCGCTCGGGATACCGGTATCCCGCTCTCCAAAGTCGGGCTGGCCATCAAGAAGCTTCGGGAGTGGCCCAGCAGGCGCAAGAGATTCATCCAGAAGCGGCAGCGGGATGAGTTCATATTGCGGAAACGCCCGCGTAAGTGGTTGCGGTGCTACAGATGGTTTTGGGAATCTGAATTTCCCGATGATGTTAAGGACATTTTTTTATTCATCAAAACCACGTTTGGGGGGTTTGATGAACATCGGTGTGAACTTTTCAGTTGCAATCAGCGTGGCCAGAAACAGCCATCTATAATCCGGTGCTGCTATATCAAAGGGAGGCACAACGCAGCCCGCACAAATAGGCTCACGAAGATTCTCACCCTCCTGCAGGGGTGTGGTTTAATTGTGGTCAGAAAGTGGCACAGTCGGAACACAGCAATGGTAGTTTCCGCATTTGACGAGAGCCCGTCGGGAACGGTGTCGCAGCTCATATTTCGCTCGTCGGGTAGCGTGCGAAAGCCTCGTCGGGTAGCGTGCAAAGCTCCGTCGGGTAGCGACGTTTCAGAGTCCCCTTTTACAGAGTCCCAGGAGGGGCACTTCGTTGCTAGCGCAACGAAGTGCCCCTCCCCTCAGCCAAAGGCTGGGCGGGGCGTTTCACTACCCTTGCAAGAGAGATTGGCATCCTATATGGATTCTAAAGAGAGGCTTGCAACCCTCCTCGAATCATGCTGTGAGCACTTGAAACTTAAGAAGGGTCGCCTTTCATTTTGGCAGCAAGCTACTAATCTGCAATCAACTTGGAAAGAGATTGAACCATATCAGCAAGAAAACCTGCTCATTGAAGACTTCCTAGAGGCCATCCAATCTGAGCCGTGGGGTGGAATGGAACCAGTTATGGGGTCAAGGCTCTCTAAATTATATTCCCATAGGCTGAAAATCGAGCTCATGACCATCCTAGACAGCAGGCTTGATGCTGAGAGGCTTGAGATCGAAGAGGCTAAGCACTTGGAGCTTGAAAGAGATCCATCCTATCGCGCAGTGAAAGCTTGTAGACAATATTGCACTAGATTCTTTCCAGATGATGAAGCACAGCTAGAAACTCTGCTACCCTACCTCATCTGGCATTTGATGCCACAATATAGGGATAGGTTCCGGTTGAGAGGGTGTGTCTACACCCTCAACCCTCCTGAGGAATTCCTTACTACCGATGAAATTAAAATGCTCTGCAAGGCGTATGGGCTTGTATTTTTAGCAGATGATGTTTCGGAGGCAGCAAAAGCTTTGGTATGTCAATGGCAGACGAAAATTCCTGAACCGGAGGAATTAAAATGAAAACACAGACACATGAGGAAGTGCTGATTGATGCCAAACTCTTTTGGAGTTGCCTTAGTGAGGCTACCAGGCAGCAGTTGATAGTGAATAACTCGCGTGAATTATATCCAGACAAATCGCAGGCGGCACTACAGCGATATGTGCAGGCTCGGCTTAAACAGATTAAGAAGAAGACGGGGACACCAATGGGTGTCCTGAGAGGTAATAGGACTTACACGTATCTAGAGGCCAGTACTGAAGAGCTGGATAGGCCGTTGGCTGATAATGAGATAATGGCTGCTGTCCCGAGGGTTCGCAACCCTTGGACTCTGGAGGAGCGATGCCGCGCCTTCTTAATGTTCAGGAATCTTGGTTTATCACTCAAGGATTTCGGTCTTCGCAGACGGAGTGACCAGAGTGCGATCACATGCTTGATCGCACTCACAGAGATTGAAAACGGAATCTGAAATGAAGAAAGGTTTCAAGCGGAGCGACGGCTGCTGCGTGTTGGTGAGGTTTCTCCTGCCGCCCACTAACCTCAAAGATCGTGAAGTTTTTCACAAAGATCCGCGACCAACGGGAGCAGACCATTTCAGCCGAGCGGTAGCTCGTATTGGCTGGCGGCCCTGCCGCCCTGGGGGTGATCATGTCGATGCCTCGGACACAATCGTCGATGTACATGAAGCTCCGGGTCTGCTCGCCGTCGCCCCAGATTTCAATCTCGTTGGAGCCGGTATCTTTGGCGATAACGACTTTGCGGCAGATCGCCGCGGGCGCCTTTTCTCGTCCGCCGCCCCAGGTCCCGTAGGGGCCGTAGACGTTTAGGCAACAAGTCTGTGAACCTGGCACTCCGAAGCCGGTCCCTCCATGGCAAACTCAGTCGCAGGCGTGACATGCTCTGCTCGATCGCCCTTGCCTCGCCCGACGACATGAGCTTGCCGCAGCCACATTGAATCCCAAGAGGGGCTGATCATGAGGAAGCGTGACGGCTACAATGGGATTTTCGCAGATGGGCTCGGCCGCCTGTACGGCCAGCCGCTTCGCGGGCTGAAGCCTGTACTCCGGCAACGCGCAGGCTGAAGCCTAGTCGACAACTTCCCCAAACCTGACAACCGATAACTCTCGAAAATGCCCGATCGAAGCTGGACTCGTCGATTCGTAGTCGCGCAGCACCTTTTCCACATCCTCGTCTCCGAGTGACACTCCGCGTTTCCTCAATGCCTCCCTCATAAGCTCGACAGCCTTGGTCTTTTGCGATTCACGATCTTGGGATTCTGCTTCGGGCACGGCGAATCTCCTTCCACGTCGCCCCTTGCGACCAGTTAGAGGGCGCAGCCCCACCCGGTTAGTCGCCTTCATCATCCGCATCGTTGAAGAACAGTATACCAGCTTGACGGTGGTCGTCGAGAAGTCCCGTCAAGAACCTGACCGCGAGATGCCCTGCAATCAGTTTGTCTCCGCTGAAGAGGGGGGCGGTTGCAGACTCATACATCCTGCCGATGGCCGCCCAGCTATCCCAGACACCCCATGTCCCCATTGCCAGAACGGGCGAAGTTGGGCTTGTCGTTCTGCACGCCAGCAAGGGACGCAGCCTGATGTCGCCGTTATCGGCGCGTCTGGCAAGGCAGGCGTCGAAGGGGTAGATTGGGGAGCATGAGCAGAGACTTGCCCAAGGGCAAGAATAACGACACGGGGCCCGAGTGGCTTTAACCCAAGTCTTGGCGGTGACGAATTGAGAACGACACTGTAGACACTACGGCGAGAGAACGTCAATGTGGAGCGCGATTGCAGCGGTTAGCTCGGGCCTAACTCTCATCGCATTCTTTGCGGCAGTAATGGCATCGGCCTACAGGCGGAAACTGACCGCGGACGCAGAACTGATTCGGACTGCTCCGTCTAGCGACCGTGCTCGCGTCCTGTTGGCGCACTACGGATTCATCGAAGTACCCACCGAAAAGCTCACAAAGGCTCAAATCCACGACGTAGCAGTCAAACAAATCCAAGGCAAGGCAAGCCGGTTCTTGATAACAGCGATCACCGTCGTGCTAGTCGCTTTGATTTTCGCCTGTCTGGCGGCTTTCGCCGTGGCCAAGGCTTACCGTACCTACGCCGTCGAATCGCGGTTGCGCGAAATAGAATCGGCCGGCGCCGAGTTGAGGGGCCAGCTATACCGAATCACTTCTCGAAGCGGCACTCTCCTTGGAGGCGTCAAAGTTGCATCACAATGGGGCGATGCGGTAGCCAACGACCATCCCGACATCCGACAGTTGACCGATGTCCTCCGCGGTCTTATTGCAGACTTTGAGCAGGACTTCGGCGGACTGGCACTTTCCCCCTCACAAGACTTCATGATGCGCCTGGCTAAGGCCACTCAACTGAGCGCCACAGGCGATTGCGAAGAAGCGCTCCAGCTACTTCCCGACGACGAGATCAGCATTGAGATCGACAGGGCCGAGGATACGATAAGCAGAGTAACTCAAGCACTCACGGCCCGTGGCTATATATTTCGGCAACTACGCAAATGGCAACAGGCTCTGGAGTGCTACCAACGTATCCGCGCGCTTCGTCCAAATCGACCATCCGACCTTCTTCCCATTGCCGACTGCCAAAGCCACCTGGGTTCCAAAGCTGATGCTCTCCTGACGTTGGGCGCAGCTATTCGTGCTTTAGATCAGGCCGGGCTACCCTCAGTTACTGCGCGAGATGCGGCGGCAATCTATATCAATCGTGGAGTTCTGCTGCATGAGCTAGCCGATGAGGAAGGTGCCCTTCGAGATTACGATGCAGCTATCAAGATCATGAAGGAACGGTCCCGAACTGAAAGCGCTCTGTCAGATGATATGCTTGACTTCGCTTTGTATAACCATGCGATGATCTTACTCGGTCTGAATAGGCGAGACGAGGGACTCAAGGAATTGGGAGACGCAATTGCAGGACTACGAGACTGTGCAAAACGCGAAGGCCGTCGCGACGTTCGGAGTTGTCTTGCCGCCGCCCTGAACAGCCGAGCTATTGTTCAATTCAATCAGAGCACGTCAGAGGCTGTTGTCGCAGACCTTGATGAAGCGGTGGCTATCTTGGATCAACTCGTTCAGGTTGAGAATCACTCTGCTTCTCTTCCCCTTTTGGGCGGATTCCTGGCTAACCGGGCGAGATTCCGAGAAGACCATCGCGACGTAGCAGGTGCTCTCGCAGATTATGAGAAGAGCGCTACTACGTTCAACGAGTTGGTGGACAGACGAGGCCAAGGGGAGTTTTCCGAGGACCTAGCTAATGTGTTAAACGCACTCGCGTGGACCTATGCTTGCGCGCGGGACCCGCAGTATCGGAATGGGGAAAAGGCCGTCCAGTACGCAATCCGAGCACGCGAGTTGTCGAGGGGTGCTGATGTCATCGTGCTAGACACACTGGCTGCCGCCTATGCGGAGTCGGGGCGATTTGACCTAGCGGTAAAATGGCAGAGGGCAGCCATCGCGATGACCGATTCACTTGCGAAGGCCGAATTCGAGGAGAGGCTGAAGCAATACCAGGAAGGCAAGCCCTTCCGTGTTCCTTGAATGCTCGACAGGATAGTGGCACATTCGAGACGAGCGGCATGAAAGCATCCCTATCGTTTGACCGTTACGAAGGCCGTTTCGCTGTCCTCTTGACCGAGGATGGGCGACAGGTCGATTTCCCCGAAGAATTGCTGCCGAAGGGGGCTAGGCCGGGTGACATGCTCTCCTTCAGCATCGAAGTTGACCGTGAGGCAACCGAAACGCTGAAGAAAGAAACGCGGGCATTACAGGACAAACTGCGGAAAACTGACACAGGGGAGGACATCAAACTATGAAACGGACACTGCTTGCGGCAAGTGTCGCCCTCGTCGTCCTGCTGGCCGGGACAGCGTGGGCTGGGAACGTCACCGTATCGTTCCTCGATGTCGGGCAAGGCGATGCGATACTGATTCGCTCGCCGGAAGGGAAAGTCGCGCTGGTCGATGCCGGCCAGACGAATGACATTCTGGACGTTCTGAAAGAAGAAGGCGTGGAGAAGATCGACGCTGTAATAGCGTCACACCACCACGCGGACCACATCGGTGGGATGGATGAGGTTGTCGAGAAGTACAAGCCCAAAGTCTACGTTGATTCCGGTTCCTCGCACACGTCCACGACGTACAAGAAGGTGTTGTCGGCGGTGAAAGCGGCGGGCTGCCAACTTGTGCAACCGAAGAAAGAATCGGAGCGGAAGATAGAACTGGGTTCTGTGGTGCTTCGGTTGTTTCCGCAGCCAACGGAAGACGAAGACAACGAGAACAACAACAGCGTGGGAATTCGCATGGAGTACAAGGACTTCTCTGTCCTGCTCACGGGCGACTCCGAGGACGACGAACGGGCTTGGTGGTTGAAGAACGCTGACAGCACGCTCCTCCGTCGTGTGACGGTGATGAAGGCCGCCCACCACGGGAGCCACAACGGAATGAACGCGGCGTGGCTCAAGGCGGCAAAGCCGAAGCTGGTCGTAATAAGCTGTGGCGAGGGCAACAGCTACGGCCACCCCCACAAGAAGCCTCTGCGTTTGCTGAAGCGGTCGAAGGTGCCGGTAAAACGCACCGACCTAGACGGCACGATTACCATCGAGAGTGACGGTGAGACTTGGAAGGCCCAGGGGCAGGACGAGGACAACCGCACTTCGTTCATCTGGCGAAGTCCTTGTCAGCTTGCAGCCTGACCATTCCCGAGAATCTCGCCCGCCTCTGTGAGAGTGGGCGCACCAAGAGGAACGCGGGGGCCATCTATGTCGATCCCCGAAAAGATTGACGCAACCAGTGCTGTAGACCAACCTACCGCCCTTTGCCTGTCCGGGGGCGGCTTTCGCGCCGCATTGTTCCATCTTGGTGCCCTGCGCCGGCTCAACGAACTTGGCGTTCTGTCGAAGGTCGATACGATTACCTCCGTGTCGGGCGGGAGCATCTTGGCGGCTCACCTGGCAACGCACGTTCGCCCCTGGCCCGAGCGGGGAACTTCGTTCGCCCCGTGGCAAGAGAATATCGAGGCCCCGTTCCTTCGATTTGTGAGGAACAACATTCGCACCTGGCCGGTGCTCAAACGGTTCCTGCTGCCCTGGAACTGGTTTAGGCCAAGCACGCAGGTCATGGCGCTGGAAGCCTGTTACCAAAAGCACTTGACGACGCTCATGCTTTCCGATCTCCCGGAGCACCCTAACTTCGTGTTCTGCGCTACAGACATGACGAATGGAGTGTCCTGGGTGTTCGAGAAGCGTCGAGTCGGCAGCTACCAGGCCGGATATGCCACGCCCGCGCTAGCTTGGCCTATCGCCAGAGCCGTTGCAGCTTCGTCGTGTTTCCCTCCGGTCTTCAGCCCACTGCCGATCAAAGATGGGCAGCAAGCGTGGCGCGGCATGAGCGTGAGCGATGGCGGCCTCTACGACAACCTGGGGCTTCAGCCCGTTGAGCGGCACGGCACCGTTCTGGTGTCTGACGGCGGGCAGCCCTTTGTGGCTGCCGTGCCCAGAGGGATGTTCGGCCGGGCAAAGGCGTATCTCGCCGTTAGCGGCAAGCAGGCGGGGGCACTTCGTAAACGCCTGCTGATCGGCCAGTTCCAAGACACGGTGAAGCAGGGCACCTATTGGGGCATCGGGAGCGCTGTTTGTAGGTATCGCCCTGCCGCCCAGCCCGGCTATGGAAAGGAGTTTGCGACCAGCACTATCGCCCCTATCCGCACGGACATGGACGCCTTCTCGGACGCCGAGATCGCCGTCCTGATGAACCACGGCTTCCTGTTGGCCGATATTGCCGTTTCAGTTCACACGCCACAACTGATTGCTTTGGCTGCCGAGAAACGGGTTCCGTATCCAGAATGGATGGACGAAGCCAAGGCACTTGATGCTTTGAGGCATAGCGGGGATAGAGCGTGGTTGGGTCGCCGCTGACCGCCATGCCGACGATCCGCCGTCCGGCAGTGGGGTGATCGCAAAGATCAGGGTGACTGCCGCGTCTGTTCGGCGACAATTACTTTTCCCCTTCCCGCACCGATGGTTCCAGGCTCGGGTGACCGTGAGATTCCATTGCCTCGACCAACGTCGGAACGATCGCTGGCAGTCGCTTGCCGCAAATTCGGTCTGCCGCCTCCCAGATCACGATCAACGCCTCCCTGACCGCTTCGTCATAGACACGCCTTGCTATCGGAACAGGACTGGGCAAAGCCTCCGTGCCTTTCACAAACAACCGGATCGCGTGCTTCCTATGACACTTGGTCAACGCCACGAATTCATCTAAAATCTTGGTCTTCTCCCGCCTAGTCGCCTGTTGGTACCGCTGCCCTACGACCCCACCAGTTCGGCCCTCGCCGGTCTGCTGATTGATCGGTCCATCGCATGCCTCCATAGTCTGGTAACATTCTATTGAGGCAACGACTCGATTTCGGTAGCAAAACCGATGAGTCAATGCGAAGGGGAAAAGTAATTGTCGCTATACACGCGTCATGGTCAACAGGAGGTCCGGGGCCTGCTCCCGTATATGAAGGACGTGTAAACGTGCTGCAGTCAGCGCTGACGCGGCGGTATGGATGGGAGGAGGAATTCGCCTCATTCCACCAACCTACCGCCCCGGTTGAAGCCCGGCAACTAAGCCGACTTGAAGCATGGAAAAGACACACGAGAAGCTAATGGAGTTTTGCTCTACGGGGAGCCTTGCTCCGGGACGCCGGTAGGAGGCTCGCCGGTCCAAGCGGCCGGCACCCTGCTGGCGTTCCGCGTCGCGTGTCCACAGTTTTCTTGACGACGAGCGACGCCGCTCTGCGGGCCTCTGTCGCCTTGCCCAGCAATGGGTCGGTGTGCAAGGGGCAAGGAGGCAGCATCCCTTGCTTGTCGTCCGTCAGCCGAGGTGCGCTCGGCGTCGTGATCTAGGCTATTTTGCCACCGCACGGCAGGGCTTAGATGCTGAACATGCTAGGGCCAGTCGCGGCGTGTCGCCTGACAAGCAAGACAAGATCGTGCTGGCTGACCGAACGGCCGACCTAGCCTGGATTCCCACAGACCCGGTTCTACCTAACGGATGGAGGCAGAAAACGGCCGTAATTCCCGACGCATTCAAACAATAGGCGTGACCAGAGCGGTTGTCGTTGACGCTCAGCACAATTTCCATATGTTTGCTCGGATAAATTGCCCGGGTTTTATTGCCCCTCGCCTGGGGCGATCGGACAAGTTCATGCGCATGAACGGCAGCATCAGCGTTGTACGTCCAGGGAAAGAGGCGAGTTCATGCGCATGAACAGTTCCCTACTTGGAAGAGGAACTGTGGATGGAAAGGTCACTTTATCTGAGCAGAACATCGGCACTTTATCTGATCGCCAACGGCGGTTGTCGTAAAACACCCCGTACCACGATTCAGAAATCAGCGACCATGCGTATTTCTTGGGTTTTTTGCAACGGTGGCGTCGTGTGCCAGCGTGGAGGCATAGGTTATCAGTCAATGTCTCGTCCGCAACCGCTGGGAAGCCTTTGAGCGATTTTTCGAAGACGGCCGGATCCCCATAGATAACAATCGAACCGAGGCCTCGATCAAAGGCCCCGTCATGGGCAAGAAGGCCTGGCTGTTTTTTGGCAATGAACAGGCGGGAAAAACGGCCGCCATTTTCTATTCGCTGACGATGACCTGCAAGCGGCACTGTATCAACGTGCAGGCGTACTTGTTGGACGTCCTCCGTCGGATCCGTACCGCCAGCCCAGCCGAACTGGAATCACTTCTGCCTTCTGCCCGATCGTTGGATCCAGGACCATCCCGAAGCCCGGGTCATGCAGCGGATCCAGGAATCCCACGCCGCCTCACTCGCAAACGCCAGCGACGTGCCCAACGACGACGCGCCGTTCCCAGCAGATAGCGACTCTGCCTCGCCTCTCCCCTGCGCTAGATCTACCCCCCTCTATCGTGCCCCACCGGTCCGCGCCGCGCTGCCGCCGTCCCGACCTGCGCTGGTTGCAACGGTCACAGCAATGCGGCGGCCCAGTGTCTTTTCAAACAGGACCTGCAAGACCTTGTCAACGACCTGGGAATCGAAATCCGAGTGGCCCACTACCCCAGCTACTGCTCGAAGTTCAACCCCATTGAACGCCGCTTCTTTCCCCATCTCACTCGCGCCTGTCGGGGAATGCTGTTCGATACCCTCGACACGGTGGTTCGCCTGATGCGCAAAGCCTCGACCACCACCGGTCTTCGGACCACGGTCAACGTCATCCGCCGCGGCTACGAAATCGGCCGCAAATATGCCGACAGCTTCAAAGCCACCATGCCCATCCTTTTTGACGACTTGCTGCCCAAATGGAACTACGTCGCCAAACCACAGTAATCCCGACAGTTATTGATTCGCCGGTCCTAAAGACGCCACGCCCAATAACACTCGATGACTCTCTCGGCCACGTTGTACTCCCGGTCTCGACGTGCATCGTGGTCGGGTGCCCTGAATTCAGCGCCCTGCTTCGTTACAAGCCCAAGACCACAACGCTCGATTATCCACGACCTCAATTCCTCGTACGTGCCTCGACCTAGCTCAATATCATCGATAGTCCTCAGTCGCGTGTACGCGAGAAACGGTTTCTCCCCCTTGATCAACTCCACAAACTGCCTAAAGGGTTCAACGTTGTCCTCCTGCATGAACACGTCCAGGACAAGCACGTCGTACTGCGCGACAGCCGCCAGAACATCGTCACGCTCTCCGTCAAACGCGGCGTAGGTCGGACTATGGGTGACGCTAATACGCCCCGTTGCCTCAAGCATTCGTTTAACGTCCACAATATCGTTGAACTCGTCATCAACGATAAGGACTCTAAACATACCCTCGTTCATTTGCCCGCTCCTGATGGCACTTGCCGTTGGCTCTTTGCCGACGATAAATACAACTGGTTTATGGAAGTTTCGTCTCCCACGACGTAAACGCGACGGTCAGGCCCAAGTCCCACGAAGACAGCAACGCCAAGCTGTGAACTCCATCGCGAAATGTACTCCGCACCACGCCCCTGACGGCTTGGCTGGTCACCAACACTCGTGCGGATGTACTCGTCGTGAGTCATCCACCGGATATCGCACGACTCATCGGCAACAACCACACTGTCCGCGCCGTCCGAAGGGATTTGGCCTCGCTCATGAATCGCGACGACCAATCGCCGCGTGTCACTACGCTCCAAGGCAACTGCGATCTTCTGCGGCTGGAGGTTGCTATGAAAGGACGAATTGGCCACGAGTTCGTCAACCAAGAGGCATAACAGCAGCAGGTCTTCTCCGTTGTTTAGTACCGGTGTGCCGTTCTCCACATCGCCGACACGTTCGACCACAACGGGCGTTCCGTACGATTGCTCCCTAAACCAGACTGTCAGATATGACTCGAGGCACCCGAGAGTAACATCGCCACCCGGTATAGACGCAACCTCTCGCAAGAACTTCCGGTACGCCCCGTACCAACTTACTCTCCGTGAAGTAATGTCGAGGCGCGTTATTGCGTCCACCACATCAGCCGGAACACCGTTCTTCACGCTAGCGAACCACGTCCGAAGTGTTTCCACATCACCCCGGAACCGTCTGAGTCGATGCGCAAGGTAATGCCGCAACTGCTCGTCATTATCGTACTTTTGGATAATATGCGACTTCTCCATGAGTTTCGCACGCAGCAAATCAGCTAGGTGGGACGTCACCGCAAGGAGCACTTGCTCGTCTCGGTCATCGAATTGCCCCGTGAAGGACGACGCCAATGTCATTCGTACGATGCCACTTGGATAGGCATCGGAGTCGAATTGCCCGAACGGTTCGCACATCAACGCATCAAACGGACGACGGATTGTATAGTTGTGGTCGCGAACGTGTTGCCGGATTATCGGCTCGGGAATCTGGGTATCGATGAAGACCGATTTACAGATCTTGCCATGAAGTTGCTCGGCCAATTGCCGGTCAACTCCCGAGGGCTGACATTGCTTACTCGACACTGTCACTCGGTCGTAGACGTCTTTCGCGTCCTCACTTCGTAGCTGAGCGACACGAATCGGCACCTTTGCGTACCGCAGTGACCACCCCGTTAGTCCGTGTCCTGGCAGGTAGGTGGTTTCGAATAGCTTCGCAGTCTGCTTGAGAAAAAGGTCATCATCGGACTCATTCCGATAAGACGAAACGACCGTGGAGATGACTTCTCGAAACCTGTCGCCACTGATGGCGGAGCGATTCCTCGCTAAGGAATCTGCGGACGCGACCGGGAAATACAGGCTACTACCGACCAATTCGGCAAGCGTGCGAGTTGCTCCGTCGCAACATTGTGGAAGAGCATCATTCTGAACGCCGAAAAACGATGCTACCATCGCTGCGCCCGGTGGCAGCTCGTGCGCGACAGACGTTCCGGCTCCACTAGGACGCTTGGCGAGGATCTGGAGGTAGCGCTGAATTGCACTTGTCAACTCGAAACGGTCTATGATCGTACCCGTGACGATTTCGGCGCAGTCGATCCGAAGCCAGATGCTTGAAGTTATGGCACGACAACTCGAGGCTCCTTTCTCAGCAATGCAGGCAAGTGAATCGGGGGTGCAGTTAGTGACACTCCTGATGTCAGCCAATTTGCGCTCGGATGCGGACCGATCGAGGTCAGATACTGAGGCTGCAAGTTCGCTGGCAAAGTGCCTTAACAGCGGGACCCGTTCAGTGAATTCCGTGCCGCCCGAACTGGCAAGCATGACGATGGCTCGAAGGATGTGGGTGCCATCGGGCTCTTCCGCAACACACGGTACAAACGCCACATCGCCTACCGCGCATCTCGTAGCAAGGTCGTAGTCCAGCTTGAAGTGCTTGTATTTCTTGGTATGCGACACCATGAATGCTACCGGGCAGGCCTCTGGCGTCTGGCTGCAAAAGAGCTGGACAATGAACGCAAGGATGTCAGGACGATTGGGATCTAGGTCGGATTCGGCGTCAACGACCTCGTTCCATCCAGCAATTACGTCTGGCGGAAGACTAGGCAGATCGGCCAGCGACAACGTACGCTGCGTTTCGTGAACGAGCGCCTTCTCGGCGATCTCATCGAAGCCATAAGCATATTCCCCCTTAACGACATATTGGGATTCGTTCTGGATTATCCGGCATACCAAGAACTGGTCAGTATTCAAGAACTCTCGGCATATATAGGCAAATGAGTGGAAGTCTCCCTCCGACAGAGTTTCTGAGCCACTCGCGTAGGATGGATGCCGAAGAGTGGTCAAGGTCTCCCTAAACGCGGCCGCTCTATCCAGGAGGATCGCAAAGTACGAACACGCATGCTGTAGTAAAGATGCCTCGCGCGAACTCCAAAACGAACTCGTTGAAGTTATTCGCCGGCCGAGAATGCTGCGGCAGACCATCGCTCCGCGCACAGGCAACTGGACTGTTATCCACGCCCGGTGGTCCTCCCCGACAAGCCTGAACAGGGTGTGCGCTAGGTGCGGATACTGCGAGGTATAATCGATGACAATGAACGGCTCGTGCGACTCCTCGCGATCTGCGAACGCATGCTCGATTAGGCTGCCTAGGTCGCCTGCCAGTTCAGCCCGGCTACAATACGGAAGCAACTCGTCCGTTCTCGTGGGCAACGCACTCTCGATGGAAAGAAAAGCGACGTCGGTTCGAAAGGCAGAGTGACAAAAGTCATCAAAGTCCCGATAGACGTTTTCTGCTTGTGCAACAGGACGGATATTTCGCAAGAAGATCGATGACAAATCGGAATAATGCTGCCCAAGCGACCGCTGTTGGTCCGCCTCGTATTGGTGCAGGAGCGACGCAAGTTCGTAGACAGTCTGATCGAAGACAGCGTCTAACGGCGGATCGGAATCGAGCGGCTTGTCCGTATGGATGAGTAGTACACCAAGAACCGGGCAGGGTTGGGCAGTCTTCCAGTCCGACGGGATGCGCCGACTCGCGACTGGGAGAATCGGCAGTGCGAGAAGGGAGTTGGAGAAGCTGTATTCAGGCAAAAGACCTTTGGCAGTTTGGCCAATCCGAGGGTCGTCATGAGGCTTGAGGGACACCTTTGGATGACGCGAATCGAACGCGTAGCTAACCAGTCCCGACTCTGGACTTCCAACGGCAATGAGAATGGGGGAGAAAGGCCTGTCGATGAGTCCGGACGTGAAGAAAGCTGGTTCGAGGTACCGGGACTCGGCGTCGGGTAGGTAAAGAATCGCGTCTTTGCACGCAAAGTCAAACCCGTGTTGACGGATGTGCCGGCTGCAAAGGTCAGAAAGGGTGCCCTCGATGGCAGCTCGAATCCCGTTCGCGGTTTCGGTGTACTTGCACATCTTTACCGCTCTCCCTGGCAGCAAGACTCCTGGAACAACCGACCGCATCTTACCACTTCTCTCTAGGTTCGAGCAAGTTCCCACTACGTTTTGCAGCGTTTCACAGTTGGCATCCGTCAGCTTAACCGTTACGGTGCGATGCATGTCTGACGATGCTGAAAGGGGCAAAAGGAAAATACTGGGAAAGACGAGTGCTGTGGGTAGACCGCGCGGCCTTGACCAGTCTAGTGCCGCAATTCACAATTGAGGGTACACCAGACGACATTTTTGCCTAGATTTCGGTATCCCACCTTTTCTAAACTGCGCAAGCCGCCCCGTTTCTATCGACATAAAATAGGCCTTCCTCCTCTATGAATGACCGTGATTTCACACGTCCCGGTCTTCAAATGAAGGAGGAAGGTCATGTCTGGTAAGGCGGCCAGAATTGTGCTCACCGAAAAAACAAGGGAGCATTCTGCGGCAAATTCACCGTTCGACAACGGCATCGCAGCGGCTCACTCAACGGGCTGGCATCATCTTACTGGCTTTCGCCGGCTCGCTCAACGTAGGCATCACGAAGATGGTCGGCTTGGCGCGAAAGCAAGTGGGCCTTTGGCGGCGACGTTGGCAGCTGTCATTCGACGCGTTGGTGGCTATCGAATGTCGCGAAACGCAGGCTGAGCTTCGTCGTGCGATCGAAGATGCTCTCAGCGACGCCCCTCGGAGCGGTTCGGCCGGCACATTCACGGCCGAGCAAGTGACGCAAGTCCTGGCCGTGGCCTGCGAAGAGCCCGAACAATCAGGGCGGCCCGTCGATCGATGGACGCATCGCGAAATCGCCGATGAAGTCATCGCTCGCGGAATCGTCAAGTCGATCTCGGCGAGCCAAGTCGGCCGTTATCTGGCCCAGGCCGAATTACAGCCGCACCGTCGCAAGTACTGGCTGAACACGAAAGAGAAAGATCGTGGTCGACAACTTGAATACCCATTGCAGCGAAAGCCTGGTTCGATACGTCGCCAGACTGGAACAGATCGATAAGATTGCGCTGGGCAAGAAAGGCACGTGCGGAGTTCTCGAGTCGATGGCCAGCCGCCGGGCCTTTCTGACGGAGCGCAGTCATCGAATCCGGTTCGTCTACCTGCCGAAGCACACGTCGTGGCTGAACCAGATTGAAATCGTGTTTGGGATCGTGGGACGACGCGTAGTCCGGCATGGCAACTTCAAGTCGTTGACTGCCTTGAAGGAGCGTCTCTTGGATTTCATTGACTACTTCAACCGCACGTTCGCCAAACCGTTCCGTTGGACATATACCGGACGTCCCACCACCGCCGCAACGACCAAACGCCCTGCAACCTGGAAGGAAAACTGGGCAAGATGCCAAGAAAATAGTGAGACTTTGACGCTGGTGGGCTGACAATTGCGGTTTGCGGCACTAGCTTGCTGCGCATCCTCCTTTCCCAAGCTTTCGTAGCGCAAGGCCGACTCTTGACTTTGGGCGCGTCAAGGGTCATGCTCTGACCCGTAAGCCCATGCCCGGGATGACTACTCGTGCCAAGCGCGCCATGCCGGGAAATTATTGGATCCCCCCCTGCGGTCAACAATTTGGTATTGTGTCCCCGAATTGCGAATTGCGGAATTCTGAAGAGCAAATGTCACCGGCGCTCATGTCTTGGCAGTCGCGGCCTTCCTATTAGATTTTGGCGATTGGCGGCGAGCGACCCTGTCCGCATCCCTGTTCAATGCGAACTGGATGTTCTCTGACAATGTCGAAATGACCGCCTGTGCCGCCTCTAGAACGGCAAGATCTGCCACACACCGAGGAGCATCGCGCGATAGAATTCGACTGGATTCTCTAATAAGATCCGCAATCAGTTGCTCCGATGTTTCACCGGATTTGCCTTGCTCAGATGGAGAGGATGAAGAAACCGACTGCCCCGTGGTCACATATTGGCGAGGTTCGTAGTCGATCGGCTCATTATCGGACAGACGTCGAGGCATACAGCCTTCCAGCGAATGTTGATCTGACATTGAATTCGGGTCCTCTCGCATAGTACGTTTTGGACGTTAGCGAATTTGCTCGCTCATTTTGCGCCATGCGGCTATTTGCGCAAACACCGCCTCGTTAATCCTTGTTGCAACATTCTCCGCGTCGTAGCCCCAGTTATGAACGCCGACTACGTGGTACTTGTTCGGCTTGTCGGGGAAATACGCAAACACCGGGCTGCCGCTCTGGCCAATGCTCGTATCGGCCCAGTGCCGAAGTCGATTTGACTCCACATCAATCCGGGACACGTCATGCCATTGAGTCGTCCCAGGCGAACTCTCCACCGGCGGTGTGTGTGGATAACCCGATACAGTGACCGTCAGACTGTCAAGAGTCTGTGTGGTAAAACGAGACACTGAAAACCACCCGGCATAGTCACCAAGCGGCGTGGGGAGAATGATGGCGCCCAAGTCAAAGTCCCGATTCTGATCCAAAACCCACGCCTCGACCGAATAGAAGAGTCGTGTTTCAGCTGCCGGAAATACCGGATTTCGACGATCACCGTTCAAGCCTGGGTAAACATAGATTTTCTCCATGAACCCGTCGCCGTGGTAATACACGTTATGTCCCGCAGTTATCACCAATCGTGGCGCTGCGAGGAATCCTGTCCCGTAGTATGCGTTCTGGTTCCGGTTGATAACCAGAAGTCCACAAACCGCCGAATAGGGGTAGACACGAGTATCGTTAACTCGGACGCGGTTCTCCGGCTTAAAAATGAGTTCTGGTGTTCCGAGACGCCGCTCCTCCTCAGTCGGTTGCGGTGGAGTTCGACGCACAACCGACTCACTGTGATGTGGCGGGACATCCTCTCGTATCGCTTCTCGTGTGTGAGTTCCCATTTCGCCGGGCAAGAAAATATCAGCGTCGGGGAACCATAGACCGCTGGAGACAGTCTTCATATTCCTTCCTGCTCCACAAAGATCGCTGTCGAACCGCCCGTCTCGATACTTTTGTTTGGATCATAGTACCCTTTTCTGCCAAACGCAACCCCGCCACAGGGTGAGCAATTCGTAAGGTTCCATACAACTGACACAGGCCAACCGTATTATCCTCCGTATGGGCGATTAGACCTTATTGGATTGTACTGATAATACGTCTCGTTTCGAGAAAACCGATAGCAGTAAGGATACTGCTTAATCGCTTCGCCAGAACCAGGACTCTTCAAGGGAGGGTGAGTTATGTGTTCAGTCGACCGCCTCTTAATGATCGTCTTTGTGGGTGTAACTGTGTCCACGGCAGGTTGCGCTAAGCACCGTGCGAGCGTCACTGCGGTTCCTCTTTCTCCCTGGAACCGGTGTGAACCGGAAGGAATTCCGTATTATCTTCCGAAGCCGTTGCTGATCATCGCCAAGAATGTTCGCCACATCGATGAATCAAAGATCGGATTGACAAATCCTGCGCCGATTCCAAATGGTTTCGATAATCAGGCGTCGTACGCTGATGTCAAGGCGAACGTTACGGTGCCCAGCGCCACGGGTTCACAACCGGGAAATCTTGGAACTACTGCCCTTACGAGTTCGTTCGACGTAAGCCCATCGAGTCTTCCCAACATTTGGGAGAAGGTCACTCCAAGTGGACGCATGAATGATGGACTCGCTCCCGACTACTTCTACACATATCAGATCGTCTTTGTCCCGGACCTGAGCCAGAAATACGGCTTGAGGATCAGGGGGGGGCCCGGCGAGATTCGCGCGGCGATGAATCTTGTCAATGGCTGGATGTATACCGGCTTGGGACCGTTCTATATCAAGGATAGCTCCACGGCCCAGAATATCATGTCCGCCGGAATCGGAGTTATGTATGCTGGCCGCGGTGTTGCCGACGTGCTCAATGAAGTGAGTGACCTTGCGCGAACAACCGGCGCCGGCGGCACGCCCGAGCTAGCGCCAGCTAAGGAGGCGAGTGATCTCCTCGAGCAATACACGCAACTTGCCAGGTCGCTGCAATCGGAGACTCGCGTTCCTCAACGTCTCGCAAACTACGCTGAGATTCACATCTATGAACCGATGCTTGCCGGCGACGGGGCCATGACTTGGCAACTCATTGCCCATCATTCTTTCGACCGAGAGTACTTTCAGCCCGGACTGGATACAAACGCTGTGGAACTCCTCAAGCAAATCATCTCGGCAGACAGCGCGGCGAGACAAAAGCAGCCGTTCCCTCCGGTGATCAATCCGCCTCAACTGAACGACGGTCAGCCGGAGCGCGCACCTGCTGTCGGTGATCTTGGCAACGATCCGCTATTCGACCGAACGGAAGCCGGTGTTCTTGGTGTTACGACTCAGTCTCAAGTCCCGCCCCCCGAGACACAGGTCAATGTGAACGTCAACACCCCACAATCACAAACTCGGCCTCACAAATACTCCGGCATCTTCCGAAGACCCGAACCTCCGAGCATGGGGACTAAGGTAACAAGGTATGTGAGTAACCTCCCGTTCATGCCTGGACCTTCGTCCAGGGGGGGCATAGGCGCCTTCGGTAGCCCGTTGGGCACGACACTTGGGGGATCAGATTAGCTGTCGGACCGCACAACTTTGGAAGAGTCGCGCAATAAATGGTGACTACTACCCATTGTGTGCAAGATGTCACGATCTTTGAGGTTCGTGGTATATAGCACCTTGGGAGGAGAAGACAAACCGTCCGTTGTCGCTCTTCAGGACCAGCGAGGGCGGGTGGCCCTGCTTAGTCGTGAGGAGTAATCACCGTGTGCCACTTGTTGACAGTGTTTGCGAATTCGTCCGGCGATTTCACGGCGAACAAGTAAGCGTGGCACACACATTTGACACGAATAGCCCGGCCTGGTGAGCACGACACACCCTTGGTTGAGGAGTTCGAGGATTTCGAAGAGCTGACGAAACCGGTGTTCGAGAGCCGAGTCAAGAGAGCCGTGATCGAGGGTGGCTCTCGCCTTCAAGCCCATGTTCCGCTCCTGCAACATATTGAAAACTCGGAGGAGTACTTGGCGCATGAGCCGCTTCTTGAGATTGTCCGTGAGCTTGATGCAATCTGCGAGTCTGAGGGAATCGTTGGCGTCCACTACACGCGGGCAATCAGAGAGCAGATTTCATCCCAAGGGCTTCTTACTCGCAGTGACGAAGAGAGACGCAACGAGTTCCTTGAGACCCATGGACATCGCTTCACGCAAGCACAAAGGCAGAGGCTGATCGCTGGCTGGGCCTCCTATTTCGACGAAAAGCAAAATGGAATTCGTGACGGTCGAGTCTGGTTTAACTTGACGCGACGGGCAATGTCCAATGGCGGTGCTGAGCCGCTCCTCTCCCACTACGGGGGCGAGGTCGTGTACATGCCGTTCTCAAGCTTTGCCACTCGGCAGAACTTGGCCAAAGATGCTCAGGTCGAGGGGGCCGTTGGCTGACGGCGGGCGCGGTGTGGGAGATGTCCTGAGTGGTGATTTGTCGGGGGGGCGCGAAGCGGACGGCTACTGGCGGGAGGTCAGAACGTCGTTCCAATCGTGGGCAGAAGGCCGCAGACGCTGAAGGGCGGGATGGTGCGCCAGCATGGCGGCGGCCCCGGCGTCGCCGGGATCGTCGGCGTCGAAGCCGCAGAAGAGGGCGTAGCCGTGGTCGATCAGGACGCGTAGCCAGGGGGGATTGGCCCGCACGCCTGACGTCGAGATGCAGATCCGCTCGGGATAGAGCTGAAAGCAACTGATTGCGTCGATCGCGGATTCGCAGAGCACGATTTCCCGGGAGCCTTGGACGCCGACCCAGAAGTAGCCCAGGTCCTTGTTCGTCCCCGCTGCCATCCCGCGCCAGACTCGGGAGCCGGTGCCACGCAGTTCCGCCCCGACTGGTCGCTGGGCTTTTCCGGCCACCAACACGAAGACCGCGTTGGCGCGCCGGTCGGCGTACAACTTGCCGGAGGCAATCAGCGGTTCCAGAAGGGATGCACGAAGACCGCGACGGCCGGTGAGATATCGGCGGACGCGTCCCAGCAGGCGATCGTCCGGGACGGGAAGCTGCAAGGGGCGAGGGCATCCGTCAGTGGAGCGTTTCCGGACGGAAGCGGCGGGGGCGGAGGCACCGGCGGAGAGATAACTGGGCACAGCATGCTGTTCCAGCCACTGGACCGCGGTGCCACAACCCACGCCTGCCAAGTGCATCACCAAGTCGATCGCTCCCCCGCCGCCCCGGCAGGAATGCCAGGAGGTGAACTTCACGCCGGTCACCGACAGCGGGCCTTGCTCGGTGTGCCATTTGGCGCGGTCGTGGCGATCGCGCGTGGCGCCGCGGAGCGTCAAGACGGTCTCCAGCGGCACCACCCGCACCCGGTCGGCACGCCGGCGGAAGTCGTCGGAATTCATCCCCCGTCGCCTTCGCCGTCCTGGTCCATCTTGCCGCGCAGCCCCCGACAGCTCTTCATGTTGAACGTGTGGGTGGTTTCTGTCAGCCGATCGATCAGAGCGGCCGTCAGGTGGGCGTTCTTCAGGAACGATCCCCAATCGCCGTAGCCCAGATTCGTGGTGATCAGCGTGGTTTTGGTCTTGTGCCGCTTCTGCATCAGCGTGAAGAACAGCCCCACCTGGACCGGTTCGATCTCCACGTAACCCACCTCGTCGATCAGCAGGCAGTCATAGGACCGGTACTTGCGGAGCACCTTGGCTTGCGAATGGTCCGCCACCGACACGTATAGTTCGCCGACCAACTCGGGGAAGGATACGAAGTACCCCCGATAGCCCCGGTCGATAGCCTGCAGCAGGAAGCTGGTCGCCAGGCCGGTCTTGCCGCAGCCGGGCCTTCCCATCCAGATGACGTTCTGCTTCTTGGTCATGTAGTCAAAGCTGTCGTAAAGCGCCATCAGCCGCTTGCGGTTCAGGTTCGGCTGGCGGTCGAAGGGGTACGTCTCGATCTCCCACGGTTCCGGGATGTTGGCCCGCTTGCGGCGGAGCAGCCTGGCGTTGTCGCTCTTGGCGTGGTATTCCGCCTCCAACACGCGTTTCAAGAGCCGCTCGTGCGAGAACCGGCCGCGGCCGGCCTCCGCCAACAACTCGTCCCAGTGGGCCAGCAGGTGGCCCAGACGCAGGTACTTCAGGATCGTCCGCGTTTGCTCATCCATCGTGCTGCTCGCTTTCGGTTTCGTTTGGGTCGGTGGGTTCCTCGTCCGGCAACGTCTCGTCGTAGATCGACAGGTCCGGCTCGTCGGTCAGGCAACCTTCCTGATAGGCTGGCCGGTTGCGGAAGTTCTCGTCCACGTCCACCTCTGGCATCGGCTGGTGTCCTTGGCTGGTGCACAGCCAGGCGATCCGCTCCAGCGTGTCCAGCGCGAGCACGCGATAACGCAAGGCCCGCGTGAGGGCTTCGACGAACGCCGCCGCAGGGACTTTGCGGCTGAGGGCCACCAGTTCCCGCAGCAGGCGGTGACGCTGGATTCCCGGTGTCTGGAGGGCGTAGTCGACGTAGGCAGCCACCTCGGGTCCCATGGCCCGCAGCCGTTGCTCTTCGATCTGGGAGCCGTGCTTGCGGTGCTTGGGCAGGTGCCGTGGCGCAGGCTGGCCCTCGGGGCTGAAACGGGCGTTCTTCACCCCGTCGGCCGCCAGCGGGTACTCGGCCAGCAAGGTCCGCTCGCGGTAGATCTTCAAGCGGTCCGCGTAGCGGAGCACTTTGACCTCTTCCCGCTTGGTTCCCGGGACCCAGTAGTAGTTCCCCTCGAACTCGATGTACCCGTACGGGTCGGTGCCTCGCGTCTGCGTCCAGTAGGGCGCGGGGAGCTGGCTGGGCAGTTGGATCAGATAGTTCCGTTCATGCTCGAAGGCCTTGGCGGGAATCAGCCCCGTCTTGCCCACCGAGCGGTGGTCCATCCGCTCCGTGGCCCATAGGAACGCCTGCCGGTTGAGATCCTCCAGGCTCTCGAAGGTGCGGCCCGGCAGGAAGTTGGCTTCCACGCCCCAGAACCCTCGCTCGACCCCGGCTTTCCGGTTCGCGTGGCCGATCGCGTGACAGACGAACTGGAAGCCGTAGCCCTGGGCGAACGCCACCATTTCCGGCACGATCACCGCCCGGCTGCCGGTGCCGCGCAGCCGCGCCAGGTTGGTGTTGTCGATGACGCACCAGGATGCCGCATGTTCCCAGAACGAGAGCGCCTCGTGAAAAAAGCACTTCATGAAGAAGCGGTTGAACACGCGGTAGAACTTCAGGTAGCGACGCTTCGAGTACCGCAGGTACAACAGGCTGGCGTTGAGCTTCACCGCTCGGCCCGCCAGCTTCACCTGGTACACCGACGTATCGTGCTGCATCTCCTTGCCCGGTTCGTCCGGCACGTGATCGCAGCGTGCGGCCGGCGGCCCGCCCAGCCCCTCGTCGCGCAGCAGACGCGTCAACGTGGAATAGCCCACCTGGATCTTTTCTTCCTCGACCAGTCTCTCGTGGACCCGCTCGGCCCAGCCGTTGCACTCGCGGTACAACCGCCGGAGAAGATCCGGGTCGATATGGATCTTGTCCTTCCGCACCGTCTGGGGCATCACGCCCTGCTGGTCGACGATTTCCCGCACCGTCGTGCGGCTGATGCCCAACCGCCGACTGATCTCTCGCCGAGACATCCCGGCCAGGTGCATCTGGTACACGGCATTACGCTTGTCCGGATCGATCATAGAACTCCTTCATCCTTTCTGAAAACGGTCCCAAAAGACACAACAAACTCCCGGTCAACAGGTTGGCCTCGGCGTAGAACGCCCGGCTCGTAAGACGCTTGCTCTGGCACTTGGCCATCACGCGCCCGATCGACTTGTGCAGTCCTTCCAGATCCCTCAACAGGCGCTGCTCGAAGCTGTTGCAGCTTTGGGGATCCGCCGGGACGCGCTTCATCTGCTCCAGCGACCAGCCCCACTGGCCGGCGTCGATGGCCTCCCGCAGCGAAGCCGGCCCCAGGAAGTAGGCGTGGGCCAACAGTTCGATGTCCCGCAGGCTCAGCCGCTTGCCGGCCAGGGTCTTCATGAACCGCTCGACCGGCTCCCGGCCGACCGCGTTCATGCGCATGAACGGCCGCAGCGTGTACAGGTAGGCGTACACGGGAAAGGCCCCACGAAAGAGGATCTCTTGGATCGCCGCGCTCATCTCGTCGCAAAGGCCCCGCCGCATGCTCACCCAGCCGCTGCTGCGGGAAAGAGCCTCGGCGACGTCCGCCACAGTCATCCCGTGGACCGAAAGCAGTTCGGCAAGGAACCTCGCTTCCTCCAGGATGTCCAGAGCCATCTCGGCCGAGCCTCGCATCAGGTTGAGGATCCCTGCGGCTTCCTCCTCGCCCAACGAAACGAAGGGGACGTAATCGATCGAGAGCTTCTCGGCTGCCCGTTGCCGTTTGAAGCCGTTCAAGAGGATGCGGGCCCCGGCCCTGCTCACGCCGGCCAGCGGTCGCTCGATCCCACGCTGGCGGATCGACGCCAGCAGGCGCGCTTCCTGAGCCTGGTCCCGCAGGCGATAGCCCTCATAACGCAGGTCCAAGCTCGACCGTTCCACCATTTCGCTCACGGAATTGCTCCTCACGGCGGGTGCTGGTGCAGAAATGCCCGAGCGTAGGCGATCCTGGACCGCCTGGCGATGCTCCGTTGGCTTAACCTGTCTTGAAGCAGGCGGACGACTTGGCTGCCGGTCAGTTTCACGCCGTCGATCAGGCGGAACAGCCTCTGCACGTAGGGCACCATGGGGGAACGAGCCACATCCGACTCGCTGAGCACCACGCCTCCCGGAGAGATCTTGATCGTGCCTAGCGGCTCGTGCGCCTCGGAGGCATCGGCCCCATCGTTCACCGGCTTTTTGGGTGGCGCGAAGGGGGAAACCGGCAAGTCAGCCGACTCGCTGGGCAGCACGCCTCCCGAAGAGAACTCAATCGCCGCCCGCGGTTCGTCCGCCACCGAGGGATCGTGCGGAGGCGTGGGAAGAAAAAGATCCCGGTGCCGGCCGTCGTCGGAGGCGGCCCGGCGTCGGTGGTTCTCGTAATACTGGGTGTTGAGCTGGCACTTCGTCCGCTTTCCCAGCGGCGTTTGGCGGTACTTCGCGATCCGCCGATTGCGAGCCTCACGTTCATGGCACCGCTGGCACCCGAACGGACAACGCAAGTCCTTCCGATTGGGGTTGCGGTAATCCGCCAGAAACC
>Ga0351853_1045_pt1 | contig 30314 bp, 27 predicted proteins | sample BONcelHFGM3001C8_FD_206799 | JGI IMG/M metagenome (GOLD analysis project Ga0351853, IMG submission 206799) | Enriched cells from coal bed in the Powder River Basin, Montana, United States - BONCAT cells FGM rep2 HSBNCT.FGM.300.1.C8 ... | reverse complement strand
GTTTACCTGGTCGTAACGGGCGATGAGGAGTGCGGCAGCGCGCTGGGGCTTACGCATCTGCTTGCACAAACGCTTCCCTTGGGCCAAGCGCCGATCCGCGTCTCGGATATCTTTCGCCGCGCGCTGGTCATCAGCGAGGGCGGGGGCTTCCCCATCCTTGCGGGGGACAGCCTGTTTTATCTGGTTGAAACGGGGCAGAAAGGGTGCGGGCAGGCTACGTTTACGTTCCATGCACCCGGCGGTGTGTACCTGACCGGCACCGACGCGCTGGCAAGCGCCGCGGGGCTTGTGGCGGAACTGCACGATGCCGTGCTGGATGGGCACACCGGCCCTGTAGCCCGTCAGTTTGAAGCCGCTTTATGCAGCGCGCTCGCCTGCGACGGCAATGCCCTGCCAGCGCTGCTCAGCCCCATGATGCGAAGCATACTCTATGCCATGCGCCATAACACCGTTACACCTACGCTGGTGCAGGGCTGCGGTTTGCGGGAGGTGAGCGTAACATGCGACGTAAGGCTGCTGCCCGGCTATGACCAAAGCGACCTCGTGCGTTTGGTGGCTCCGCTTGCCCAAAAGTGGCATGCCCAAATGGAGATCGTCTCATTCTGTCCCGGGTATGAAAGCACCGCGGACGAGTCCCTGCAAATCCTGGAACATTGCCTGAACCAAGCGCTGCCGGCAACGGGCTGCGTGCCGCTGATACCCTTCCTGAGCATGGGCTCCAGTGACGGCCGCTTCCTGAAGCCCTTGCAGGCCAGCGTTCTGGGCTTCAGCCCGGTATTGGCCACGGACATGACGTTTGATCAGGCCGTGCGCATGGTTCACGGTATCAACGAACGAATCCATCGGGATTCGCTGACTTTTGGCTGTCGCGTGCTCACGCACGCGGTGCGCCGCCTGTCGATGGCGGCGGAAAGGGAGGGCGTATGAATCGGTTGGATGTGGCGCGTGAAAAACTCGCGCGCGCGGGCGAAATGCTTCGCCAGCATGGGTTGGATGCTTGGGTATTCTATGCGCGCAACGGGCAGGACCCTTCCTTTGAGCTGATGTTTGGGCGCGCGGCAAAGCTGGAAACGCTGGTCTGGCTTACGCCAGACGGTCAGGTGGTTGCGGTGTGCGACCCCTCGGAAGCGCAGGAAATGCTGGCTTGCAGCCTGTACACCGCTGTGGTTCCAGCCCCCGCCAAAGACGTACAGGCAACCTTTCGCAGCCTTTTTTACAGGCAGCCCGTCAAACAGCTGGCCTTAAACGAAACCCCGGAGGACAGCCGCTGCGACGGTTTGACCGTTGGGCTGTATCAAAAACTGTGCGCCGCAGTTGGGGAAGATGTGATGGCGCGTGTGGAGGTGTCCAGCGCGTCCATGCTGGAAGAACTACGCGCCGTGAAAACCCCCAGCGAGATTGCCATCATGCAAGAATGCAGCCGCCTGACCTGCGATATCTACGACGAAGTATTTCGCACGATTCATGTGGGCATGAGTGAAGCAGACGTAGGGCAAATGATGGTGCAGGCGCTATTGGATCACGGCTGCACCAGCGGGCTGGGCGCGCCGGACGATATGCCCCTTGTGCTGCTGGTACGCTGCGGCATGTCGCACCGCAGGCCGAACCCCGCCAATATCATTGAGGCGGGCGATATGCTGGTGATCGACTTCAGCGCCCGTTTCAGCGGTTATACGTCCGATATTGCCCGCACGCTGTATTTCCTGAAACCGGGCGAAACCCACGCGCCCGATGATGTGCGGCGCGCGGTGGACGCCGCGGTGCGGGCCGTAGGCGCTGTGCTGGCGGTAATCAAGCCCGGTATGAAAGGCTATGAGGTAGACGCGGTTGGCAGGCAATCCATACTGGACAGCGGCTACCCCAACATTCCGCATTCCGTGGGGCATCAGGTTGGCCTGGAATGCCATGACGGCGGCACGGTGCTTGGCCCGCACCGGGACCGTAAGGCGATGTGCGGCGTACTGCGGCAAAACGAGATTTATGCCATCGAACCGACGGTTTTGCAGGACCCGCTCCCCTCCGCCATTGTGGAAGACAACATTCTGCTTACAGAAAACGGGTATCGCATTTTGAGCCGCCGCCAGACGTCCGTGATCGAAATCCCTTACCGGGAGGGCTTGCCCCTATGACGGACGCGCTCAGGCTACTTCGGGAGCTGGTCATGGTGCCGTCCGTCACCGGTACCGACGGTGAAAAGCAGGCGGTCGAGTGGCTGGCGCGGCAACTGGCACCCCTGCATATCCAGCCGGAGTACGTGGGTTTGCCGGAACGCCCCAACCTGATTGCCCGTATCAAGGGCAGCAACCCGGCGCTGCGTCCGCTGGTGCTGCTGTCTCATCTGGACGTCGCGCCTGTTGAGGCTTCGCGTTGGCGCCACCCGCCCTTTGGCGGGGTGGTGGAGCAGGGCAGGTTGTACGGGCGCGGTACGCTGGATACCAAACAGTTGGCCGTGATGGAGCTTATCGCCTTTAAGCGGCTGTGCGCACTGCCCAGCCTCCCGCGCGATGTGGTGCTGATTGCCACCGTGGATGAGGAGCAGGGCAGCAAAGCGGGCGCGGAGTTGGTAGCCCGGCAAAAGCCGGAGTGGTTCCGGCGTTCCATTGTGCTCAGCGAGGGCGGCGGCTTTCCCCTGAGCGTGCAAGGCAAGCCCTATATAACCCTTGTCGTTGGGGAAAAAGCCGCGTGCCGCATCCGGCTTACCGCGAAGGGTCAGGCAGGCCACGCCGCCGCCCCGGGTGACGACCAGGCGGTTGTGAAACTGATGGCCGCGGTAGCCGCCATTTTGGAAGGGATCGCCAGCCTGCCGCCCGATGGGCCGGTGTTCCATGCCATGGAAGCGTTGCTTGGCCAAAGCCCTGCTTTACCGTTGGCGGCAGAGCTGTTAAACTACGCGGGGCATCACGGTGTGAACGTAGCGCCCTTCACGGTGGGTGAAAAGGTGAACGTACTGCCCGCGCAGGCTTCATTGACCATGGAACTGCGCCTGCTGCCGGGCATCACACAGGCACAGGTCGAGCAATGGCTGCAAGTGTGGCTTGAGAGCCACTCCGTAGCCTGTGAAACGGAGTGGTTTCAACCCGGCAATCTCTGCCCGCCGGGCAGCAGCCTATTGCGGTCGCTAATGGCCAAAACCGAGCAAGCTGCCGCCGCCGCCGGGCTTGCGGCGCAAGTGCTGCCGATGCTGGCGCTGGGGCGTACCGACGGCCGGTTCTTCACGGGCGACAGCGCCGTTTTCGGTTTTTCTCCTTTAGGGATGGACGACACCTTCGACCATATCCTCCCCATGGTGCACGGAGACAATGAAAGCGTGAGCCTGTCGGGGTTTGCGCTTGGGTGCGACGTCTTTACAGAATTGGCCATGTTTCTGACAACGGAGGTAGAAGACTGATGGATAAAGCATTGCGCGGGCAGATCATCAAAGACGTTACGGCACAGCTGGCCGCCTTGGGCATCGATGTGTACCTGATCCTGACCAGCGAGGGAAGCGACCCCGTTACCTCGTTTATCCCGGGCGTGGGTACGGTAGGCGCGGGCGCGTTTGCGTTTACCCGCGAAGGCAAGCGTTACGCACTGTCCACCAAAATTGACGCACAGGACATTCAGGAAAGCGGCCTGTTTGATCAGGTGATCCGCTACGATGCGTTTGAGCAGTCGCTGGCGGAACTGATGCATACGCTATGCCCGCGCGTGATCGCGCTCAATCAGTCCATGCACGACCCCCGCTGCGACGGGCTAACCGTGGGCCGCCGCCGCTGGCTTGACACCGCCATGCCTGAAGGCGCCCCGTATGCCGTGGTCAGCTCCGATCAGTTTCTGCCGGAACTGTTCAAGCGCTACGGTGAATAAAGGAGGCTTGCATCCGTGAAGAGGTACATTCGAAGCCGGCTTCTTCAGGTGATACCGATCGTGTTGGGTATCACCGTGCTCACGTACCTGATCATGAAACTTGCGCCCGGCGGCCCGTTGGCCAATATGGTCAACCCCCGCACGTCGATTGAGTCGATCAACCGCGCCAAGGAAGCGCTGGGGCTTGACCAGCCCATTCTGGTGCAGTATTTTAACTGGATGGGCCAGATTTTACAGGGCAATTTCGGCTATTCCACGTTTTCCGGGCAGCCGGTGCTGGAGATGATCGGCGAACGGTTGGGCGCTACGCTGCTGCTGACCGGCACCGCCTTCTTTTTCAGTTTTCTGCTGGGCATCCCGCTGGGGGTATACAGCGCGACGCACAAGTACACCCCCGGCGACTACGGCCTTACGGTGTTCTCCTTTGTGGGCATCAGCATCCCCTCGTTCTTTTTCGGCATGACGCTGATTTATGTGTTCGCCATGCAGCTCAAATGGTTCCCCACATCAGGCTTTGGCAACGCTGCCTTCACAGGCGACGGTTTTGCCCTGTTTCTGGATAAGCTGCGCTACCTCGTGATGCCCGCGCTGGCACTGGCGCTGGCCAACATCGCCACCGTGATGCGTTTTACCCGCTCCAGTATGATCGAGACGCTCGGGCAGGACTATATCCGCACGGCGCATTCCAAGGGGCTAAGCCAGAAAGCGGTTATTTACCGCCACGCGCTCAAAAACTCGCTCATACCGGTTATCACAATCTTCGGGCTCTCCATCCCAAACCTGTTCGGCGGCGCTTATATTATTGAAAAAGTCTTTAGCTGGCCGGGCATCGGGCAGCTGGGCGTGGACGCGATCGGCAACCGCGACTACGCCGTGTTGATGGGGCTAACGCTGATTACGGCCATTCTGGTGCTTGTCGGCAACCTGATCTCCGATATTCTCTATTCATTCGTAGATCCCCGGATTAAGTACTAGAGGAGGGAGACCCATGGACTTTGCCTTTGCAACACGCCGCAGGCGCAACCTGTTCAAGACTGACGGCTGGAAACGCTTTCGGAAAAACAGGCTGGCGCTCTTTGGCCTGGCCGTGATCGTGCTGATGGTATTGATGGCCGTATTCGCGCCGTTCATCGTCTCCCACGACCCTTACGAATCCATCAAAAACGCCGCCGGCATCATCATGAAAAACAAGAGCCCCGCAGATAGCGGCACCCTGTTGGGCACCGACAGCCTCGGGCGCGATGTTTTCAGCCGGATGCTCTATGCCGCGCGCATCTCTATGAGCGTTGGCCTGGTGGCGGTGGGCATTTCGACTGCGGTGGGCATTCTGCTGGGTTCGCTGGCGGGCTATTTCGGCGGTTGGGTGGATACGCTCATCATGCGTCTGGTAGACGTGGTGTACTGCTTTCCGGTACTGTTTCTGGTCATCATCATCTCCACGGTGCTCAAGCCCAGCATCTATAACGTAATGCTGGTTATCGGCCTATGCAACTGGACGGGTACCGCGCGCTTCGTGCGCGGCGAGATACTGCGCGTGCGCGAGCTTGACTTTGTGACCGCAAGCGTATCGCTGGGCGCCAAGGACAGCCACGTCATCTTAAGCCATATCCTGCCCAATGTGATGGCGCCCATTTTGGTGGAAGCCACATTGCAGATGGCGCACGCCATCCTGACAGAGGCGGCGCTGTCTTATCTGGGGGTGGGCGTGCAGATGCCCACGGCAAGCTGGGGCAATATGCTCTTTGGCGCCAACAACCTGTCGACGCTCACGCTTCGGCCATGGCAGTGGATGCCGCCCGGCATCTGCATCCTGATGGCGGTACTGAGCATCAACTTCATTGGCGACGGCCTGCGCGACGCGTTTGACGCACGCCAGAAGAAGTAGGCGCTTATGAAAAATGCGATGCTGAACAACCGCCTGACCGCCTTGCGCGCTTTGCTTCAGGCGCGCGGCGCGGACGCGGCGCTTATGAGCCTTTACGAAAACCGCAGGTATTACAGCGGCTTTACCGGCTCCAATGGGTATTTGATCGTGACCGATCATTCGCTAACGCTGATTACCGACCGCCGCTACACGCGGCAGGCGGAAGAACAAACGCAGGGCGTGCGCATTGTGGAGCACGCGGCGGATCGCCATGCCCTGATCGCGCGGGAGATTCACGCTTTAGGGCTTGCTTCGCTGTTGCTGGAATCCGCCATGCCGGTTTCGGAGTACTTCGCGCTTTCCGCGCTGTTGCCGGACGTGCGCATGCAACTGGCCGACGAGGCGCTGCTGGATATCCGGATGGTGAAAGACCCGGCGGAAATCGACTTGATCCGCACCGCCGTACGCATGTCCGAACAGGCGCTGGCCTCGGTCGCCGCCCAGTGCTGCATCGGCATGACGGAGAAAGACATTGCTGACGAACTCAACTACCGCGTTTCCCGGCAAGGCGCAGACAGCATGGGGTTTGGCACCATCGTAGCAGCTGGCGAGCGGGGCGCGTTGGCACATGGCGCACCAACCGCGCGCCAAGTTGCTGCGGGCGAAATGGTTGTGATCGACTTTGGCGCGCAGTGGAACGGTTATTGCGCCGACTTGACCCGCACGCTTCTGTTTGGCGAAGTACCCCCAGAGCGACTGCGGATATTCGACCTGGTCGAGCAGGCGTTTGAGGCCGCCATGGCCTCGGTCAGGCCCGGCGTTTCCGCCGCCGAGGTGGAAGAGGCGCACCGAACCGTGTTTCGGGATGCGGGCATGGAAGCGTACGCGCTCAAAGGGCTTGGGCACGGCATCGGGCTGGAGATACATGAGCATCCGCGTGTGGTGGTCGCGGGCACGCACACGCTGCGCCCGGGCATGGTGTTTACCGTTGAGCCGGGGCTGTACCTGCCGGGCCGCTGCGGTGTGCGCACCGAGGACGATGTGCTGGTGAGCGAAACCGGCGTTCTCAACCTGTGCACGCTTCCCCACCGCATTTGCATCCCGCAGTAAGGAGGATAAGACATGCTTACCGTGAAAGACCTCAAGACCTACTTCTATACCGACGCAGGCTGCGCAAAGGCAGTGGACGGCATCAGCTTTTCCGTCCAAAAGGGTAAGGTGCTGGGGATCGTTGGTGAATCCGGCTGCGGCAAAAGCGTTACCAGCCTGTCGATCATGGGCCTTTTAGACCCCGTAACGGCTCGCGTGGAAAATGGCGAAATCCTGTTTCACGACCAGAATTTGCTTGCGCTGAGCCCCGCGGCAATGCGAAAGATACGCGGCGACCGCATCTCCATGATTTTTCAGGAGCCGATGACCTCGCTCAACCCCGTGCTGACCGTTGGGTACCAGATTGAGGAAGCGCTTCGGCTGCACCGCGGTATGGATCGCGCTGCCGCACGCGCCCGCACCGTTGAACTGCTCAAGATGGTCGGCATACCGGAACCCGCCAAGCGCATCGACGAATACCCCCATCAACTGTCCGGCGGCATGCGCCAGCGCGTGATGATTGCCATGGCGCTCTCCTGCGACCCGGAATTGCTGATTGCCGACGAACCGACCACCGCCCTGGATGTGACCATACAGGCACAGATACTGGCGCTGCTTTCCGATTTGCGGCAACAGCTCGGGATGGCCATCATCATCATCAGCCATGATTTGGGGGTTATCGCCGAAATGGCGGATGACGTGATGGTCATGTACGCCGGTCAGGTGGTGGAACACGCGCCCACGGAGCAACTGCTGGAACACCCGATGCACCCCTATACCATCGGGCTGATGAACTCCGTGCCGGACATCACCGCCACCACCCGGCGCCTGAAGGCGCTGGACGGCATCGTGCCCAGCCTGTACAACATGCCGCAGGGCTGCCGTTTCGCGCCGCGCTGCGCGCAGTGCCGGGAGGCCTGCAAAACCGGTGAAATACCGCTGTCCGTTCAACCGGACGGCCGACAGGTGAGGTGCATCCTGTATGGAGACTAAACAGACGCCGCTCCTCGTGGCAGAAAACCTCCAAAAGTACTTCCCCACCGGGGAAAAGGGCCTGTTCGTCAAAGCGGTGGACGGCATCAGTTTTACCGTAAACCGTGGCGAAACGCTAGGCGTCGTGGGCGAATCCGGCTGCGGTAAATCCACCGCCGGGCGGCTTGCGTTGCGCTTGCTGGAGCCGACAGCCGGTCGCGTGCTGTTTGAGGGCACTGACCTGACCACGCTTTCCCGCGCGCAGACGCGAGCCGTTCGCAGGCGGATGCAACTGATTTTTCAGGATCCATACGCCTCGCTGGACCCCCGCAAAACGGTGCTGCAAACGCTTACGGAGCCCTTTGTGATTCATTACCCCGCCATGGATCGCGCGGAGATGCTTCGCCAAATCCGTGAACTGGCCGAGCGTGTGGGCATGCAGCCCGAACAGCTGAATCGCTACCCGCATGAGTTTTCCGGCGGCCAGCGGCAGCGCGTTGGCATCGCGCGCGCCATCGCCCTGAACCCCGATTTCGTGGTTTGCGACGAGCCGGTATCCGCGCTGGACGTGTCCATACAGGCGCAGGTCATCAACCTGATGCAGGATATCAAGGAAGCCTACCGCCTTACCTACCTGTTCATATCGCATGACCTGCGCGTGATACGCCATATCAGCGACCGCGTGATGGTCATGTATCTGGGCAACATTGTGGAAATCGCGGACAAACATACGCTATTTGCACACCAGCGCCACCCCTATACACAGGCGCTGCTGGCGGCTATCCCCACCTTGAAGCAGCGCGATGCGCGCAAAGCCGTGCTGCTGACCGGCGACATCCCCAGCCCCGTGCATCCGCCGTCCGGTTGCCCCTTCCACCCCCGTTGCCCCCGCTGTGCCGAAATCTGCAAAGCCGCCAAACCCGTGTTACGCGCTCTGCCGGATGGCTCGCAAGTAGCCTGCCATCTGGCTGAAGAATAAACAACAGGAGGGTACATCACATGCACAAAATTTCTACCCAAGCCGCCCCCAAAGCGGTTGGCCCTTATTCTCAGGGGATTTCCATCGGTTCGCTCACCTTTGTAAGCGGGCAGACGCCCATCGACCCCGCGACCGGCGCGCTGGCAGAAGGCGGCATCCAAGCGCAGGCCGAGCAGGCTTGCAAAAACGTGCAGGCCGTGCTGGAAGCGGCTGGCTCATCCATGGAACAGGTGATCAAAACGACCTGCTTCCTGCTGGACATGGCCGATTTTCAAACCTTTAACGCCGTCTATGAACGGTATTTTGTCAGCAGGCCCGCGCGCTCCTGTGTGGCGGTCAAGGCACTGCCCAAGGAGTCGCTGTGCGAGATTGAAGCCATCGCAACCGTTGAGGGGGCAGAGGCGTGACGCTGTTTGGTGATGATTCCGTCAAACTGGATGTGCTCAAGCGCCGCGCGTTTAACTACCGTTGGGCGGAAGTGCCGGAAGGTGTCCTTCCCCTGACCGCCGCCGACCCCGACTATCCCGCGCCTGCCGCGGTGGGGCGCGCGATGGCCGACTATATCAAGGATGGTTACTACTCCTATACTCCCAAGATGGGTTTTCCGGAATTCCGCGAGGCCCTGTCCAAAGCGCTGTGGGAGCGTAAGTCGGAGCAGGTGCCGCCCGAGCTGATCCTGCCGATCGACAGCGCCGCACGCGGCATGTATGAGATTGCCAAGGCTGTGCTGAAGCCCGGGGACGAGATGATCGTCATGGACCCGGTCGATTACCTGTTTCGGGAATCTGCGCTGGCGGCCGGGGCGAAGGTCGTCCTTTTTCCGACCGCGGTTATCGACGGAAAGGTAAATCTTACCGGTATAGAGAACTATATTACCAAGCGCACGCGCATGATCGGGCTGTGCAACCCACACAACCCGCTGGGTGCGGTGTATGACCGGGCTTCGCTGGCAATGCTGCTGGCCCTGTGCGAAGCGCACGACCTGTACGTCATGAATGACGAAATCTGGTCGGATATCATTTTCCCCGGCGCACAGTTTACCAGCATACTGTCTCTGGGCGCAGAAAAGTGCCGCCGCGTCGCCAGCGTGTTTGGGTTTTCCAAGAGTTTCGGCGTTGCGGGGCTTCGCATCGGATGCGTGTATTGTACCGACGAGGCGCTTTTCCAGAAGATTGTGGATGTTTCCGCCGTTATGACCACTGCGGGCGGCATTTCCTCCATATCGCAGGTGGCCGGTATGGCCTGCCTGCAAAGCTATGACTGGGTCGACGCGTTTTTGGCGCACCTTACGGCCAACCGGGATTATGCCGTTGGCAGAATCGCGGGCATGCCACACCTCCGCGTAAGCGCCCCCGATGCGACCTACCTCCTCTACATGGATATCTCTCAACTGGGCGTACCGTCGGTCGCATTCACGGATTTTCTATTGCAGAATGCGGGTTTGGCGCTGGTTCCCGGTGGCGAAAAATTCTTCGGGCCGGGGTCGCAAGGGCATATGAGGCTGTGCTTTGCCACCAGCCGCGCCTTGCTTGCCGAGGGCCTGAACCGTTTGGAGCAGGGCCTGTCGCGATGGCAGAATGCCGGGCTGCCCTCCGCTCGGTAACGAAACGGCCATGGCCTTCGCGGGTACGGGCGTCCGTCGCATGCGCACGGTCGCCCTACGCCCCTTGCCGCCATACGGCACCCGAGCACCCCAGTTCATTGATCGAAAGCGAGGAATGCGTGTGCACCCCAATCTGGAGGCGATCGCGCAGATCATCCCAAGTCTGCAAATGATGCTTGGCTCCAGGCAGGAGGTTATTCTGCACGACTTGAGCCATGTGGAAAGCTCCATTGTGATCATTGAGGGCAATGTGACCCGCCGGAAAATCGGAGGCCCCGCGACGGATTATCTGCTCAAACTGCTCCGCGAGGGCGGTGACGGCGCGGACAATAGCGTGAATTACAAGACCGTTCTACCGGACGGGCGCATATTGCGCTCCTCCACCATCTTTATCCGTGACGAACAGGGAAAAATCATCGGGTCTCTCTGCTTTAACCAGGAGTTGACGGATTATATCGTCGCCAAAAACCTGATCGAGGAGAGCACCGCCTTTGGGCAGACAGAAATCGAACCGCCCCGGGAGACCTTTGCACAGGACATTGGCGAAGTGATGGAATCGGTCGTAGACGCCGAGGTTTCGCTGCTTCAAAAGCCGGTAGCCTATATGCAGAAAGAAGACAAGCTGGGCATCGTGGCCCGGCTGGAGCAGAAGGGCGTATTTGCGATCAAAAACGCGGTGGAATTCGTAGCCGACAGCTTGGGCGTCAGCAATTTTACCATATATAACTACCTCAAGGAAGTTCGCGGCAAAGCGAGGCCGTAACGTGCTATACCAAACGAATGCATGGGGGAGCAATCGCATGATCGCTCCCCCACGCATTCGTTACGGCGCGGTGTGCGCAGCTCGGCTTTCTTGCGGGGGCAAGTGGGTATGATACCCTTGGATCAAAGGGCGAACAGGTTCGGCGTATACGCGGCACTGGCGCTTCGCGAATGCCATGCGCAGCAGCGGTTGGCCTATCCGTTATCCCCTTTGGCGTTGCTTGGTTGGATACTGCTGTTATCGCCGCAGTATCATAAGGGGCTTGCTCAACAACCCCAATTCATGCCGGGTTTCACGCAAAAACACTGGTTCTGAAGCCTACACACAATTCATTAAAGTGCCAGACCATATGCAGCAAACATCGCCAAAAAAGCGAACCCGGCTGTCCGGATTTTGCAGCAGGCCCTGCATGGCAATCACAGACTCTGCCGTGCAGCGAAGCTTCGCCATGATCCTGCCAAACCTGTAGCGGCGTTTACCGATCCCAATGGGCCTTTTAATCCCGTTGCGGGCGGCGTTGTCGGCACGGGCGGTTTTTTCGGTTTTACCTGCGCACTCGGGCCGGGCCATCCCAGGCGCGGGCCGGAGGGGCGAACGCCTTGTTTTTTGCAGAAAGCCGGATTCGTTCGGTTGCGATCAATTTGGTCGGCCAACACAGCCTCAGGGTAGTAGCCATAACCCCTATCAGTAAAAAGATGAAACCATTACAAATAAACACTTGCCCCCACATAAACAGGACGCCACTCTCAAATCGAGATGGACGTCTTGATTTGGAAAATGCTTATACTGTTAATACAATCAGAGGTGGGTGCACTCTGATACGGGGAATCGTGTAACAGTGGGAACCGGCATTCATCAAGAAAAATGGATGTGCTCGGGATGCAATCGCCGATACAGAACTGCCTTGAAAAATGCACCCCCCATACTTCCCAATCACGAACTCACGTTGCGGTAAGCGATGTTTACAGCAGATGAGCGCACTCCTTTTCAAAACGAATGAAAGCCTGCTCCCCAACAGCAAAGATTCGTTTGTTTACCGGGCAATTATCGGTGATTTTCACCAGCGTATCGCCAACGCGAACGTGGTAGTTCTGGTAGCTGCCCATGAAGCAGCTAAGCTCTACCACACAGGGCAAGATCCCCTGGGTGCCGATTTGAATGGCTTCTGGCCGTAATACCACTTTGCAGAGCTGGCCGTCGGTCAGGTCACGCTCGCTTTCCACCTTCACCTCGTGCCCCTGCACAGCCACACGGCAGGCCAAACCTTCCTTGCCGCGGAACACCCCCTCCAGAAAGTTGGCTTCACCGATAAAATCGGCAACGAACTCGCTGTTTGGGTGGTAGTAAATGTTCATGGGCGAGCCCATCTGCGCGATTTCACCCTTGTTCATGATGATAATGGTATCGCTGATGGACATGGCTTCGCTTTGATCGTGTGTGACGTAGACGGCAGTGATACCCAGCGTTTGTTGAATGCGACGGATTTCAGTGCGCATGTTTACACGCAGCTTGGCATCCAGGTTGGACAGTGGCTCGTCAAAAAGCAGCACGCCCGGCTCGACCACCAGGGCGCGTGCCAGCGCGATGCGTTGCTGCTGTCCGCCGGAGAGCTGATTGGTCATGCGGGTTTCCATGCCCCCCATCTCCACCAGCGCCAGGATGCGGTGCACCCGCTCCTCAATTTCTTCCTTGGGCAATTTACGAAGGCGCAGGCCGTAGGCTACATTGTCAAACACATTGTAGTGAGGAAACAGCGCGTAGCTCTGGAACACCATCGCCGTATCGCGCTTGTTGGGTGTAAGCGCGTTAATGGCCTCATCGCCCAGATACACCTCGCCATCGTCCGGGCTTTCAAACCCGGCGATCATGCGCAGGGTGGTGGTTTTGCCGCAGCCACTGGGTCCCAGTAGCGTTACAAACGTGCCGGGCGCGATATCGATGCTCACATCCTTGACGGCATAAAAATCCTGCCCCGTTTTGGGGTCACGGTATACCTTGGAAATGTGCTCAAGCCGCACGCCTTTGCTGACCTTAGCCATTCTTCTCAGCCTCCCTCATCTTCTTGCTGGTGCCAAAGTACTTGATAAACAGGTTCATCAGCAGGATGGACGCATAGACGATCAAAATCAGGATGGTGGCATACGCGCACGCTTCGCCAAACTTACCCTTCTCTGCGAACTCGTTGATCTGGGTGGTAATCAACAGATACTTGGGCGTGACCAGCAGAATGATGGCGCTGATAGCAGTGATGGAGCGCACGAATGTGGTCACCAGCCCGCTGAAAAAGCTATCTTTGATGAGTGGCAGCGTTATCGTCATAAACACTTTGCCGCTGCCCGCGCCCATGTCGTAGGCACTTTCTTCGATCGATCGGTCAATTTGCTGCAGCGCGGATATACCGCTACGCGTGCCCACGGGCAGGCTGCGTACCACAAACACAATCACAAGTATGGCCCCCGTACCGTACAGCCCCTGCATGATGCCGCTGCCAAACAGCCCGTTCGCATATCCCCGAATATACCCCACACCCAGCACCGTGCCGGGCACGGCCATGGCCAGCATGCTGACAAACTCGATAAAAGCCTTGGAGCGGAATTTCTTTTTAACAACCAGATAGCTGATGATCATCGATAGCAGCGCGGTGATGGGTGCGGCGATGATCGACAGCATGAACGAATCGCGGAACGCGCGCGCGCCGCCGTACTTCATGATGTACTCAAAATGCACCAGCGAAAGCGAGTAGTTGCGCCCCCAAAGCTTGAACAGGGCTCCAAATGGCACACTGATGTACATCAGAACCACAAAAGCGCTGACCAGCGAGCACAGGATGGTCAGCGGGCGGGTGACGCTCTTTTCGCTAATCAGCATGCGCTCTCGGCTAGCCTTGCCAGTAAGGGTAGCTACCGTGCGTTTTTCCAGATAGTATTTTTGAATCAGGAACAGCACCAGCGTAAGCCCCAGCAGCACCACGGCCATGCCAGCCGCGCCCACCTTGTCGTAGGCGCCGGTCACCTGCAAGTAGATGGTGGTCGCCAGCGTATCGAAGCTGCCGCCGATCAGCATGGGGTTGGCAAAATCGGCCACAGACTCGATAAATGTGACCAAAAAGGCATTGCCCAGGCCAGGCAGCAGAAGCGGCAGCGTGATGGAGGTAAACACTTTCCAGCGGCTGGCACCCATGTCGCGGGCGGCTTCCTCCAGTGAAGGGTCGATGTTTTTGAGCAGCCCTTTGAGCATCAGATAGCATACGGGGAAAAACGTGAGCGTCTGCACGATGGCGATGCCGTGCAGGCCGTATATATTGCTGTCATAAATGCCAAAAATGGTGCGAGTAACCAACCCGCTGCGCCCAAACAGGAGAATCATGCTAAGCGACAGCACAAACGGCGGCGATACCACCGGCAGCATGCTGACCACGTCAAACAACTTTTTGACCGTACGGCTGCGCACATTCATGTACATATCCACATAGGCAAACAGCAGGCCGATCAGCGTGCTGGCGATGCCTGTGATAAAGCCCAATTGCAGCGTGTTGCCAAAAGCCGTTTGAAACCGCTGCATGTTTAACACCCGGCTGAACACATCCAGTGTAAAACCCTTGGCGGGGTCAAGGATGCTGTCAATCAGCAGCGTGGCAAGCGGGTAGAGGATAAATAAGGCCAAGAAAACCAACATAATGGCAATGGTGGATACCATGATGGGGTCGGAAAAGAACTTTTTTCGATCCAGCCGTTTGCTTTGTACGTTTGCGGTTACCATAGCCCCAGCCCCCCTCGACATGCATCATTTCCCTGCGTTCCACCATTGCGGTTCATGGGTGCCATACACCATGGGAGCCAAACACACAAGGTGCGTAAAAAAGATGGAGGATGACGGCAAAACCGCCATCCTCCTCATGGTGCGCAGGTTTCCGTTACTCGGTCTTGAAGCGGGCGTCGGCCGCAGAGCCGATGGCGGTGAAGAAGTCTTCCACGTACTTGGACGTGTTGGCCTTGGCATCGGCAAAATCGTAGTTAATGGTCTTGTTGGCGTCAAGGCCGAACTGCGTGGCCTCGGCGGGCTGCTCGGCATTGTCCAGCACCAAGAACTGATAGCTTTCGGCAGTCTTGGCCAGGTTTACGCAGTCGGGGCTGAGGGCATACTCGACCCACAGCTTGGCGGCGTTGGTATGCTTGGCACCCTTGAAGATCGCAGTTGCGCCCACTTCGTAGCTGGTGCCGCTGACGGGGAGCACCAGTTGGATGTTGTCATATCCAGCCAAAATCTGGGTGATGCCATCATGCAGGAAGCCGATACCGATCACGCACTCGCCGGGGCCTACCATCTTGCTGGGGCCCGAGCCGCTCTTGGTATACTGCGCCACGTTCACATCCAGCGCCTTGAAGTATTCCATGGCCGCGTCGTGACCCTTCATCTGCACCATGGTGTTGATGATGAGCTTGGCAGTGCCAGCGGTGTTGGGGTTGCTCATCCAGATAAGACCCTTGTATTCGGGCTTAAGCAGATCATCCCAGTCCATGGGCACTTGCAGCCCCAGACGGGTGATCTCTTCGGTGTTTACCATAAAGCCCAGGATGCCCTTATAAATGCCGTACCAGTAGCCATCCTTGTCGCGGTAAAGGTCGCTGGTGAGATGCACGGCATTCTTAGCGTCATAGGCTTCCAGTAGCCCCTTAGCTGTTGATTCGTTGTAGGGGTCGGTTGTACCGCCAAACCATACGTCCGCGCTGGGGTTTCCATTTTCTTCTTCGATCTTGGCAGCCACTTCGCCGGTGGACAGGCGCTGGCGGTTTACGGTGATACCGAACAGCTCCTGGAAGCGATCGGCCGCAGCGTTCATGTAGGCTTCCTCGCAGGAAGCATATACGGTCAGTTCTCCTTCGGCCTTGGCAGCCTCGACCAATGCTGGGTCAAACACGGTCGCTGTTTGGGCAGTGGCTACGGAAACCATGCTAAGTACCATCAGGGACACCAAAACAAACGCCATCAGTTTTCTCATAGGTTACACGTCCTCCACAATGTATTTCTGTGATGGGATGTCATCGATTGCTTATGATTATAGACAATACATTGAGATCTGTCAATTCCTGTGCAGGAGGTTGGTAGATGTGGTGGGTACCGCCTCGGCGTCTTCTTGCTGCAACGTCCGCCTCATTAGGCTTATTGCTGTTCGAGGGATTCATTAAGCATGAAGACACTGGAGAATTCGACATAGTCCTTCTCCTTATGGGTAATGAGCGACTTTGAAGAATTGACCAATATCAATAAGAGAATTCAGCGCCAATATGCCCCATATGCTCAGAAAAAAGCCTCTCCACTTGCGAAAACCAGAAATGGCGGGTTCGCAATGGGTTTGAAAGTGGCGAGCTGGTCAATTTGCGGCTCATGTTCGGGCATGATTTTGACAAGAAAGGTATTAACATCAACCCCAGCGAGGCGATGGTGGTACGGGAGGTTTTCCGACGCGCTCTTGCCGGGGATACCTTCGTCGCTCTCTGCCTTGATCTGAACGCGCGGGGGTAAGCCGCGCACTTGGCGCGCAATGGCACGTACCCCGAATCCACGCCATTCTCAGCAGCGAAAAGTACATAGGCAACGCCCTGTTGCAAAAACGCTATCGCAACAATCATCTGGAGAAAAAGCTCTGCCACAATCATGGTGAGCTGCCCAGATATTTTGCGACAGAATCGCACCCTGCCATTATCGACGAGGCTACCTTCCAAGTGGCACAGGACCTGCCCACACACCTGAATGAACATACTGCGCATCTTGCCAAACCACAGTTGAGCGATTTCACAGGGATGATCCTCCGCCCTCACTGCGGCAACCTTACAAACGGGTGACCAGCAACGGCAGCGTCGGTTGGAACTGCAGAACCTATCAGGAAAAGGGCAAACGCTTCTGTCGGGGTAAGAAAATCCCAGAGGATACGCTGAAAGCCGCCTGTGCTGAGGTGCTGGGGCTTGCTGAATACGATGCTGCAATTTTCACAGCTAGCGTCCAATCCATTGTGGTTCTTAAGGATAATAGGCTGCTATCTAACCTCAATGATGGTCGTATACTGGAAATTGCTTGGCTTGACCGCTCAAGGGCTGCCGGCTAGCAATCTGATATGAAAGAAGTCGTTCGGCAGCGTATGTTGATACGAAAGGAGCGTCACTGATGGCAAGCTCGATTGCCTGCATACCTGCGACCAAAAATCTGTTCACGGCAATCTCTACATCTTCCATATCCAGACGGCGGGTCGCAATCTATGCCCGTGTTTCCACCGATAGCGACGAGCAGTTCACCGGCTTCGAGGCGCAGATCGACTACTACACCAAGTTTGTCCAGCAGCGAGAGGATTGACCCTATGTGTTTGTGTATACCGACGAGGGGATCTCAAGCACCAACACCAAGAAGCGTGAGGGTTTCAACCAGATGGTGGCTGACGCTTTGGCTGGGCAGATCGACCTGATCGTCACCAAGTCCGTCAGTCGCTTTGCACGCAACACTGTGGATAGGCTAGCCACGGTGCGTAAGCTCAAGGAGCGCGGTGTGGAGATTTTCTTTGAAAAGGAAAACAGCTGGACGCTGGATTCCAAGGGCGAGTTGCTGATCACCATCATGTCCTCGCTTGCTCAGGAGGAGAGCCGTAGCATCTCCGAAAACGTCATCTGGGGTCAGCGGAAGCGGTTTGCTGATGGCAGGGTCAGCATGCCCTACAAGCATTTTCTGGGCTATGAGAAGGGCGAAAACGGGCAGCCAGTGGTCAACGAGAAAGAGGCCATACTTGTCAAGCTCATTTTCCGGCTGTTTTTTGGAGGGGAAAACCCCTGCTGGCATTTGCCGCTATATGGATGCAAGCGGTATCCCAACACCCTCCGGCAACGTCTGTTCATGCAGATATTTCTTGGCGAGTTATTGCCCATGAGCGCCACAATTTCAACAAATGGTGTCAATTGGCGCAAGAAGGAAAAAGCGAAAACCTGTATGGAGAGGAAAGGTTTTCGCTTGACAGAATGGGCGTTACTCGAGTATTCACAAGTTAGTCAACAACGCAAAAGGAGGAAGCGAGATGACCAATGGCTCAACGAGCAGGTACAGTCGTTCAGGGAATGTCCGTTGGCGGGAGAAGCGTATCCCGTGCGCTGGGTCGACGCGCTGTACGAGAAGGTGCGCTATGGCGGCCGTATCGTCAGCATGGCCATTAAGATCGTCTGCGGTATGAAAGCGCAGGGGCGACGCGAAGTGCCGGCGCTCGAACCCATACTGGAAGAATCCATGGACAACTGTCAACTGTTGTTGGAGGGCTTGAAGGCACGGGGCATGCGGACGCCTTTACGAAGCCTTTGCTTCCATGGGTTTACGACAACCTTGACATTTCGATATTACCACAACAGGCATCTCAGACCAGCTCCTCCTGCTGCCTGTAATACGGGCTAAGCTTCATAAATAGCTCGTCTTGAACACTTTGATCCGCTTCCCTGCTCAAGACCTCGATTAATTCCTCCTGCCTTGGCTGCCCGAGCGTCAATCGGTACAGTGAGAGCAGCTTGATGATTCGCTGGTAGCGGACATGGTCCACGCTGAAGGGATACATGGGGACAATTCTCTCGATTTTAACAGCGGTGGTATTCGGCTGGGTCAGGCACCAGTAGGGCACCAGATCCGGCATGGTTCCTTTTTCGGTTTGGGAAGCCAGCGCAAACATGGCATCCCATGTTTTTTCGCTGCCGTAGCGCTGCGCGATGTTTTGCCGTACCGCAAGACACTTGTAACGGTTGACGCGGCCTTCGCGCTGCTCCAGATCAACGGGGTTGGCGGGCAGGTTCCAATGCATCACTTTGCGGCAATAGCAGTGAAAATCCAGCCCTTCCTGCCCGATGGACGTTGTGGCAAGCACAAACGGCCGAAAAGGTGAGTTAAACGCTTTGCGAACTTTATCGGCACGCAGGGCGCTGTCGTCGCTCAGGCGCGCGTTGAAATAACCGACGGCGAAATGGCAGCGAATGCGCGGCTTCTCCCGATCGGCGTCCGCAAACGATTCATCCGTATCCATTTGCAGGGACACGGTATCGGCGAAAGCGTCGGTCATCTCTTGTGCAAGCCTGGCCCCGTTCAGGTTCAGCATATGCCCGTATTCCTCTAGCACCGCCTGCAAGTTGCCGTCCACACAGTACTGAAAAACGTTCTCATAATAGGCATCGTCGTTTTTCCGGCGGTACAGCAGGTCAATGATTGCCGCGCTCTCGGCTTTGTTGAACATGCTTACGAAAATTCGGTCGGCCGCTTCTTTGGCACTTGCTGCATCCGGCCTTAGCAACCGGTACAGGCAAACGGCAGGCGCGCCGATCGCCATATTCACCAGTATATCCAACGCGTTTTCCGGTACCGAAACGGGCGGAGGGGTTTTATGCCCTTCCATCAGCTTCAGCACGTCGAGCAGTGCCCGGGCGCCCGCAGTGCCACTGGTCGAAATTCGATGCTTTGCCTTGGTTTCCGTCAGCTTTGGGCCGATTTTGTCCGCCAGCATTTTGCGAAGGGCCTTGACATCCGTCCCGATATGCGCCGCCGGATCATAAAGCTCCGCAAGCAGCGGCGAAACATAACACATGATATCGCGGGATTCATCCTTCAGCCTCGCAACGCCAAAACGCCTTTCTTCCCGGGACGCAAAATAGGTGCGCCCCCGCTTGGTTTGGGCATCGTGAAACAGCTTGCCGATGGTCAGCCTTTCCGCCTCGTAGGACAGCATGATCGCAATCATTCTGGGCACCATTTCCCAAGCGGAAAACACAAGGGTTTTGGAAAAATGCTGTTTTTTCGCAAACACCCCGTCAACTTTGTAATTGGGTCTGGAGGCCGGTACCCAAAGCAGGTTCTCGACGCCGTTTTTCTTGTTTTCAAAAACTGTGTCCATCAGCAGGGAGAGCCGTGCGTTATTGGCGGGGAGCGGCAGGTATTCGCGGATGATTCGTTGATCGACCAGCAGATGCTTCTTGCCTTTCAGATATGCCCTGCGGGCTTCTGTTGTAAAGAACGCTTCAATATCCTTTTTCAGCACGTACTGATCCATAAAGGAAAGCAGGTAGGGCGAGGATTTCACATAGTCCATCGGCACCGTAGCATCACGAAGCTTGCCACCGCCATGCGCCTTGATCTCATCCAGCAGGGCTTGCATTTCGGTATAGGACAGGATATCCCCCTGCGATATGATCATTTCACGCGCGCCGCCGCCATCCAGGATGCCCCTGTTTGGCCGCTCCGTGCGGCACACGCCCTGATAGAGCGCTTCCTGCGCCGCCTTTTTGGTTGCGAGCAATACCGTCGTGCCACAGGTGCTGATTTCGCTAAGGGCGTGCGTAAAGCCTTGCCACACCACTTTGAACCCCGCGAGTCTGGAGGGATCATGAAACAGAAACCCCATGACCTCCATAAACTCGGCGTAGTGTTCGGTGGTTGGATCAAGGCTGATTTCCTCCAGCGTGGAATAGGGTTTATAGGGTGTTGCCGATAATAGCAGCTCCTTCATTTTCGCATCGTTCAGGAACTGTTGGCTGAGCATCCCCTGCTCGTCATCCGCCGGCGCAATCAAATCATGGAACCGCTGAAACTCATCCATGATGACCAAATCCGGTTCCAGTTTTTCCAGGCTGATTTTCGCAAAGATGCGGCGGAGGCGGTTGATGATCACGATTTTCAGCCTATTGTCGATCCCTTTCGGGTTCAGAATGGCAGTGGTTAACTGTTCTGCAATATCGGAAGGGTCCGAAGTGAAGGCGGATGTGAGGGCATGCTGCATATCTGAATTGTAGTGATTGTTTATGGCGGCACAATCCGTAACTGCTTTTTCATAGGTATCGATGGTGTTTTGCCAATACGTTACGGCATAGTCGGCGAGGAATGCCTTCAGTTTTCTGCTATGGCACATGAATAGCGGATGTCGCTTCAGGTGCGCAAACATCAGCGCGCGCTCATTTTGGGTGCCGGTACCGCTGGTCATGGAAAACGAGGTGCCCGGCGTGAGCGGAATCAGCTGCTTATATTCATGGCCGTTCCCGGCATTCTGATAGATTCTCAGGTGCTGCATGGACAGGCGGCTGTCGGAAACGTTCATCACGGAATCAATGCCCAGTTTTTTGATGTTCTGATTGGCAATGTTGATGTTGGAGCAGATGTACACCACCTTGAAATGATCGTCGTGCAGTTCCTCCTGGTGCCATACCGACACCTGCCGAACCACCTCTCTGGCGATGATCGTTTTTCCCAGCCCCACTTCATCCGCAAGCAGGATGCGGTTCTGCCCGCTTTTGTAAACGGCGACAATGCGCGCCGCTGCCGCCTGCTGAAAATCCAATACGGTCATGCTTTCAACCTCCTTGCGGCTGCCTGGAACTGCTGCACCATGGCGATTAACGCGTCGCCGGAAATGGCCGGGTCAAGCCGTTTGATCATATCGGCGATTCCCTCGATACACCTGGGGTTTTGATACAGCCTTTTGAGCAACGGCTCATAGACTGCCGCATGCGGCGGCGCGGATTGACTCATATCCGCGGGGTCATCCGGCCCGCCAAGGGTCGCCGTATCATCGATCAGGCTTTCGATATCGTCGGCGGACAGCATGAAGGACAGGTAAGAGAGAAACGCGCTTTGCGTAGGGATGATGCTGTTGTAAATTGCGTTGTCACGCTGCGCCGGTATCCCTGCGGTCTTGATTTTCACCACCGTGTTTTGCCCTTCGATGGTTAAAATGTAGAATTCACTCAGTTCCTTGAGCAGCAGGCCTTCCAGTACCGTTTGCGTTTGCAGCGGAACCGACAGGGTATGCCGTTGCATCGGTGCGATTTTCACAGTCAGCGCGGTTTTCCTTGGCTTTGCGTTGATCGTCACGGCGTAGCAGTTGCCGGTTTCTTCCACTTTGGCGTTTTTGATCGCGTACACTGCTTCCTTGAAGGCGGCGTCAATGGCGAGTTGGGCTTCATCCGCCGCTTGCCGCTCCGGAACGGCTTCCAGCTTTTCATAGGCGCAGTTTTCCTCCGGAAGGAAATCATTGCAGAACGTATCCCAGCCGACGGTGTTGGGTTTATACTGTAGACACAGCAGAAACTCGACATTGTTGTGGAACGCGTTATGGGAAGCGTTTGCAGACCCAATATACAGATAATTGCCCTTGGCTGTGGATGTGTAATAAACCTTGGCGTGAATATCCTGCCGGGTGCTGAACTCGTTGTCATTGAGGATGTCTTTGGTCACGTATACATCCTGAAACCGCTGGAAAATCTCCTTGGTGACGGATGCCTTTCTGGTTACCAGTATCGCCTTGCCCGTGCTGCCGACAAGCTCGCCAACAATGTCGTTGCTGAGAAAGGGCGATACGAGAAACAGCGCGGACTTGCGATCAAACAGGGCGGGAACGGCTTCGGCGTGTTCCTCCATACCCAATGGGTAAAACGTATACTCTTCAAACGGATGAGAGAGCTCAAATTCCTTTACGTGCAGGACATCGTCGGCCAGCGCTTCGATTTTTTGCTTTTTGGTGCTGTCCGCAAACCTTTCCACAAAGGCAAGCATGTCTGCCAACGGCTGGTTTTTGCGTCGCACAGTCCGTGTTACCTTGCCTTGCATCGATACGCACATATCGATGCTCGGGTCGAAGGTCAGGTTTCTGGTCAGGACGATCAGTTTGAGATAAGCAGCGCCGGACGCGTTTTCATATTTGATGAACCATAACTTGGGGTGGAAATTCTGCCGGTTGGGCATTTTGACTTCAAACACGCTGTGCTCCAACAGCGCAAACACGCTTTTTATGTTTTGAGGCAGCGCAATGCTGCCCGCATTACAGAAAATGGCTACTTTGTCGCTGCTTTTACGAATTGCCTCCAAAAGCGCAAACGGATTGTTTTGCAGCTCGGAATCCATTTCCTGCTGCAACCCCAAAGCCATGGACGCGCCCAGAAGCGCTTCCAGGTCGAGCGAATACGTCATGCAAACCGCAAACGCAAGCTGAAAACCGGGATCGGGGCTCAGGAGTTCATCATAGCGCAGTCGGTTGCCGGCCATATCAAACGTATCAGCCATCTACTTCAGCTTCCAATCCTTGCAGAATATCCGTAACGATGGCGCGCACCGCCCCGTAACGAAAACTGAGCTTGTAGTCGTGTATCGGCCGGGTAGGGTCGTATCGGTATTCCGTCGGCTTGCACAGCTTGGCGCGGTCGCCCTTGACCGCCCTCTCACGGGCGATGAGCAAAGCATCCATCGCCTTCAAATCACCCTTTTTTACGCAGTCCAGAAAGTTGTCACAGAACTTTCCCGTATGGGCAGGGCAGCGAATGTTATTGAGGATCGCCGATAGATCAAAGCTGCTATTCAGCAGTTCACCGCGCCATGTTTCAAACGCTCGCGCCATATCGTCATCCTGATATTCGGAGAAGATCACATTGTATCGCAGATGCGCGCCGTAGATGAAATTCGAAAAGGCTTGCGCCAACTGATAGTCTTTTTTCATGACGGGAGGCAAAAGATCGGTCGGGATATCATCAAATGTGGCGGGGACCATACGCCGCTTGATCAGCCATGCCAGCAGGGACCCTTTGGAAGCGCCGGCGCAGGTAATGCGCTCTTCTAAAAACAGTGCCTCGGCGTGCGTGAGAACAATCGACGCGTCCTTCTCAAAGCGTTCGTCCGGGATGATGGGCGCAAACAGCGGCGTGCTGCCTTGATTGGCCGTGGGGTCGTCAAAAGTTTCTCCCTCTGATTTGATGCTGGTTTCGCCTTTGCGGCGAACCCTTGACGCGGTAACGCCGCACGCCTCGGGCAGCGAGATGTTGGGGAACTTTACGATTTCAAAGGTGCGCAAGGCATTCCAGTAGATGGAGGAGGGTTTCATTTTGACCGTGCGGTTCTGCTTGGCGGCGTTTGTGCCGATGATGCCCTTCTCTGTCGCGGGTGAATTTTCAAGCAGCGTTTTAACCAGCTTGTCCTCCGCCTGCTGAATCCACCGCAGCACCTCTTTCCCGGTGGTCAGCTTCTGCCGGGCAGCCCGTTCAAACAGATATGGAATGAGCACAAGATACTTCGCGCGCGTCTGGATAACGGAGATGCCGGGGAAGAGAATATCGGCATAGGCGTCCCGCACGGTGCCGATGCCCAGTTCGTCCAAGGCGGTTTTCTCATTGAGCAGGCTGAGTGTAGCCAGTATTTTGTTGCGTTCTTCCTTTGAAAAATCGATGAAGCCGATTTGCATATTCTCTCACGTCCACTCTTTTGTTATCCATATCATACCACGAAGGGTCATTATTTCATAACGCAATGTGGGCTGTGTCGCGTACCATGATGCTGCCCGTTACAATGAGACCATGGAAAAGTGCCTGCTCCACGGCGAGTGGAGCAGTTCGGCCACAGCGCGGCGGAGGGCTTCCGCGTGGGTCGGTTGTACGATAAAGAGGTAATCCCGCGTCGTACCACGCGAAAACTTGAGGCCCATCCACTTGGCATGGGGGAATTGCCCACCGTTCATCAGCGCTTGAAAGCGCTGAAGATAGACCGGTTCTTTTTGCCTGCTACGGTGATTATAGAAAACGACACTTTTACCGGACGCATAATAATCATGAAGTTCTTCTACGGTAACATACTTATCGCTTTTATGCGAGCTCATTTTGACACTGGGCACCAGCAACCCATTATCGGGATCACAAAACACAATATCCGTATCCGCAAGGGTTAGCATTGCCTCACGGTGCCAATCGGCTCGTGCAGATTGCGGTGTGCTTTTTAAATCGAGCAATGCATGAAAGTACGTTGCGTTGGGGATCAGGTTCGCTTCCTCAAGCGCCAATACGCTTCGCTGCGTTGCAACGATTTGCTGGAGGGTTTGCCAAAGTGCGGGGTCGCAAATGCCATATGCGTTATCGGTCAAATAGGCAATGTGCTTGCCATCCTGATTGATGGCGCATTCATTTGCCCGAAGGGTGCGATACCAATTCACACCCACCCGCAGGCCTGTTTTAGCCACCGCGCGCAGCAGCCCCAGCTTGCCAAAATCGCCAACGTCGCCCGCATATCTGTCTTGCACAGGATACCTCAGGCCTGAAGGTTTCTGTTTTAGAGGTAATCCATCAAAGCAAAGAGATACGTAGTGTTTCGGGATTGTTCCTGTGCAAGAATTCTGACACCGGGTTCACCACCGGCCCACCGCAAGTAATACGGAACGATCAATGTATACTCCTTCTCCCGAATTGCGCGTGGCGCTGAAAGAACGCATGAGTGAAGGTGGTTGCTGGCATTGTTGATAACAATACATTCGCTTTCCACGCTTGCCCTGAACCACTTTTTCTGCTTGCCGGTTTGCAGTTCGATGGGTGAGGACAGCGCCTTCATGATGTCAGCCCATTGGATGTTCATTAGCATTTGCCCTCCTTCAGCCGATTTGTTCTTTCTGGGTTGGGTTGCATCAAGTTACTTCCGCCCACAGCTCGCACTGGGCGATAACCACCTTCACCGCGTCCGCTAAGCCCTCGGGCGGATACTTGTACTTTTTAAGCAGCCGCTTCACCATCATGCGCATGGCGGCGCGGGCGCTCTCCTTCTTCTGCCAGTCGATGGTGCGGCTCTTGCGCAGTTCATCTGTCAGCTCGCGGGTCATATCGCAAAGCTGCTGGTTGTTGTAAAAATCCTTGACCTTCTCAGGTTTGGTGATCGCGTCGTAAAAGGCCAGTTCTTCGGGGCTCAGGCCCAGCGATTCGCCGCTGCGGTGGGCATCGCCGATATCTTCCGCCATAGTGCGCAGCTCGTCAATCACCTCTGCGTTGGTGATCTGCCCGTTGCGGTAGGCGTTCATGATGCGTGCCATCCGCTCGGAAAACTTCTCTGCCTGCACAAGGTTGGTGCGTTTGTACAGCTCAATCTGCTCGGATAGCAGCTTTCGCAGCAGCTCCATGGCCAGGTTCTTGCCCTTCATGCGGGCGATTTCTTCCAGAAACGCGGGGTCGAACAGGGAGAAGCTCTCCTCCTTGTCGGCAAACAGGTTGATGACCCCGTCGCTGCGGATGGACTGCTTGAGCAGCTCGTTAATCTGCCGGTTGATTTCGCGGAAGGAAATCTTGCGCGGGCCGGTGATGCGGCTGAGCGTAACCCGGATGGCTTCAAAATACGCCGCCTCCATGCGCTGGTCGCGCTTCACAAGGCTTTGGCAGAGCGTCATCGCCTGATGCAGCAGAAGCGCCTCTTTCAGATACAGCTGCTTTTGCTCCTCCGGCAGCCCCAGCACATGGTTGATGCCCGCGGCAATCAAATCCGCGCGTTGGCGGTCGTTGCACGCATCCGAGAGGAACGCCGCATAATCGAAGCGGTGGAACAGCTCGCGGCAGACCCGCAGCTTTTCGGTAAACGTGGGCAAGGCGGTTTTGGCAATGTTCATTTCGCCGTAGTTCTTCTGGTCGCGGTTGGTGTAGGCGTTCATGGCGTCCTTGAGGGCGCGCGCAAGGCCGATGTAATCCACAATCAGCCCGCCCTCCTTGTCCCGAAATACGCGGTTCACGCGGGCGATGGCCTGCATCAGGTTATGGCCCACCATGGGCTTGAACACGTACATGGTGGCAAGGCTGGGCACGTCAAAGCCGGTCAGCCACATATCCACCACGATGGCGATTTTCATGGGGTCGTCGTTATCCTTGAAGCGGCGGGCCAGCTCCTTTTTGTAGGCCTTGCTGCCGATGACGGGCCGCCAACTCTCCTCGTCGTTATTGCCGGAGGTCATGACCACCTTGACCTTTTCCGCCCAGCCGGGGCGCAGCGCCAGCATGCGGCGGTAGATCGCCATGGCGATGGGGCGCGAGTAGGCGACCACCATCGCCTTGCCGGTCAGCAGGTGCTCGCGGTTCTCCTCGTAATGCGCGATGATGTCGCGGCACAGGCTATCGATGGTTTCGGGCGCGCCCAGCACGCTTTCCATGGTGCCCAGCTCTTTTTTGCTGCGCTCGATGTCCCGCTCATCGGCGTTCAGGGCCAGCAGCTCGTACGTGGCGTCGATCTGGCGGAGCACGTCCTCTTTGAGCCCTAAGTTGATGACCCGGCTTTCGTAATACACGGGGCGGGTCGCGCCATCCTCCACGGCCTGGGTCATATCGTACACATCGATGTACTCGCCAAACACCTCGCGGGTGTTGCGATCCGCAAGCGCCACCGGCGTACCCGTGAAGCCGATGAACGTGGCGTTGGGCAGGTTCTGGCGCAGGGCAAGCGCCGCGCCGATCATCACTTTGCCATCCCTGCCGACGCGCTCGGTAAGCCCGTACTGGCTGCGGTGCGCCTCGTCCGCCATGACGACGATATTACGCCGGTCACTCAGGCATTCCGCCGTTTCCTCGAATTTTTGCAGCGTGGTAAAGAAGACGCCGTTGGCCTGCCTGCCCGCAAGCAGCGCTTTGAGGTGCTCGCGGCTTTCGGCGCGCACGGGGGTCTGGCGCAGAAAGCCCTCGCAGGCGGCAAACTGCTGGTAGAGCTGATCGTCCAGATCGTTGCGATCCGTGACCACCACCAAGGTGGGGCTGTCCAGCGCGGCCTGCAACAGATGCGCGTAAAACACCATCGAAAGCGATTTGCCGCTGCCCTGCGTGTGCCAGAACACGCCCGCGCGGCCATCGGTACCCGCGGCCACGCGGGTACTGGCGACCGCTTTGGTCACCGCGAAATACTGGTGATAGGCGGCGAGTATCTTGACCCCCTCGGGCGTATCGGTGGCATAGAGCAGGTAATTCTTCAGCAAATCCAGCAGCCGCGACCGCTCCAGCATCCCCTCAAACAGCACGTCATAACGCGCGTACTGGGTTTCCTCATAGCTGCCGTCCACGGTTTTCCAGTCCATGAACCGATCCAGCCCCGAAGTGAGCGTGCCCGCCTTGGAATCCGTCAGGTCGCTGATGATCAAAAACGCGTTGTAGATAAACAGGTTGGGAATCTCCCGCATGTAGTTTTTCAGCTGCCGGTAGCCATCGGTAAAGTCCGTTTCCGCGCGGGCGCAGCTTTTCAACTCCACCACCACCAGCGGCAGGCCGTTTACAAACACGATAACATCCGGCCGCTTGGTTTCGCCGCCCGCCACCGTCCACTGGTTGATGATGTGGAAGGCGTTATTGTCCACCTGCGCAAAATCCACCAGCCGCACAAGCGCGTTTTTGGTTTCGCCGCCCTGTTGGTAGCTTACCTCCACCCCGTTTTGAAGCCAATCCATAAACCGCCTGTTTTGCGATACCAGCTCCCCGTGCTCCACATGGGTGAGCTTATGCAGCGCCTCGCGCAGGGCCTCGGCATCCATGCCGGGGTTCACGCGCGGCAGGCTTTGCGTGAGCGCCTCCATGTACAGCGGGTTGCGGTAGTCGCGCGCGATATCCGGCCCATACAGGCGGGTATAGCCCAGCGCCTCCACCAGGTGGAGGATGGCGTTTTCAAAGTTGGCTTCGGTGAAGGGCATAAATTTCCCTCTCTCTATTATGTGAAATAGATAGGATTCCCCTTGGCACGTTCACATTCCGCTTGAAGTGTCAATATTGTCTCTTTATTAAACTTATTTGTATAGTATTTTTCTATCGATTCATCTACATGTTGTCTAGTCATACTAATTTTTATGCTATTATATCTTGCTTTATGTGCCTTTATAATAAAGTCTGCAAAAGAGCCTTTCAGTTTATTACATGATGTAGTTGCGGATAGTAAATCCCTAATACCTTGCAGTTCGGCATATGTATAGTGACATGCTACGTCCTGATGAAAATCATGGGTCGAGTATTTAATGCTAATACTTTTTCCGTTTTCAACCATATATACTTGCTCAAAGGATTTATCGCCGTGTTGTATATACTGCGTCTCAAAATGATATTTTGAATTACAGTGTTCACATTGAATGCTTCTTTGTGGATTTATGCGATTCCAATCATCCGAGTAGACCTCTTCAATCAATTTACCCTTGCCGCAAAGACAAGCAGTTGTATGCGTGGAAATAAGTTCACAGCTCATATTCTACCTCCTTCAGCGCAATGTAACCTTAACTTCACCGGACATAAGTTTTGGCAGTAGCGAATCACGAATAACACTCAGTGCGTCGTTTTCTGAAATACTTTTTGCAATCAAAGAGTATAACGAATTACGGATAGCAACATAATCATCATATACGCTGGCCGGAGGTAGATAAATCAGTTTACTCAACAGTGCTCTTCTATCAATGCCTTGCCCTTCTCTGGCAGCAGGCTTTATAACGTCATAAAAATAATCCTGTCTAGCTTTCATAAATTCTTCAATATAGTCAGGGTTAGCCAAATCAGTTTTGAGCGAAAAGACGTTATATGCTGAACTTACTCCTCCGATCTCGTCTTTCATCATACCCCAATTCAATATCTCACGACTCATCCCAAAAACAAGATCATTTTTACGAATTACTTTGTTGGCTCCATTCGTCATGGAGAGCTTTTTCTTGTATTTCTCGTTACGTGGATATATGCCTGTATTTGTGACAGAATACTCTGGAATCTCAGGGTCATTACTCTTTTCTGAACTTGCCGATATGAAATCCGCGAAGGTAAGCGTAATCCACCCCTTCGGTATCCTCCCCAGTTCGCTATCCACAAACTCGCCATCGTGAAACGGCTCAAAATCCACAAACCAGCTTTTGAAAATCGCCTGTGCCTGCGCTTCCAGATTGGCGTTGATTTTGTTGTTGAGTTCGATTTTGTCATCGAGGCAGGAAATGATGGAAGCAATCATACGCTGCGTATTGATATCCGGAATAGGCAGAATCAAATGTTTGATGCTGCTTATCGGTAATTGTGGCTGTGCACTGCCTGTCATTAATGAACTGATCTGGTTTTGAACAATATCTGACCGTAGTAACCAATATAAAAATGCTGGAAAGACTTTTGCCGAATCAGTTCTAAAAATAACCATGCCAGAATTTATTCGAATATTCTCAAATGGTATTTTACTAGAATAATATGCAATATTCCCAACTGTACCTCTTGTTGTCATTACAATATCATTTCGACAAAGTTTGCCTTTTCGAAGTGCCTGATCTTTTTCCATTGCGATGAATGATAAATCATTTAGAATAAATCCGTCTTTCGTTATATTTTTCGCGTTAAGGAACAAACAGAATTCTTGTGCAAAGAACTCATTTTGATTCGGATAATTGACGCCCCTATCACCATCAATTATTTGAATTGACGAA
>Ga0351853_1049_pt1 | contig 30397 bp, 19 predicted proteins | sample BONcelHFGM3001C8_FD_206799 | JGI IMG/M metagenome (GOLD analysis project Ga0351853, IMG submission 206799) | Enriched cells from coal bed in the Powder River Basin, Montana, United States - BONCAT cells FGM rep2 HSBNCT.FGM.300.1.C8 ... | reverse complement strand
CTGCCAGGTGAATCTGTTGTCGTCCAGGCAGGTCATGATGTTGGTCGACGAGGATTTGCTGCCGTCGGGCAATGTGCCCGTAGTTTGGATGTACCACCGGTTGCCCTGCTTGTTCCAGACGCCCTCGCCGAACGCACCGTCGGAATCGAACACCCACGATCGGATCTTCTTGGCTGCCGGATCCCAGCCGATTATCTGCATGCCGGCCATTTCGATCCGATCCCGGACGGACACGACGAAGGAACGGGTGATGAAATTCCGGTTCTTGGTCCACTGGCACGTCGTTTCGATGCGGTCTTGCTCGTCCTGGTCGACCCAGGTGCCGATCATCCACTCCAGCTCTCGAAGCTGTTCGTAATGTGACGGAGGTACGGATACATCTTCCTCAGTCACGCGATCCAGCAACCACTGGCCGTCGCGTTTCACGTAAACCGCGGTGTATTCGGACTGCTCCGGTGGCTGCTCCGGGCGGACTACCTTGGCCGTTCCGTGCTCGATAGCGACGTTCGGCGAGACCAACTGAACGGAGTTCGTCTGGGTTTCCAGTTTGGCTCCTTTCAACTCGGCAATAATCCCGCCAAACTGTTTCTCGATCTCCGTGCGGCCGATGACTTGCTGGCCGCTCACCGGGTTCGTGTAAACGGCTTCCGGCGACCAGAGGGCTGCCAGGGCCTTTGCGTCCCCACGGTTGAATGCCGCCACGTACAGGTCTACGGCGGCCCGGATGGCGTTCTCTTCCGGGCTACGCCCGCGATTCTGATCTGCAGCCTGTACGGAAACGGCAAGGATCAAAGCTGCCGACGTTGTTGCCAGCGTCCAACGCCCCGCGGCCCGTGCCAGCGGTTTGGATAAGGTGCTGCCCATATTCCTTCTCTCCTGTGGGGTGGTGTTCGTGAGCACGATGAACGGCCATTCGTTGAATCTGCAAGCCTCGATAGGACCCAGGCGTTCTCATCCAAGACGATCTGAACCATTCGATGCTCGATGGAATGCAAGGGATGTGCCAACTCGCAGGGATTGAAAGCGAGAATCGCCTATCTGCCTCCCAAATAAGACTTTGCGAAATTCTGGAGGCAGAAAGACGGGTGAGGTGCTGACACTGCTGTCTCCAATATCTTGGAGATTCCATCGAGTCCCTTGTTCTCGGTCTGTCTGCGGAGAGGTACGATGGATGATCGGCAGCCCATTCCCTCAGGGAGTTGCTCCTGCCTTACTTGCCCGCAGGCAAACCGCATCACCGGCCTGACAGTCCGGGGGGGACTGATTGAACGAGAAAACCAAAGCGAACGTTCCCGACGAACTAAGTGACCGCGACATCATCGAGTTCAGACAGGCCTGGGAGGACCCGCGTGGCACGCTTGACGAACTCGGAACGCCCGTGGATTTTGAGGCGATGATCGCCGGTCTCTCGTTGAAGTTCATCAACCTTCCCGCCAATAGTGTCGACCACGAGATTGAAGACGCCCAGCGCTGCGTCTGCCAGTGCCTTGGTTTGGATTTGTCTGCGCTTTGGCAGTGGTCGGCCGAGTCTCCGGGACTCCTTGTGCTCAGCCACTTCTTTCGATCGGTGGAGGGGCCGCCGCCTCCCGCGCCGATGGATGCCCAGGAACATTTTCCCTGGTGTTTCCAGCAACTGCGAGCCGGCAAAGTGGTCGCCGTTTCCTCCCTGGAGGAACTGCCGCCCGAGGCAACCCGGGACCGGGAAGTCTGGCGCCATTTCGGTATCAAGACCAGTTTGGCGATTCCGCTCGCGGCGGGAGGAGGGCCGCTCGTCGGCGCCTTGTCGTTCAACGACATGCAGAAAGAACGACCTTGGCCGGAAGCACTCGTCAAGCGGCTGCAACTGGTGGCACAGATATTCGCAAATGCTGTCGCCCGGAAACGATCGGATCAAGCTCTGTGGGAGAGCGAGGAGCGTCTGAGCCTGGCCACAGCGGCGGCGGGCATGGGGGTGTGGATGTGGGACGTTTCGCGCAACGAGATTTGGGCCACGGAGGATTGGCGCCGGATGTTCGCGTTCGCGCCGGATGCAGCGATTCGGTATGAGACCGTCATCGAGCGAATCCATCCGCAAGATCGAGAAAGGGTGGACCGGGCCGTACGATGTGCCGTCCAAGGCCAGGCCGATTACGTGGGCGAGTACCGCGTGGTTCTTCCCGACGGCGTCCTGCGCTGGATTGCAGCTCGGGGCCGGTATCATCCGGCCAACAGTCCTGCGCAGGCAAGGATGTTGGGCGTGTCCGTGGACATCACCGATCGCAAGCGAGCCGAGGCCGCGATGGAGGAACGCTTGCGGTTCGAGAAGCTGCTGGCGGACCTTTCAGCCGGTTTTGTCAACGCGCCATCCGAGCGACTTGACGAGAGGATCGACGGCAGCCTGAAAGTGCTCGTGGAGTTTTTCGGAAACGACCGAAGCAGTGTGTTCGAGTTCACCGACGGGAAGCGGCACGCACTCGTGACACATTCCCACGCAATTTCCGAGTGCGAACCGTTTCCCGTGGGATCGTTTCCTTTCGACCGGCTCCCCTGGTACCTGGAACAGCTTCGTTCCGGCAAGCCCATCTTCTTGAGGTGCCTCCCCGAGGACCTGCCGCTGGAAGCAGAAGAGGAAAGGCGTTATTGCATTGCGCACGGAATCAGGTCCACCATCGGCATTCCGCTCAAGGCCGGCGGCACGATTCTGGGTGCACTCAGCTTCTCTTTTCTTCAGCGGTGCTGCGACTGGCCGGCGGAAATCATTTCCCGTCTTCAGATGATTGGCGAAGTGTTCGCTAATGCCCTGTTGCGAAGAAAGTCGGAAGAGACGCTTCGCGCCGCATTGGCCGAAAACGAGGCCTTGCGTTCGCGTCTCGAACAGGAGAATCTCTATCTGCGCGAGCAGGTCGTTCTGAAACACCATCACGGCCGGATCATCGGCCAGAGCGATTCCCTCAAGAGAGTGCTCTCCGAGGCGGAACGTGTGTCCGCTACTGACGCGCCGGTCCTCTTGCTCGGGGAAACGGGGACCGGCAAGGAGTTGCTGGCGCAGACGATTCACGAGTTGAGCAATCGCAAAGACCGCCCGATGGTCATCGTCAATTGCGCGTCGCTACCCGCCACGCTGGTTGAAAGCGAGTTGTTTGGGAGAGAGGCGGGGGCCTACACAGGCGCAGCCTCCGCACAAATTGGCCGCTTTGCGATCGCCGACGGTTCCACGCTGTTCCTCGATGAGATCGGCGAGTTCCCTATCGAATTGCAGTCAAAACTGCTGCGAGTCCTGCAGGATGGCCGGTTCGAACGCCTGGGCAGCCCTGAGACCGTGACGGTCGACGTGCGAATTATCGCGGCAACGAATCGCAATATCGAACAAGCGGTGCGGGAGAGCAAGTTCCGAGCCGACCTCTACCACCGTCTGAACGTCTTTCCCATCCATCTCCCTCCGCTCCGCGAGCGACGGGATGATATCCCGCCCCTGGTCTGGGCGTTTGCCGAGACGTTCGGTCGCCGAATGGGGAAGACGATCAAGAGCATCCCGCGCAAATCCCTCGAGCAGTTGCAACGGTACTCCTGGCCTGGCAACGTCCGCGAACTCAGCAACGTCATCGAACGCGCCATGATTCTCACCACATCCGACGCGTTGCGCGTGGAATTGCCATTCGCCACTCAAGCGGCTGCGGTTCCACGAAGGACCTTGAAAGAATCGGAACGCGAGCAGATCCTTTATGCCCTTCAAGAGACAGGCTGGCGGATTCGCGGTGCCAACGGCGCCGCTGAGATCCTCGGGATCAAGCCGACAACCCTTGAAGCGCGGATGGCCAGGCTCGGTATCAAACGCGAGAAACGAAACTCCAGTATTTCGTAGAAACCTCCAAATAATTGGATTCTTCATCGCCGCGATTTACCCCTGTCGCCTTCTCAGCTCCTTCCGCAAGTCGCCTGGCTCCAGGAACTTAACGCAAGATCTCCTGTCCTTCTCGGGCAGCGGCATGCGTCTTGCTCTACGAGACCGGCAAGTAAAGCCGGCCCGTTGCCATCATGCGACATCCGGACGGTCATGTGCGGGAAATCGTGGGGCTTCATGGCCTGGTCTGGTATCCACCGGCGGAGGAGTTGCGATATCCGATGATACAAGCCTCATTTCGCATTGTGGCCCCCCCAAGGAAGCGTGATGAGATTCTGGAGGTCCTCCTTTGCCTGAAGGGTCCGACCGAGGTGACCCGGGGATGCCGGTCCTGTCGGATCCTTCAGGATGCGGACGACGCCAACGTTCTCACCTGCCTCGTCCAGTGGGACACGGAGGAGGATGTCGCGGATCACCTCCGGTCCGAACGTTTTCGCAGGTTGCTCCCCTATATCGAGATGTCCGTCGAGCCGCCCCAGGTTGATTTCAGCACCATCAACCGGGTCCGCGGGATCGAATTCATCGTTGAGGTGCTCAGTACGAAAGCGCAATAGCGAGGTCCGATTATGTCATCCCAAGACCTGCTGACGGCCTCCAGTGTGATCCTCGATTCACTGAATGACGGCGTGTATGTTTGCGACCGGGATCGCAGGATTGTGTATTGGAGCAAATCGGCGGAGCGGATTACCGGTTGGACGGCAAAGGATGTTGTCGGCCGCCGCTGCCTCGACGACGTTCTCTGCCATATCGACAAAGACAGCCACCAACTCTGTGGGGAAGAGTTCTGCCCCCTTCATCGGTCGATGGTCACGGGGACAACGAGTAGCGTGCCGCTGATCGTGTTCGCCAAAGGAAAGGACGGCACAAGGATTCCAATGCAGGTAGCGGTCGCTCCGATCCGTGACCAAGCCGGCGAGGTTGTTGGCGGAGTAGAGACCTTTCGGGAGATGTCAGCCGTCCTGGCCGATCTGAAGAGGGCGGAGCGAATTCAGTCTCTCTCGTTGGAACACGATCTCCCCAAGGACAATCGTGTTTGCTTCTCCACTTTCTATACGCCCCACGACATCGTCGGCGGCGACTTCTACGCCATCCGACAACTCAACGCCGATCAGTACGGATTTCTCCTGGCCGACGTGATGGGGCACGGTATCGCCGCGGCCCTCCATACCATGCACCTCAGTTCGATATGGGAAAGGCACTGCCACCTGATCGCGAATCCTGCCGCATTCGCGGAGACTGTGAACAACGATCTGGCGAAGGTTGTCAAGGACGAGTCCTTCGCCACAGCGATTTGCGGTGTGATTGACGCCGCACAGAGAACCCTTCGCTTTGCTTCTGCCGGTGGCCCGCCGGTTCTTACCGTACATCCTGGTGGCGAGGCCGACCAGTTGAATTCACCAGGCTTTCCCTTCGGTATGATGGAAGACGCTCCCTACGAGGAGGTAACGGCCCAGTTTGCCGCAGAAGATTGTCTGCTTCTGTTTAGCGACGGTGCGGTCGAGATCCACAACGCCGAAGGTGAGATGCTGGGTATCGAGGGTCTCGTTCGGATCCTGAGAAACCATGGTTATCCATCAAGTGGATTCGACATCAATGCGGTCGAGGAAGAATTGCTCAGATTCTCCAACGCAATCCGACTCGAAGACGACTTGACATTCCTCGAAGCGCGGTTCCACTGACCGCGCAAGAATGTTCTGCTGCACCTTCGCCGGAGAGTTTTTCGAGCCCCTGCTGTGCTCACAAGAATGGGAGAAACGGGAACCATGAAACGGAAACCGTCTTGGACGCTCATCTGCCTGCTTGCCGGAGTGCTCGTGGGCGGCTGCGGAAAGCCTGTCGTCGAACCGGAGGTCGTGCGGCCTGTCCGGGCCATCAAGGTAGGCGATCTGAAGGCCCTCCAAGGCCGGGAGTTTCCCGGAAGAGCAGCGGCCCGGGACGAAGTGGAACTCTCCTTCCGCGTGTCGGGTCCGCTGGTCCAACTGCCCGTGGATGTGGGCAGCACCGTGAAGAAGGGAGACGTGATCGCGGCGATCGATCCTACGGATTTCCAGGCCGCGCTCGATAGTGCCCAGGCGTCGCTGGGCGTTGCCCAGGCGAATCTCCTCGCCATGGAGCGGGGCGCCCGGCCGGAGGAGATCGAGCAGCTCAAGGCCGCCGTGGCTGAGGCGCAAGCTTCCTATCAACAGGCTTTTGCAGAGCATCAACGGCAAGCGACGCTGTTGCCGCAAGGGGCCATCACCCAGTCGGAATTCGACGTGAGCCTTGCGCGACGCGACGGTACAGCCGCTCGGCTGGTCGATAACGCGATCGTGGTGACCGACGGCATCATGGTCCGCATCGCGCAAGGCATGGATCGGAAACAGGCGGCGATCGAAGCGGCCAGCGGCCCCGCCTGGCCGCTCTTGGGGGCGACCGTGGTTGCCTCCATGGCGTTCTACCCGATTTTCGCGTCCACTTACGACACCGGCGAGTACGCCGGGAGCCTGTTCACGGTCGTGGCGATCTCGCTGCTTTTGAGCTGGGTCTTCTGCCAGACGGCCGCACCGCTATTGTGCATGGCCATGCTGCCGTCGCCGAAACCTGGGCAGGCGGCCGCCGCGCCTTATCAAAGCGCGTTCTTCCGGCGTTTCCGCGGATTGCTGTCACTGGCGATCCGCTACCGCGTGCTGTTTCTGGGAGGGATGATCGGACTCTTGGTCCTCTCCGTCCTGGGATTTCGCTTCGTACCGCAGCTCTATTTTCCTGACTCGAGCCGCCGGCAAGTAATGATCGACTATTGGGCACCCGAGGGGACCCGGATCCAGCAAACCAGCGTGGACCTGGAAAGAATCGAGAAGTACTTGCAGGACCATTCCGCCACGGCTGCTGTCAGTGTTTTCGTTGGCAAGGGGCCGCCGCGTTTCTACCTGCCGGTCAGTGGAGAAGATCCTCTTATCCTTACCGTCTCTTAATGCAGTTACGGGAACTCTGAGACACGCTGTAAACTTGTCCCACGAATGTGTGGGGGATCGGACAGCCTACCGCCGTCCGTCCCCCCGAGTTAGAATCAAACGGATGAATGGAATTTGCCTTTGTATCGATCGGCTGCATGCCGGATTTGTGGGGGCCTGCGGGAGCACGTGGGTTCAGACACCCGCTCTCGATCGGGTGGCGGCGGACGGTTTTGTGCTCGACCAGTTCCATGTCGATTCGCTCGACGTGCAATCCCTGTATCGGTCCTACTGGTTCGGTCGACACGCTCTGGACCGGGGTGGGCCAGAGCCATCGGGGAATCAGGCTTTGGCGGCGCTGGTCAGGGAGCACGGAGTGCGAACCGTGCTGGCGACAGACGATCCGGCCGTTGCTCTGCTACCGGGTGCCGAAGGGTTTGACGAACGGATTCTGCTGCCTGAACCGGGAAAGCTGGAACGGGCACGATCGGTGGACGCCACGCACCTGGGGCGGGTTTTTGCCCAGATAATTCAGAAGCTCGAATCGCTGAAGTGTCCGTTCTTCTTATGGTGTCATCTCTCGAGCGTGGGGCGAGTGTGGGACGCTCCCTGGGAAATGCGGAGCCAATATGCGGAGGCCGACGATCCCGATCCGCCGACGGAGGATGAGGTTCCCTGCCGCCGGTTGCAAGAAGGCGAGGATCCGGACCTGCTGCTTGGAATCGCGCAAGCCTACGCCGGGCAGATGTCGCTCCTGGACCTCTGCATCGGCGCGCTGATCGACGCACTTGCCGACGCCCGGCTCGACGAGGAGACGGCGTTGGCACTGGTCGGTCTTCGTGGCCTCGCCCTTGGAGAGCACGGCTACATCGGTCCGACCGATGATCGGTTGGACGGCGAACTGGTCCATGTTCCCCTGCTGATCCGGGTGCCTGACCCTGCCACTACCTCCGGTCGATCCCAAGAGCTCGTCCAACCGCCGGATCTTTATCCGACCTGGCTTAGCCTGCTTACTCAGCATGCCTTGCCTGCGCAGTTGGCTGCAGCCGATCTAACTTCGCTTATCTACGACGATGTGCCGTTTTGGCGCGACCGAATCGGATTAAGCGGACGCGATGGTCGCCGCGGACTACGGACGCCGGCCTGGTATCTCACGACGGGGCTGACGTCGGAACTCTTTGCGAAGCCCGACGATCGCTGGGAGGTCAACAATGTGGCAGACCGGCACGGTGATGTGGCGGAACAGCTTGCTGCCACGCTTGGCGACTACGAAGCGGGAGTTTCCAGTGCCAGGCTCGATGGTTTGTTGCCGTTGGGCGAGGTTCTTCGGTTTGGTTTGTCGTGAGGAACTCTGGGTAAGGTCGGTCGCGGCTGAATCGGGCCGATTTCGGACTGGTGATCGGGCTCCACTTCTGGCTATAATCCGCCCTTCAGTCGCGATATTCTGTACGCCGAGCACACTGCGCTATGCCCAAGGATCCGGGCAAGTCCGCCGTGGCAGGATTTCACTCGGCGTCGAACTGCCGGCGAGACCTCCAAGATGGTCGGACAGGGAAGTCCGAAAACCTCGCGCCCGCATTATCCCGAACCTCGCATGCTCGCGCGACTCGGTGCGGTGTGCTTTCTTGCGCTGACCGTGTTGCTGCATGGGGCTTCGTTGCTCGGCGAGGAGTTTCGTCTGCGTTTGTCCTGGGGAGGAAAAACGCGTCAGTGGTACGGATCCGTCTGGCTTTCGGAGGGAAGCATCGAGGATCCGGAGCCGATCGGTGTGGAGCCGGACGAACCCGGTTCGATGTGGCTCGACAACGGGCGTCTCGTCATTCGCCAGCGGAGCGCTCGTAGCTACGACGCCGTGGATCTGCTGGTTCGCGCCCCGCGCAGTGCCCGACTGACCGTACAGCTTACGGCCGTGGGGGACGAACCGTCGGATCGCGCGATCGAGGTTCCCCTCGAAGTGATTCTGCGCGATACATTCGGAACCAGTCTCGATGCACAGGGGAGCCGGCTTCGCATCGCGAGAAAGCCGGGCGACCTTCTTCCGATTCAATTGGACAGTCCGTCGCTGGTTTTTGCGCCGGGCGACCGTCTTGCGTTTCGACTCGACACGACGCGGCTGAACGTTGCCCCTTCGGAGAAGATTCGATTTGTTGCGCAGCTCAAGAACCCCTACGCAGCCAAGCCGGTCTGGCAGTCCGAAGTGAAACCTGTGTGGGAATCGGAGCAGACCGTCACGGCGGGCGAAATCAAAGCGCTTTCCTGGGAGGTTCCCCTCGACGTAGGGGAAGGTGTCTATCAACTGACAATCACGGCGACTCAGCCGGGCTGGCTCTCGCTACCCCAGGTTGAGGCTCCACTGGTTGGATCTCGAAGCCATGCCAGCCGCATGATTGAGCTGGTTGTTCTCGATTCGGAACGACCGAAGATTCCCACGGGAACGCTCGGCGACTTGAAGTCGATGAAGGTGGTGGAGGAAATCGATCCGACGCACCCGGAGTGGTGGAAGCGATTTGCGAATCTTCCCCAGTTGCCGCGGCTCAGGCGCTTGTGGAACGGTCCGCTCGGCAACATGCGTTCGGAAATCGTTACTCATTCGTCGCTGGGGCCGGTCGTTCGGCTTGGGCCGAATGAGGGACGGGACGACCTGAGCTGGGAAGCTTATACGATCCCGATCAAGGAACCGGGCAGGCCGCACCTTCTTGAAGTGCGTTATCCGAGTGACCGTCCCCAGACGTTCGGGGTGAGCGTCGTGGAGCCGAACGAGTCGGGAGCGGCGCAACTGGCCAATCTCGACACGGGAGTGGACCAGTTCGAAGAAGTCGTCTCCGGCGATCACGTGCCCGCCTGGCGAAATCACCGAGTCGTTTTCTGGCCGAAGACGAAGACGCCGATCGTGCTGGTCACGAATCGTCGTGACCACGACCCTGCTTACTACGGTTCGATCCGTGTTTCGAGCATTGGGGACCATCTGCCTCGTGCCTACCCGGCAGGCGGGCCGGCTCCGGCACGTCTTTTTGCGGCCTATCTTGATCGGCCCCTGTTTCCGGAGTCGTTCTCGGCGGAGGAGGTCTTCGTCGCTTCCAGCCAATTGGGAATGGACGACTGGAAGACTTTCTATCAGGGTGGCACGCGACTTGTCGAGTATCTCAACCATGTGGGTTATGGCGGGCTTTTCCTGTCGGTCTATGCCGACGGGAGTACCATTTATCCAAGTGGGCTCCTGCAACCAACCACGCGTTACGATACGGGAGCTTACCTGGAAACCGGGCAAGATCCGGAACGTAAGGATGTGCTGGAGATGCTGTTTCGCCTTTTCGACCGGGAGGGACTGAAGCTGATCCCCGCCTTGGAGTTTGCCACTCCGCTGCCCGATCTCGAGGCGATTCTCCGAGAGGGGGAAGCCGATACGCAAGGAATGGTCTGGGTGGGGCGGGACGGCCGGAGCTGGCCCCAAGTTCACCAGTCTTGTCAGGGCCGCGCACCCTACTACAACATCCTCGACGGGCGGGTTCAAGAGGCTATGCTCGACGTGCTCCGTGAGTTGGTGAAACGCTACAGCCATCATCCGTCATTCGCCGGCGTTGCCATTCAGTTGTCGGCCGACGGTTACGCCCAACTCCCTGCACGCTCTGTCGATTCCGCTTGGGGGCTGGACGACGATACGATCGGCAGGTTTCAAGCGGCAACAGGAATCAAGATTTCCGCCGAGGGGCCGAATCGTTTCGACGAGCGATTCCGGCAATTGGCTTCCCCGCAGGTCGAGTCGGGATGGCTCACATGGCGGGCGGAACAGGTCGCCGCATTCTATCGCCGCGCCTACCAAGAACTCACGGCGCAACGCCCCGATACGCGGCTGTACCTGGCCGGCGCACGCATGTTCGACGGGGATGCAATGCAGCAGCAGCTTCGTCCCTCGCTTCCGCGGCGGCTCACGCTGGTTCGGACGATGAAGCAGGTGGGGATCGATCCGCAGTTGTTCTCCGATCCCGAAGGCCCCGTTCTCCTTTTCGGGGAAACCGTGTTGCCGTGGACGTCGCTAGCCAACCAGTCGGTATCTCTGGAACTGGAAAGCATGCGCAAGGCGGAGGACCTGGCGTCGAGCTATGGAGCGATCGGCACCCTGTTCTACCATCAACCCCAAGAGACCTGGCTTGCATCCTTTGATCGTATCAGTCCGTTCCAGCCAAGCCGCACTCGGCTCACAACGCAGGCCGTTCCGTCTGCCGCTCAGAACCGGCGCCGCCTTGTGAGGGCCTTGGCGCATTTTGACCCAGCGATCGCCGTGGACGGCAGCCTGCGGATCCCGTTGGGGCAGGAAGACTCGCTACGCGATCTGATCATGCTCTATAGACAGCTTCCCGCGGCACGATTCAGCACGACCAAGCCGAAAGTCACCAGTGAGCCTCTCACGGTCCGCTTTCTCCAACATGCAGATGCCACATACCTGCTCGTCATAAACGAAGCGGGATTCCCGGTGACGGCAAGCATTCGCCTGCGCACACCCAACGGTTGCCGTCTGGAGGAACTCACCGGGGTGCGGCCGGTGCCGCCGTTGCGAGCCGACGCCGAAGGCGGCTATTGGGACATTCAACTCGACGCCTACGATGCGATCGGTGCCTGGCTGCCCTCTCGCCACGTTGAGATCACGAAGGCGTCGGCTCGCTGGTCCCCGGAGATCGACCGTGCCCTGGAGGCACGGGTCTCGGAACTCGAGAGTCGTCGAGTTGCTCTTTCCAGGTCCCGGGAATGGGGCGAACTGGAGAATCCGGGGTTCGAAGCCGACGTGCTCGACGCGGGGCAGATTCCGGGGTGGAGTTTCCGCCGCGGTAGCGAGGCGAACGTCCAGGTGGACGGGAGCCAATGCCGCAATGGCAAAGCTTCGCTGAGGCTGGTCAGTACCGGCCAGCCGACTTCCGTCATGAGTTTTGCATTCAAAGCTCCCAAGACCGGCCGCCTGACCATCAAAATGTGGGTCCGGTCCGGCAGGCCGGGGCCCGGCCTGCCGCTGCAGATTGGCGTTCTCGGTGTTCATCACGGCAAGACGTTTTATTGTGCCGGCGTGGTCCGTGACATCGGCGACGATTGGAGCCAGGTCAGTGTGGATGTTCCCGACGTGCCCGAAGAGGGCCTCAACGAACTGCAACTGCATTTCCAGTTGACCGGGCCGGGCGAGATCTGGATCGACGACGTACAGCTTGAAGATCTCGACTTCAAGCCACAGGAGCAGATTGCACTGGTCAAGACGGTGTACCCGGCCCGGGCAACGCTTGCCGACGGGCAGGTCACCCAGTGCATTCGTATCCTCGAAAGCTATTGGCCCCGGTTCCTTCTTCAGCACGTGCCTCCCATCGAAGAGACTCGGCCCGCCGTCGCCCGGGCTCCCGAGCAGCCCGCTTCGCCTCCGGGGCCGAAGGGCGAGGAGAAGAAGGAATCGGGCAAGTTTCTCGGTCGGATTCGCGATCTCGTTCCGGAGCGGTTGCGATTCTGAATCCAGTTGCGTGATCCCGGGAGGAACAACGTAATAGTCACCTTTTTCCACGAATCCCGCAAGGCTATTCGGTGTTTTGCCAATATTAAAGAGAGGTGCGACGTTGACCGAGATCTGGCTGGGACTGGGGCTCGGGCTCCTTCAACTGTTTGCCGGGATCGTGATCGGCTGGTCGTTGGCGCGCCGTGCGGGACGCAACCCTTGCACCGCCGAGGCGTCTCAACTGTACCGGCTGGCGCAGGACGTGCACGGGTTGATTCGCGACGTCCACGGCCAGGTTGATGAACACCAGTCGGAGATCCAGCGACTTCATCATCAACTGCGCTCGGACCCCGCCGATCAAGACAGCCTTGCCGCGGCCATCTTCCGTTCCGTGTCGCGAGTGATTCAAGTCAACGAACGGCTCCAGGACCAACTCTCCCATTCCGAGCAGAAGCTCGAACGCAGGCAGCGCGAGATCGAGTCGCACATGGCAGAGGCGCGGACCGACGCGCTCACGTCGCTGCCCAACCGCCGGGCTTTCGACGACTTCATGAAGCACCAAGGGGCCCTGTATCAGCGAAACGGCACCAGGTACGGGATGATTCACGTGGATGTGGACCACTTCAAGGAGATCAATGACTGCTGGGGACATCCGGCCGGCGACGAGATTCTGAAGACTGTCGCGGGGGCAATCCGCCGGGCCGCTCGGCAGAGCGATCTTGTGGCACGGACCGGCGGCGAAGAGTTCACGGTGGTGCTTCCCGATTCTTCACCCGAATCGGTGATTGCAGCCTCGGAACGAATCCGCAGCGCGGTCGAGTCGACGCCAATTAACATCCAGCAGGTCAGGATCCCCGTCACGATCAGCATTGGGGCGGCATTGATCCTGGCGGGAGAGACCGGCAAATCGCTGGTCGGCCGCTCCGATGCGGCACTTTACGCTTCCAAGCAGGACGGACGCAATTGCTCGCACTGGCACGACGGTCGGCAATGCCGGCGCATCACGTGCGCGCAAGGACCGCCGCCGGTGGAAACGACCGTTGCCGCCGATCCGGGAACGGCCGATTGGCAGGATGAGCCCGCGTGGCGCAAAGTCTGCGAGGACCTGCGCCGCAGCCTCACCGAGTTTGTCAACCGAAACCGCTAGTCCATCGTCGCCCGCTGACATTCGGTGGCCGCGTATCAGGCGCCGGCGGTGGCAGGCGCAGTGAATACGCGCTGCGCCAGTTCGCGATCCATCATGAATAGGCCACCGGGAGCGTCTTTCATCAAACGCAGTTGCTGCAGGATGCCGTCGGCGGTGGCTTCTTCCTCGACCTGTTCGGCAACAAACCACTGGAGGAAGTTGTTCGTGGCGTGGTCGCTTTCTGCCAGGGCCAGATCGACGAGCTTGTTGATCAGGCCGGTGACGTGTTGTTCGTGCGCCAGCGTTGCTTCGAAAACGGCGAGAGGACTGTCCCACTCCGTTTCCGGGCCTTCGATGGCCGTGAGCTTCACCCGGGCGTTTCGTTCCGAGACGAAATCGAAGAACTTCAACGCGTGAAGCAACTCCTCCTGCTGTTGGATGCGCATCCAATTGGCGAAGCCCGGCAGATTGACCGAGTCAAAATAGGCCGCCATGGAAAGGTAGAGGTACGAGGAGTAGTATTCGGCGTTGATCTGGTTGTTCAGGGCTGTTTCCATCTTGGGGCTGAGCATCGCTTGTTCCTTTCCGCAATTCTGTGCCGGGAGCCGTTTGGTCAGGCTTCGGTTAAGGTCGCAAGTTCGGATATCCTGGGACTATCATTCTCTCGATTGCAGCCTCGGCGGCAAGCCCTGTCGCAGTAAACGCTCGTGAGGAAAGGACTTGAGACTGCTATGTCAGTTCTGGTTTTGCCAACACGCAATCCACGCCATCGGTCTCGCGATGGCTGAGCAAGGTGGCTTCTACGTGTTCGATCTTCCGCCGGGTGGAAAAGATCTGGTGCGAGTGATCGACGATCTGGAGAGGCCGAACGGCGTGATCGGTGCGGCCGGCGGCAAGTTGCTTTCGTGTCGTGACAAGCTGGTAGCGTTCCCCGCGCGACACGCCGGAAACATATCCCGCGTGGTGATTGTCACGAAATCTGCGGCAATTCGAATCCCGTCCGGCGCGGCCGGGAGCGGAGGGCGTTTGCCTCGTCGTCGCCGAGGAATTCTTCTTGGATCGGGTCCCACTTGAGTGACCGGCCAAGTTCGCGGCAGATATTGACGAGGATGCAGATCACGGACGCACGGTGCCCGATCTCGGCATGGGCTCGGGGTTTTTCTCGCGTTCGCATGCAGTCGACCCAGTTGCGGATGTGGGCGTGGGCGACGCTGGCGTATTCGGACTTGTCGGCGGGCGGCGGCGCGTCTTGGACGAGCTCGGGAGGATTCGAAGCGAGGCGGTTTCGGTTGATTTCAATCTTCCCCTTATCGCCGACGAAAATCGCTCCCAGGCCCGGCCCTTTGCCTTGGGGCAGGGAGAGTTCTAAGAGCGTTCCATTGGGATAGCGCATCGTGACCGGCGCATTGGGGCCCTCGCCTTCGAGACGGATTTCCTCGGGGCAGGTGTCGTCGGTCCCGAGGGCACGCTGCACCTGGTCGAAGGCGTGGGCGCCCCACCCGGTTACGCCCCAGCCCAGACCGCCGCCGTCGTAGTCGCGATATTTCCCCCATCGGCCGAGCCCCGGATGCAGTGCGGGACTGTAAGGGATCAAGTCCGTAGAGTGGCACCACATGTCCCAGTTCATTTCGGCCGGCGTGGCTTCGGCAGGAAGCTCTCCCCGGAGTTCCGGACCGATGAAGTTGGGGCAGAGGACGGTGTGGACCTTGCCGATCGCTCCACTGCGGACCAGATCGCTGCCGAAATTGTTGATGTCGATGGACCGCTGCTGCGTGCCGACCTGAAGAATGCGGTTGTATTTCCGCTCCGCCCGGATGAGGTACTGGCCCTCTTCGATCGTGATCGTGAGCGGTTTTTCCGCGTAGACGTCCAGCCCCGCCTGCATGGCATGGATCGAGATCAATGCCCGGGCGTGGGTGGTTGTGGCGATAAATACGGCGTCGAGCTTCTCCTTGTCGAGCATCCGGCGATAGTCTTGGTACGGAGTGCACGGGTCCGCGACGATCGAATCCGGCAGATCTTTCACGGCATTCTTGTAGTCGGTGATCTGGCGGAGGTCGCAATCGGCCACGGCCACGAGTTTCAGGTCGGCCGGGCTTTCCTTGGTCAGGTCGCGCGAGCGATATCCCGAGCCGATGAGTCCCACGTGGATCCGATCGTTGGCGCCCGGCCTTGCGGGGGCTGCCAGGGCGGTGGAAGGGACGAAATGGGGGACAGTGATCGCCGCTCCGAAAGTCGTTTTCAGAAACGTGCGGCGGCGCAGTTGACGGCTTGCCATGGGGAGAGGCTCCTTCGAGGGTGACGGGTCTGGTTTGGCGCTTCGTCGGCCTTTAGAATAGCGAGCAGTCCTCACCACGGCAACTTCGACGGCATTCACGGAGATGAATCATGAAATCGGTTTACGAGAAAAAACCGGTCCGTTTGTGGGTTACGGCAGCCTGCCTGGGTACGTTGCTTTCCGGCGGTGCCTCGGCGGAAGAATTTCGCCGCCTGCCAGTCGCCGAATACCGCGACCGCATGGCGGCGGGGTGGATCGGGCAGATGGTGGGGGTCGGCTGGGGAGCGCCGACCGAGTTCAAGTTCAAAGGCGAGATTATTCCTGAAGATAAGGTTCCGGCGTGGACCCCGGGCATGGTCAATCAGTTCAGGCAGGATGACATCTACGTGGAGATGACGTTCCTGCGGACGATGGAGCTCTACGGCCTAGATTGTTCGATCCGCCAGGCGGGGATCGATTTTGCCAATAGCGGCTACCCGCTCTGGCACGCCAACAAGGCCGGACGCGACAATCTGCGAGGCGGGATCGCGCCGCCGGACTCGGGGCATCCCAAGTTCAACGCCCATGCCGACGATATCGACTACCAGATCGAGGCCGACTTCTCCGGGCTGATCGCGCCGGGCATGCCGAATGTGGTGATCGAGTTGGGCGAAAAGTTCGGACGGTTGATGAACTACGGCGACGGCCTGTACGGCGGACAGTTTGTGGGCGGGATGTACGCCGAGGCGTTCTTCGACGACGATCCGGCCGCGATCGTGGAAGCCGGGCTCGCATGCGTCCCGGCCGAGAGTCAGTACGCCGAATGCATCCGCGACACGCTCCGCTGGTGGAAAGCCAATCCCGATGACTGGCAGAAGACGTGGCAACTCATCGAGGAGAAATATCAGCGGAACCCCGACTACCGGAAGTTTTCCTGCAGCGGGCCGGAGGGACAGTTCAATATCGATGCCAAGATCAACGGGGCCTATATCGTGATGGGGTTGCTTTATGGCAATCGCAAGCTGGACGACACGGTCGTTATCTCGATGCGCTGCGGCCAGGATTCCGACTGCAACCCGTCCAATGCCGGCGGCGTGCTCTGCACGACCGTGGGACAATCGAAAATGGCTCCCGAATACGTGTCGGAATTGAATCCCGAGGGAGTCTTCAGCCACACGGCCTACAGCTTCCCTATGCTTGTTGAAGTCTGCGAGAAGCTGGCGCGGCAGGCGGTTGTGAAGTACGGCGGGCGAATTGAGAAGACGGCGGACGGCGACGTGCTGGTGATCCCTGTGCAGAAGCCCAAACCCAGCAAGCTGGAGCAGTGCTGGGAAGCCGGCCCGGTAGCAGGCAGCGTGTTTACGGAAGAGGAGCAGGAGAAGATCGAGCCCCTCAGTGCGGACAGACAGCAGCAGGCCGATCTGCAAAAAGTCGCTCCGGGCTGGAAGATGACGAACTGCGGGCCGGACATGGATCCCGGCTTGCGAGCCGAATACCTGGGACACCAACCCGTGTTCATGACCCATCCGCTTAACAAGGAGGTGGGCTGTTCGCTGAGCCGGGTGATCGAAGTGCCCGCCCACGGCACGACGTTCGTCCGGATGCTTGTCGCCAGCGACAAACGAGGTGATTTCCAACTGATCGTGAAGGCGGCGGGCGAACCGGTGCTGGAACAGACCGTCACGCCGGAAACCGGCTGGGGAGTTGTCGAAGTAGATATTTCACCCTATGCCGGCAAAACGGTCTTGGTGGAATTGATCAACCAGCCCAATGGCTGGAGTTGGGAAGCGGCTTATTGGGCGAAGGTGGACGTCAAGACGGATTGACAGCGCGGCGGAGAGACAGGTCCCGCACCGCCGCACGGGACCTCGACCGCCCAACGATGTTCCACTTGAATCGCCCGTGCGGCAACATCGGGACCCGCAGTTTTCGCGAATGCAGCCTTCGGCGGGCTGCTGACCCCGTGAATCATGGCCGAGGAACCGAACGTCACAGCCACCCCGCACTGCGGTACCACTGCGCAGTCTGCCGGAGGCGATCGTCGAGTGAGCAGGGCACGGCAAACCCCAATTCCTGTTTGGCTTTCTGGGATGAACAGATCCATGAACCGGCCGTCGCTTCCCGGGCCTTGTCCCAGTTCATCACGGATTGCTGGCCGCGGAAGCGGCCGGCCAGTTCGCCGAACGCACCGACGGCCCTGACAACGGGGGTCGCAAAGGGGATCGTCAACGTGTGGCGGCGCCCCAGGGCTGCCCCGATCAAGCGTCCCAGCTTGTAGTAGGTCGGATGCTCATCGCAGGCGGCGAAGTAGTAGCCGGTCCCGTCGTAGGGTTCCTCCGCGTTGCGGCCACACAGGCGTTTGCCTCGCTCCGCGGCCAGGATGAGTGCCTCGACAAGGTCGGCGGCGTGTATGATCGAATAATGTCTCGGAAGGTAGCCGGGCACGGGATGAATCCCCGATCGGGCGACCGTCTTGAACATCTCCAAGCAGCCTTTGTCTCCTTCTCCGAACACGATCGGAGGACGCACGATCGTTATGGGAATCTGTGACGCATACCCTTCGGCGGCCTTTTCACCCGACCGCTTGCTGCGGCCGTAAAGGGAGATCGGGCATGGCTCGTCACTCTCTTCATGAGGGCGACCGTCCACGGTCGGGCCGACCGCCGCGAGTGACGAAACAACGATGAGAACGGGCGGGCTATCCTGCTCCGCGCAGACCCAGGACACATTCGCGACGCCGCGCCGGTTCACCTCATAGTACTGGCGGGCGGTAAACGCCTTCGTGATTCCCGCAAGATGGTATACCACGGACGTTCCCGACACTGCTCGTCGAAGGCCGTCCCTGTCCGTCACGTCACCCTGGACAAGCCGCGCACCGCACTTTTCGAGCCGGTCGCCACACGCCGGATCGCGGACAAATGCCCGCACCGGCTGGCCAAGATCCAGCAGTCTCTTGACAAGATGATTTCCGATAAAACCGCTCGCCCCAGTGACCAGCACATCGCCCACGGCTACGCCCCCTGTATTCCCCAAGATCTTCCCAGAATCTCCAAATCGTGCGACCTGCATCCTTAATCTTAGTCGGCGCAGACCCCCAGGAACATTCAGTAGGAGCCGGAGAATTGTTTTTCAGGTCAATCCACACATCTTGAACCAAGTGAAGCCGCCAGCCAGATTTGCCACCTGGAAACCGCGTTGAGAGAGAATCCGGCATGCAATGTACGAAGTCAGCCCGACACCGCAGTGAACCCAGATCTCGCGATCCTTCGGTAATTCGTCCATTCGGGTGCGAAGTTCCCCCAAGGGAATCTTGGCGGCATCGGGTACTTCTCCAGAGGAGGCAATGGCATCGTGCGGCCGGACATCCAAAACGAACGGCAGATCGCCTCGCTCGCGGCGGACTTGCCAGTCGTCCCAATGGACCACTTCGACGTCGCCCCGGAGAGCATTGCCGGCGACGAATCCGGCGATATTGACCGGGTCCTTGACGCTGCCGAACTGCGGAGCGTAGCAGAGTTCGGCCTCCTCCAGGTCGTAGACAGTCGCTTCCTTCTGGAGGGCCATGGCGATCACGTCGATTCGCTTCTCCACGCCATCCTGGCCAACTGCTTGGGCCCCCAAGAGCCGGCCCGACTCCGGCTCGTAGAGAAGCTTCATGGCAATCGGTGAAGCGCCCGGGTAGTATCCCGCGTGGTTCATCGTATACGTGTAGACCTTCTTGTAGGGCCTGCCGCCGGCCTTGAGTCTCTTTTCATTGGCGCCGGTGGTGGCCAGGGTCAGCCCGAAGAGGCCGACGACGGCCGTCCCCTGAGTGCCGCGGAACCGAGCCTCGCGACCGCAGATCACGTCGGCTGCGATCCGTCCCTGGCGACTGGCCGGTCCGGCTAGCGGCACCAGCGACCACTGGCCGGTGACGAAATCGCGGACTTCGATTGCGTCGCCCACGGCCAGGATGTTGGGATCGGAGGTTCGCATCTGTTCGTCGACGCGAATTCCGCCAAGCGGTCCGATCTCCAAGCCGGCGCTGCGCGCGAGGTCCACCTCGGGTTTGACGCCGACAGCCAGAATCACGATGTCGGCCTGGTAAACCCCGCTGTGCTCGTCGATCACGTGGAGCATGCCTTCGCGGCCTTCCTCGATTCTCGCCACGCCGCAGTTCAATTTGAGTTCGACGCTCTCTTGCTCGAGGGTTTCGTAGAGCGGGGCAAGCATTTCGGGATCCATCGGCCCCATCGCCTGGGAAGCCTTTTCAATCAGCGCCACGTCAATCCCGCGGGCGGCCAGATTCTCGACCATTTCGAGTCCCACGTACCCGGCGCCGATCACGACGCCCTTTTCCGGTTCCTTGTCCGCAAGCCACGCGAAGATCCGGTCGGTGTCTTCCATGTTCCGCAGGCAGAACACGCCCGGCAGGTCGATGCCTTCGATCGGCGGCCGGATCGGTGCGGCCCCCGGAGCCAGTACGAGAACGTCATACGATTCGGTGCTCCGCTCGCCGGACACGACGTTGTGGACTTCGACCGTTTTCGCGTTGCGATCGATGCTCGCGATCTCGCGATGCGCGCGCACCTCCACCTTGAACAGATCGCGAAACCGTTCCGGCGCCGCCACAAGCAACTGCTGGCGGTTGGTGATCACGCCCCCGAGGTAATAGGGCAAGCCGCAGTTGGCGAACGACACGTATCCGCTTCGTTCATAGAGGAAGATCTCGGCGTGTTCGTCCATACGTCGCAGCCGAGCCGCACAGGAGGCGCCGCCGGCAACGCCACCGACGATCAGAACCTTCTTGGATGCCATGATTGTCCTCGCAGAGGTGAGATTCGTTCGCCTGCCGATCAGGCGAATCGCCGGGGATCCAACGGTAATATACCGAGTGGGCAGAGGGTCGCAAGCATTTCACGGAGCGGGATCTCGATCGATCGTAACTCTTCACTGTGCCGAAGAGTTGCGGTCTTTTGGCCCGCCCGGCCGGATGTGGAGGTAGCAGCATCCCTCTCCACCGGGTTGCCAGGTGTCGGCGTGGAACTGAAAACCCGCGCCTTCGAACGTCCCGTTGTCGATCCGCGCGGCAATCCGGCAAATCGTGGCCACCTCTTCGTCGGGGAGGCCCATTTCCATCCAGGCGTCGCGCAACGGGCAGCCGTGAAACTTGATGTCCAGCCCGCCCGCGTCGCACCGCAGCACCTCCGGCTTGAACATGGCCCCGTCGTCCGGAATGCCGCCGACAAACGCTTCCTTGAGGCCTTCCAGGTCGCCCGGCGCGTACGGGGCATATTTCTCGCCCTTCTCGAAGCCCCGCTTATAGATCGCCCGCTTCATGATCTCCTCGGCCTTCTCCGCCCCCAGTTCCTCGCGAAGCTCGGAGAAGATCAAGTAGTAGAGAACCGCTCGGTTCTTGAACGAGTCATAAAGCTGAGCTCGGAGGTTTTCTTCCGACATGTGGGGGATCCAGGTAGTTGAAGGAAATTCGAAATCCGGCCTTTCCAACGTTTCTTGTCAAGCCGGACAGGTTACGCACCGATAGGTAGTGCGAGCCCCGGCCATCGTTGCGAACGCTCCAGGGCAAAGTGCGGGAGTCTACGGAATCTGTCGAAGCTGGCCAACGGCACTTTCGGCTTGGAAAATCCTGGAAAAGTTCGTAGTATGCAGGGCAGCGCAGGTTGCGTAAATGGGGTTGTTTCGTCGCAAACAGAGGCGGAGTCTCTGCCGATGAAGTCCAGCGAACGGATTCTGGCACAGTTTGAGCGAATTCCGCGTCGTTGGGCGAGCAGGGAGGTGCTGATCCCGGTCGTCCTTCTTCTGGCGGCATTGGCCGTGTTTCCCCTTGATTTTGCGGTGGGGCGATGGGCCGTCAACGGCGGGTGCCCGAGTTTCTTTCGCGAGCTTCTGGAAGCAACGGAGCCATTTGGCAACGGAAATGGCGTGATCTACATCGTGCTGGCAGTGATTGCCCTGGATTGGGCCCGGCGACGCACGGCCTTTCGTATCCTGGTGACGGCGTATGGTGCCGGCCTGGCTGCCAATGTCGTCAAGATGACCGTCGAGCGGACTCGTCCCTGTGCCTTTGCCTTCGAGGCGACGATCTGGGAATCTTTTGTCGGGATCTTTCCCTTGGCCGGTGCCGGGAGTGGCGGTCAGAGTTTCCCATCAGCCCATGTGGCCACAGCCTTGGGCCTTGCAGCGGCGCTCGCGTGGCGCTATCCGCGAGCGCGACTGTTCTTCTTTTCAATGGCCGCATTGGTTGCAGCGCAACGTGTGACGTCCGGTGCCCATTTTCTCAGCGACGCGCTCTGTGGTGCCGCGATTGGTTGCGTCGTGGCAACCCTCACACTCCGACGCGGCCGCCTGGCCGCATGGTTCGGCCGCTACGAAGCCAAAGGCGCCACGGCAGCGCATGACGCGGTGCAGGCTTCACCGCGGAAGCGGGTGGCTTAGCAGGCTTTGTTCGTCGAATCGGTAATGTGCTCAAGCGGATTGTTGCCCGTCCGCATTTTCGTATCGAATTGGTGTTCAGAGGGGCAGCCGGCTCGGCGACTCGTGTCGCATTGAAAGGTGCCCCGCTCGAATCGCGGGTTCCTTCGTTCGGCACGGAGATGCCGTACCGGTATAAAGCCGGTACCGCCCTGCCGGCGCCCAGGGCGCTTTCTCCACGTCGAGATACCGGCTCGCATATTCGACCTCGGATTCTGCCAACGCATACACGGTGTCGGGCTTGACGTCCTCCAATTCTTCCACGTTCCGTGCACGCTCGCCGCGGATTTGCCCCGGACGGAGTTGCCAACGCAGCGCCGGGTCGAGGTAGAAGATCACCGAGCCGACACGTTCTTCCACAATCACAAGCTGCTCGGGGATCGCGCCGCGGCGATTCAGATAGACGGCAAGGTCGCGGGCGGTAAACTGCTGGCACAGATGGGGTGCAACGAAGGCCATCAGGAACAGCATGTGAGCGGCCGGGACGAGCGTGCCGGCAGGCAGCGCCTCTGCATAGCGGCCTTTCAGCCACAGCCACGACGGGATCCATGCCGAGAAACCGACCAGCACGGCCAACGCAGCGGCATACCACGGCACGGGAACGCCGGCGATGAAATGGAGACCGATCAGGCCCGTCGGCAGGAGCAAAGGGCCGATCCAGCCCGTCGGGGCGAAGTTGCGGCCGAACCAGCGTCTGGCCGGCTCCGAAAGCGAACCATCCAGCAAACGAGCCCAGACCGAAGCCGCAAGAATCGCGATCGGTGGCAGTACGGGCCAAATGTAGGTCACGAGCTTCGAGCCGGCAAGCGACAGGAGGATCGTGCAGGCGATCAGCCAGCAACAGACCAGCGCGGTCCCGCCGCTGGAGCCGGGTCTTTCGTTCGACTTGCGTTGCACCCACCAGTCGCCAATGGCGACGGGAAGATACACAACCCACGGCATGGCGCCGCCCAGCAGAATCGGCAAGTAGTACCAGATCGGTTCGCCGGAGTGCCGCTGAGTGTCGGTCGTCAGCCCGAGCAGATGGCGTTCGACGAAATAGTAATGAAGGTAGCCGGGCATCCGGGCTTCCATGGCCAGATACCATGGCAGGGCCACGAACGCGGCGATCGTGAGGGCTGCCGCTCCGCGAACGCAGGCCTCGACTGTGAGACGCCGCGTGACAAGCAGGTAACTGCCGTAGGCCACTCCGACCAGCCCCACTCCCACCAGGCCTTTGGTCAAGCAGGTGATACCGAGCAGCACGCCGATTGCCAAAGTCAGAATCGCCTTCCAGCGAAAACCGTCCGCTCGGTCGGCCTCCCAGAAAAGGAGGATCGCCAGCGAGGCAAAGGGGATCAACGCCACGTCGTGGACGGGTAGCTGCGCCAACACGGTCGGAAGGATCATTGTGCCGTACAGCATCGCGGCAATGAATCCGGCCGCCGGACTGTAGATCCTCCAGCCGACGATGCCCGTGGCGATCATTGCGGCCAAGCCAAAGAACAGGCCGGGCAGACGCGCGGCGGCCTCGTTCATTCCGAACAGCTTGAGCGACAGGGCCTGGGTCCATGTGAACAGGATCGGCTTGTCCAAAAACGCCTCGCCCTGAAATCGAGGCGTGATCCAGTCCCCATGCTCGACCATCTCCTGGGCAATCGCGGCGTGAAGTCCTTCGTCCGGATCGACCAGCGGGATTTCCAATCCCAGGGGACAGATGAAAACCAATACCGCGATCAGGGCGGCAGCGGAGATCAGTAGCCGCAACGAAGGGCAAGACCCGGATCGCTCAACCATGGCGACATCCTTGTCATCGGGAGGCTTTTTCAGGCAGCCGGACAAAAAAACCGGTTTGACCCGCTGGGATGGAAAAGAGGTGTCTTGTGCGGTCGGCTGACCGGCGCTCTGCGTAATCTAGCACTTTCCAGACGGACTACAAATGTCAGTCGTAGTGCCCCAAGAGATATTCCTGCGGATGGAGACCGACCTGGACAGACAACGATCCGGGACATCCGGAAATGCACAAACCGTGTGTCGACACGCCGCCTCCGCCAGGTCACAAGCCGACTTACCCCCCGGGAAGGGATACCGGTTACGGAAAGTCTTCTGCTTGGGTAGAGATTATTGCCCCCGAAATGCCAGCTCCATCGGCTCGAACCGCACAGTCGATATAGATTGCAACCACCAACTCCCCCGAGGACGGGCTGCAACCACCGACTCCACCGAGGCCGGATGGAACCGATCAACATGGCGGAAGTGAGAAAAGTCCCGAGTTGCATCCTCGCGTTAGCTATCTGTCAAACAATGGTTGCCTGTTGGCAAGCTACCGCACTCTCGGCAGAGTTTGTCCCTCTCCCCGACACCGCCCAGCAACCTCCAAGCCCAACGGTGCGTCAACTCGAGGTCCCGGCCTTCTCGCCGGTTTCCGAGAACCAGCAGGGGTTGATCCGGGCTGACTATACCGAATCGTTCCGCAGGCCGAATTGCAGCCGAACCGTGTGGCAGCTCGAAGCATGCGTTCGAGGGTACTATCTCAACGACCAGCGGATCAAATGGAGTGGCGTGGAGGCGACATTCGGGGCAGAAGCCGCCCTTGCGCCGCGAGTAGAACACACCTTTGACGACTGGAAGACGTGTGTGGAAAGCGAGTTCTACCTGAACCAGCCGTTCGATCGGAATATCCTCGTTGATACGGCCGAGCGAGCCTCCTATCGCGCCAATTTCGATATTCCTGCCTTCGAGATTTCACAGCTCTACGTATCGGCCGGGCGAGGCAATTGGACGTTTTCGCTCGGCAAATTTGAGACACCGTTCGGGCGGACCTACTTCCCTCTCTATACGAATGCCCGGCTCGACGCTCCCTTCATCCGAACCGAGTGCATCCTGTGGCGGGAAACAGGAGCCATGGTCCATTACCAGCGCGAAGTATTGGTCGCCGACGTGGCGATCACCAACGGCGGCGAGGACCAGGACGCGAACAGCAGCAAGGCCCTCGTGAGCCGTCTGGGGGCGGATACGGACCTCTGGGCATGCGGCTTTTCAGTCAAGGTTCATGACGGGATCGGTTCGGAAGGGCAGAAACAATTCAACAATCATCTGGGCCTCGATTCCATGGTGCGATTGGACCGTTTCACACTCTCTGGAGAAGCGATCTACGACGAGTACGGGTTCCGGCGTCCGGGCTTCGATCCGCTCGATATCACCTGGGGACGCAGCATCTACTTCCGCGATCAGAACTACGGGCTCCATACCCCCGTTACCGGGTACGGCTACTACCTGGATCTGATGTACGGCATGGAGCCCTTCACAATTTCCTGCAACTATGGGGAATACTACCCGCAACAGCTCGGGATCCCCCAACATGACGTCACGCAGCGACGAGGCATCGTCAAGGGAGCCTTTGCGGCGACCTCCCACCTTCAATTCTATCTGGGCTGCCTGCTCGAAAACGGCGGGTATCCTGCTCAAGACGACCGTCCCCGGACAGGATGGGTTGCCCTGGCCGGCATGCAGTGGACGCGGTGAGGCGGATTCTCGCGATGCTCACCCTCGTTCCGGAACCCTTGGCCCCGCCGCAGGACGGCCGATATAATGACGGTATCTCCCGATCCACGAAAATGAGGAGGCATCCATGCTTTTAGCGGGCAAAGGCCGGACGGACGGAATCCTTGGCGATAACGAGACTTACGCACTGCTCGAAGCCGGACTGAAACACGTGGATCTCGACGGCAAGAGTCTGCTTGTGCTGATCCCCGACGAAACGCGAACTTGCCCTCTCCCCATGCTGTTTCGCCACGTTGTCGATCTGCTCGCCCCACGGGTGGCCAAGCTCGACTTCCTCATCGCTCTGGGGACACATCAACCGATCCCCGAGGACAGGATCAACCGGCTGTTGGGAATCTCGGCGGCGGAGCGGCAAGGGAAGTATGCGAAGGTCGGCATTTTCAACCACCTTTGGCAAGAGAAAGGCACCTTCGCACCGCTCGGTGCGATTCCCGAGCAGCGGATCGAAGACATCACTGGTGGCCTGATGCGGCAGGAAGTGCCGATCGGTTTGAACCGGATGATTTTCGATTACGATCACCTGGCCATCCTCGGTCCCACCTACCCTCATGAGGTGGTTGGATTCTCCGGTGGATTGAAGTACTTCTTCCCGGGCATCAGCGACTGGGAGTTCATCAATTTCTTTCACTGGTTGGGTGCCGTCATTACCTGCATCGAAATCATCGGCACCAAGCACACGCCGGTCCGGCAGGTCATCAACGAAGCGGCCAAATTGATTCCCAAGCCGATCCTCAACATCAACCTGGTTGTTCGGGAAGGCGAGCTGGCCGGCTGTTTCATCGGCGACCCGTTGGAGACCTGGGAGGCGGCTGCGAGCCTGTCCGACAAGTTGCACATCGTCTACAAGGACCGTCCCTACAAGACGGTGCTCGGGATCGCCCCGGAGATGTACGACGACATCTGGACGGCCGGCAAGGTCATGTACAAACTCGAGCCGATCGTGGCCGACGGCGGCGAACTGATCATCTACGCACCCCACGTGACCGAAATCTCCTACACCCACGGCAAGCACCTCGACAAGATCGGCTACCACGTGCGCGACTATTTCGCCAGGCAGATGGACAAGTTCGCCGACGTGCCGGGGGGCGTGATGGCCCACTCCACCCACGTTCGCGGGCTCGGCACCTTTGACAACGGGGTGGAGAAGCCGCGGATCACCGTCACTCTTGCCACGGGGATTTCAAAGGAGCGAACCGAAAGCGTCGCACTCAACTACCGCGATCCCGCCGCCCTCAATCCCGACGACTACCGCGGTCGGGAGGATGAGGGCATTCTGGTCGTCGATCACGCCGGGGAAGTGCTGCACCGCTTGCGATAGGGGGTAGGTTCTTCTGCCCGGCTGTCGGAATCGGAAGCGTGAACCAGTTCGTCGTCCCCCTCCTGCGTCGAAGCGCAGCGCCGAACAAGGCAACCATTCAAACTTGAGGCCGGCATTTCATGCCGTCTCGTCACCCGCGGGCAAGATAAGCCGGTTTCTGCCGTCACTCGCCCGTCAGCCAGGGCTGCACTCCGACGCGCGTGGCCCACTCGTCATAAAGGGAGCTCATTCTCCCCACGACCGCCGCGTTCTGCCCCGCCACGTCCGTGGTTTCTGTCCGGTCGGCGTTCATGTCATAGAGTTCCCACGAAGCGCGGTTCAGAGCAACGATTTTCCATTTGCCGTAACGGGCTGCGCGGTTGCCTTCGTACTCGAAGAACAGGGGGCGGAGAGGCATTTCCTTGCCGAGGAAGGCGGGGAGCAGGCTCGTGCCTTCCAGCGGCTCGATCGCGTGCCCGTCGTGCCTCTGAGGGTAGGGCACTCCGGCAACGTCGTAACACGTCGCCGCCACGTCGATCGCGTGGGCGATTTCCCGCGTGATGTCGCCGGTCGCCAGGCTCGGGCGGATCACGGCCGGCCAGCGGATGACCAGCGGGACGGCGATGCCCCCCTCGTAGCACGAACCTTTGTACGAGCGGAACGGCGTGTTGCTCACGTTCGCCCAGGGAACGCCGTAGCTTTGATACGTCCCTTCGTCGCCGGGCATCGTCTGCGGATCGTTGCCCACCTGGACGGCCACACCTCTCGACGTCTTCCGGGGAATCTCCGGTCCGCTCGCACCGGGAAGAATCTCTTCGCCACCGGCGCCGTTGTCGGAGAGAAACATGACGAGCGTGTTCTGGTCGCGGCCCAATTGCTTGACCTTTTCGAGGATTTTCCCGACCGCCTGGTCCATCGATTCGACCTGGGCGGCGTAGGCCTCCATCCGGCGTTGGTGCCAGTCCTTGAAGGGCACGTCGAACCAGGCGAGAACCCGCGGGTCTCGGGCGGAAAGCTTCCAGTAGCGATGGATGATCCCCATGTCGATCATCCGTTGATGCCGCTTCGCCCGCAATTCGTCCCAACCCATGGCGAACCGGCCGCGATAGGCGTCGAGCAGTACGGGCCGGGCATGAAGGGGCCAGTGCGGTGCCGTGAACGATACGTACAGGAAGAACGGCGCCGGATTCTGCACCGCCTTATCGAGCATCGAGACGGCCTCCTGGCCGATCGCCTCGGTGTAGTAGAAGTCGGCGTTTTCCTTCCGGCCGACGAGCTCGTTTCCACGCGAGAGCGTGGCCGGGTTGAAGTAGTCGCCGGCGCCGAGAAGCGTGCCAAAATAATGGTCGAAGCCGCGTTGCAGGGGCCAGTTGTGCTGCGGGGACCGCTCATCGACGTGCAGGGTCAAGCCCCACTTGCCGGCCATGAACGTCTGATACCCGGCCGAAGCAAGACGTTCGGCGATCGTTGCACACCGGTCGTTCAGGTTGCCTCGATATCCGGGCGCCTTATAGTCCACCAGCGTCTGGCCGACCCCTGTCTGATGAGCGTACAGCCCGGTCAGCAGCGACGCGCGGGTCGGACATCCCCCGCCGGCCGAGTAGAACTGGGTGAAGCGAACTCCGCTTTTGGCCAAGGCGGTCAGGTTCGGCGTTTCGATCACCTCCGCCCCGTAGCAGTTCAGATCGGAGAAACCGAGATCGTCGGCGACCACGATCAGAATGTTCGGCCGCTGGGTGGTCGCGGCGCCGGTCCCTGGCTGAGCGCGGCTGCTCGAAGCAAACCCGAGGATCGCCAGGCAGAGGATCGCGATTCGCATGGTCGGCCTTCCCGTCAAACATCCCCGTAACGATCGCTCAACGATTAACGGTCACAATCCCATACTAGCGCTCTGTCAAACCTTAAAGTTCGGGTTGCGGATCATTGGACTGCACGCTTCAGCCTGAAAAAGACAGCCTAAAGGCTGGACTCCAGCCGACGGCCAACCCGAAAACCAAGGTTTGACAGAGCACTAGCCATCACGCTCCGCCGTGATGTTTCCCCAACAAACACTGGACCGTTATTTGTTGAACGATCCTGATACGTCTCAGGGCGACTCCAGCAATCTTGGCGTACCGTCTCCGGCCGGCCACTCCAGCACGTCGGTATGCCCGGGCCACGTAATCCGGACCAGGCGCTTTTCCCCAATCGACTCGAAATCCACCGCCGGTTCCTTAACCTCGCCGGGCAGCGGGAGCAACACGGCCAGGAACCGGGGTTCCACGCCGTGCACCGCGGCCCTGAGACGCGGAAACGCCGCCGGGCCGTGATAGTCTTCCGGTTCAAACACGTCCGTCGAGATCGCCGCTTCCGAAGACGCGTCGAAGTGAACCCGCAGTCGCGGCTCTGACCGGTCAACCGGCCGGAGGGTGGCGTGCCCGTCTTGGATCGTCACTTCCGTCTGGTCCGGGTAGATCATCTGCCAGGTGAATTCGTGGGGCTGGTCGTCTTTGCGGATGTCGTCCATCACCACGGCGTAGGCCGAGCGCCGCATCGTGGCAGACGCCTGCGCGGATTACCTTGATTTCTTCGTCGAGGAGTTCAATAATCCCAAGTCGTGGTGGTACGGGGTGCATAACTACAACGGAGTGAACGGCGGGTCGGCCGGCTGCCTGGCCCTGGCGCTCGGCGACGCCTTTCCCGATCGCGCCGAGGGCTGGATTGCCGAGTGCGAGAAGATCATCAGCCGCTGGCTGAGCACGGGTTTCGACGAAGAGGGTGCCTGCCTGGAAGGGGTGAGCTATTCAGGGTACGGCCTGTCGAACACGGTGTTGTTCGGCCACGCTCTGGCACGCAGCGGCAAGGGGGACCTCTTCTCTCACCCGATCTTCGATCGGCTGCCGGAGTACTACGCCTTGTCGTTGCTGCCGGGCGAACGGGTGTTCGATGCGCGGAACGATTCGTCGTACACCGGAATGAACGTCTCCGCGCTCGGGCTGGCTGCCGCCCGGAAAAGCGGTCTTTACCAATGGCTTTGGGAAACGACCGGGACCGACAAGACGTTTCTGCGAGTCGTCTGGGACAATGACGTTGCACCTGTCGACCCGGCCAGCGCGGGCGTGCCGCCGGCGCAGCATTTTCGCGGACGGGGCCTGTGCATCTGGCGCACCGGGTGGACGGAACGGGACGTGATGTTTTCGATCGAAGCCGGACCCTACTATCCCGTCACGCACAACCAGGCGGACAAAGGCCATTTCACGCTCTACGGGCCGGGCCGCCGCTGGGCGGTCGACACCGGTTACGCCAACGAGCACGAACCCAAGGGCCGCGGACAGACGGTCGGCCACAGTTGCGTGCTCATTGACGGCAAGGGGCAGGCCCTCTCGGGAGCCGGGCTGGGCACGAACGGCACGATTGCCCAGTATGAGAACAACGATCGCTACGGCT
>Ga0351853_1046_pt1 | contig 30752 bp, 20 predicted proteins | sample BONcelHFGM3001C8_FD_206799 | JGI IMG/M metagenome (GOLD analysis project Ga0351853, IMG submission 206799) | Enriched cells from coal bed in the Powder River Basin, Montana, United States - BONCAT cells FGM rep2 HSBNCT.FGM.300.1.C8 ... | reverse complement strand
GTGCGTACAGTATATCATCCAGAAATCGGCGGGCGATTCAAGTGTTTTTGGCCACCCCTCTGTGGATGGTATGGCGTTGAGCAAGTGCTCGCTTGCCTGCTTCCGGGTGAGTCGTCAACCAGGGCGAAGTCCATGCCCGAAATTAGCCGGTTTTACGGTATCGTCATCAAGATGTTCTACAACGATCATGCTCCAGGAAGACGCCACCATGACGGTGGGCTGAAATAGGACGGGGACCAGTCGACCGGCATGACCACCTCGTCGGTTTTGAGCCGGTCGAGCGAGCGACCGTCGTTCGTGATCGCCGTCGTGAATTCTCCGTCGCGTACAAGCTCGGTCTCGTCGGACCAGAGCGCTTCGTAATCGGCATTCGAAATGGCGACCTTCGTCCAACGGCAGCTCCGGCCCGTAGTGAGACCGTCGTTCTTGTACATCGTGTCGATCCGCGTCGCCCCCGGGAAGCCTTCGCCGGATACGCAACGCGTTGTGAACTCGGCGTTCGTGATGCCCCTCTCTTCGAATTCCTCGTAGAAGGGACCATGGCATCCGGGCACGAGGTCAAGCAGAAGCGTCAAGACCAGAAAGAGTGCGATGTGCCTCGAACTCATTGTCCTATTCCTTACTCATAAGTCCCTGCATTCCGCGATGCCAGGCACGGGTTCGCGGCAAACGAAAACCAACGCCCCCGCTCCCGCACCACTCTCACTCCACGCGAACCTCACCAATCCTGTAATACCCCTTCCCGTCCAGCAACTCCCGATCCAGCGCCAGCAGCACATCCCGATCGGCCGCCGCCGAAAACAGCTTCGCCTTGAGAACAAAGTTCCCCGGCTTGACATCCTTCGGCAACTCCACCCGGTACTCCTCCTCATACGTCCTCTTGTCCGCCGAGGGAATCCACTTCCGGTTGCCCGATTCGACCGCAAAATCCACCGTCGCCGGGCCGCTCAATCGCAGCCGCAACTCGAACGGCTCATAGGCCGGAGCCACGCCGCGGTTCTCCCACGTCATAGAGACCGGCACCGCGGTACCCGCCTTCCAGAACCGGGGCACCGCCACCTCGTGAAGAAAGTACCAGTAGCCGCAGCGGTTGAGCAACTCGACCGTCAACTCGGGGTTGTCCTGGAGCCACTTGTCGGCGTAGCCGTGATAGCCGATGTAGGTTGCGTGCAGCAATTCGAGGGCCCCGCGGAAATAGTCCGGCCCGCACTTGCCTCCCCCGTGGCGGGCGGCGGAGGAGTCGGGCTCGACGACCCAGTTCCCGTCGTTCTTCACGGTACCGTAGTGCTGCAGTTCGAGCACCTGCGGCGTCTTCCGCCAGGCATCCGCGAAGTATGCGGGGCTGCGGACCGTCCACGTGTCGCTGTAGGCCCGCACGTAGTAATCCACCAGGATGCTGTCGTCCCGGTAAGCGATCCCGCGGTCCATCACGTAGCGGTGCATCCGCTCGCGCTCCTCGGGATCCGGAATCGAGTAGACGAAGTCGTCGGAGATCACAAGCTGCGACTTCTTGAAGTACTTGCAGTGGAGATCCACGTGCGGCCGCCGCTGATCGAACCCATAGACCAGCCGGCTGCCCGACGACGTGTGGCCCTCGCCCCAGTCGCCGATGCTGCCGATGTCGACGTACCGCAGCCACGGCCTGCCGTCGTAGCGTGCCGCAAAGGCGTTCAAGAAGCCTTCCAGCTTCTCCAGGAAGATCGGATCGTCGAAGCGCGGTTCCCAGGGACCGTCCGGGCCGGTCTCCTGCCCTTTCCGGTAATAGCCGCCCTTGGCCCCCGCCTCCATCACCCACTTGGGCGTGGCGAACTGCTGCTCGATTCGGTCGGTGCTCGTTTCCTTGCAACTGATGCGAAACGATATCCCCAGCCCACGGGCCACCCACTTGTCGATCCATCGGTCGATCACGTCCCACCGGTACTGGTCCTCGCGCGGCTCCAGATACGACCACGCCAGCCGGATGTAGAGATGGTCCATGCCGGGGAAGTCCAGAAGATCCTCGTCCTCAGCGATCACGTATTTGTCCGGATGATTGTCCGGAAAGTGGTGGTACCAGCCCTTATGCGGATTCTCCAAAGCAGTCGCCGCGTCGCAATGGGGCCGCATGTCGATCACCCGTTGGCCGACCGGCAATCCGACTGGACCGCCATCCATAGCGACCGCGGATAGCGAAGTCATCCCGATTGCGAAATCAACTGTCAGTAACGTGAAAGCAATCGTCGAGGCTCGCCATGCACGGCAACGAGTTGGCTTATGCGAAAGATCGGCGAATCGAAGAATGACATCAGCCAGTCCGTCCAGTCTTGATTTGACATGCATACGTTTGCTCCTGATTCAGGCGGCGAGGCAAAGCTAACGATAAACGACAGGAAGTTTGATTTCCCCCACGCGCGGAGTCTAGTGCCGAAGAATTGGGAGAGTCAAGGGGGTGCAGGAAGGTGAGGGTGAGGGCGGCCATGGCAGGCTTCACCTTCCAGCCCGGAAGCACCAGGGCCAATAGCGGCAGCGCCGCAAGTCCCGCCAGCGTGAGCGAGCGTCACGAATCAGACCGGCGAGCCGCTTGAGTTCGGCGTCATCGGGAGCGGCGCCGGGGTCGGAGAGGTGAGCGGCGACAGCCTCTTCGAGGGAACCGTTGAAGAAAATCTGAAGAACCGTCCGCAGGGCCGACTGGCCTGCACGGAATCGCGGGCTGGTCGGCTTGTAGATGTCCCAATCGGCGGCAATTCTTGGTGCTCATCGAGCGTCCGTGCCTATCCTTGCCTGCCGTCAAGGTCGGACCTCCGAAGATCCAGTTGCCCCTTTTGATCGAGCACCAAGTGAAAAAATCGGCGAACTTCAAGAATCTGGAGAAACGAGTGCGCACTGAGGTGGTGAAATTTCTTCCTAAACTACCGGCCGCCTTGAGATACTGGTAGGATTGACTATTTGTTGAACAACTGGCCTGACAACATCGCGAGGTCGCATCGTGCGTTCAACCAAAGGCTGCCGGATCTTCACCTGCCTTCTGTTCAGCTTTGTAGTCGGCGCCGCCGGGGCCGACGACGTGCAACGGCCGCCGCGGACCATCCGCGTGGCCGCCTACGACGACGCCGGGGTGAGCCGCAGTCTGCTTGAGGTGTTGGCCGTGCTCGACCAGTACCCCGACGTCGCCTATGAGCGGATCAAGGCCAACGCGATCCGCGAGGGCAAGCTGGCCGATTACGACGTTCTCATCCATCCGGGCGGCAGCGGCAGCAAGCAGGCGGGTAGTCTCGAAGAATCCGGGCGCGATCGGGTTCGCGAGTTCGTCGACGGGGGTGGCGGGTTCGTGGGTATCTGCGCCGGCTCCTACTTGGCCAGCAGCGACTATTCCTGGTCGCTCCACATACTCGACGCCAAGGTGGTCGACCGGGCCCACTGGGCCCGGGGGCACGGCGACGTGCAGATACGGCTCACCGACGCCGGCAAGAAGCTGCTCGAGTGCGACGAGGATCTGCAAACGATCCTCTACTACCAAGGCCCGCTGCTGGCTCCGGCCGACAAGCCGGAAGTCCCCGATTACGAGCCGCTGGCGACGTATGAGACCGAGATCGCCAAGAACGGTGCCCCCGAGGGCGTCATGAAAGGCACGACCGCGATTGCCGCAGGTTCATTTGGGAAGGGCCGCGTAGTGTGCTTCAGCCCGCACCCGGAGAAAACGGAAGGGTTGGGCCGGTTTGTGCACTTGGCGGTTCGGTGGGCGGCAGGAATTGGAGACTTGCAACTCGCCCCATCTCTGAACCCCGAACCCTGACAATTCTACCCGTACCACGGCCTCGAACGCCCCTTGGCCCGCCGGGCCAGGCGGTTGAACGCCTCGCAGTTCTCTTGGATCTGGAAGTCGAACATGCCGACACCGAGGAAATCGGCGCCGTTGTCCAGCGCGTGAGCGAAACCGCTGCGGGGCAGGATCGAGCCGGCGGCCAGGACCTTAAAGGCGATCCAGGGCTTTTTGACCTTGGCCATGCAGGCGATGGTTTCTTCCGGATTGATGCACCACATGCTGTCGTGCCAGCCCTCGCCGCCGTCGAGCCAGATATACTCCTTCCGCAGGGGCTGGGGCGTGGCCGTGAAGTAGTCGTCTTGATGCAGCGTCTTGACGTAAAAGTCGCAGGGAATCTCCTGTTCCTCGCAGGCCTTGACGACTTCCAGCGAGTGGCAGCCGACACCGATCGGTATATTGTGTTTCCTCGTCAGTTCGACGGCCTCGGCAATCAGGTCGACCCGTTTGAGCTGGGTGAGTTTGTCGCCGGCAACTCCCCAGACATAAAGGGCGGCGCAGCCGTCGTCGACCTTTTGGGCAATCTCGGCCTTCAGTTTGCCTTCCACCTGGCCGATCTCGGGATGGATGCTGGGGATGATCTGCATCTTCCCGCCCCGCTCCTTGTTGTACTTGGAGACGAGGTTCGCCCCGCTTTCCAGCACCGTGTTGATCCCATTCTCTTCAGCCAGTTGGAAGGTCTCGAAGATCTTCTCCTCGGTCACGTAGGCGCGGAACAATCGGTTCACGTACTTCAGGTCGCGGGCGTGCATGTAGCCCGAAACGAGGTTACCGCCCAACATCAGGCGGCTCATTCTGACGTTGCCCAGCTTGCCGTAGGGCATCCCGTCGCCCGAGGCTTCCTCATTCTCAGCCGCCACGGCCTCCGCCGCTTTGCTCACCGCGTACGCCGAACCGGCCGCCGCCACACACCGCCCCATGGCCGTTCGCCGATTCACCTTGTTTGCCTCGGGCATGATCGATTCTCCTTCAGTAACTGGCGGATTGAGGATACGGACCAGATTAGCTGTTCACGGAAGCTTTTTCAACACGACGCAGCGTACGTCCATGACCTGGCTGCCCGGTACTTCGAGAGCCCGCAATGTCAGCATGGCACGTCCCCTTGGGAGCCGCATCGTGCCCGCCGCAAGAGGGCGGAAGTCTTTCACGTAGGACTCGCCTCCGCGATCGGCGCGGTCGGCCTCGGCACCGCGCAGCGGCGGATCGTGCGCATCGGAAACCCGCCCGCGGATACTTGTATCGCCCACCGACAGCTCATAGGTTGAGCCCACATCGGCAGCCGGGCAGGTGTAATAGACGCTGACCTCGTAGTCGGCGGCCTGCAACACTTCGACGTCCCAGGTAATCCGATCCTCTGTGCTCGTCCAGTTGGTGAAGTAGGAGCAGTTGGGCGCTTTGCCGCTCCGCTGAACCTTTCCGCCGGGCACGCCGTCGCGAGCCGGCAGGATGGTCAGGTGTTTGTCGAAGCCGATCGGGAAGGGCCGATCGTCTTCCGCGATGGACGGCAGCACTTCGGCCTGCCACGCAGCCACGGCGTTGCGAAGACTCGCCGTAATCTCGGGTTTCTCGCCAGAGATGTCGCGATCCTGCCGGGGGTCGGCAACCATGTCGTAGAGGGCCCCCTTCATGTCGAGACGATACTGCTGGGTTCGCACGCTCACGCGCTTGTTCCAATGCGAGAAGATCATACGGTCGGGCCATGAATCGGATGCCCCCGTCAACAGCGGCCTGAGGCTCTGCCCGTCGAGCGGCTTCGAACCGACTGGGGCGATGCCGGCCATATCGGTGAGCGTCGGGAGCAAGTCGATGGCTGCGGCAATCTGCGGGACCACGGTGCCCGGCTTGATGTGACCCGGCCAGCGGACCAGGCAGGGCACCCGCACGCCGCCCTCGTCGGTCGAGCCCTTTCGGCCTTTCATGCCCCCGTTGAACCGCCAGGTGTTGGGACCGTTGTCGCTGAAGTAGACCACGATCGTGTTCTCAGCCAAGTTCAATTCGTTCAGCCTCGCGAGCAGCCGGCCCACGTTCCAGTCGATATTCTCGACCATCGCCAGGGCACACCGCGTCTTGTCGAGTTCCTCCATCTCTGCATCGCGACTGCGCAACTTGATGCGGCTCTCGGGGAACCGATCGTAAAACCGGTCGGGCACGTGGAAGGGCGAATGGGGCGTGTTGTAGGGCACGTAGCAGAAGAAGGGTCGCTCGCGGTTCTGCTCAATGAAATCGAGTGCGTGGTCCGTCAAGTCGTCGATAATGAAACCTTTTCCGGTGACGATCTCGCCGTTGTGGTCCATCATGGTGTCGAAGTAGTGTCCCCAGTGGCCGGAGGTGAAGCCGTAGTACTGGTCGAATCCCCGGGCGTTGGGATGGTAGGGGAACTGGGTGCCGTTGTGCCACTTGCCGAAAGCTCCCGTCGCGTAACCCGCGGCCTTGAACGCTTCGGCGATCGTCTTCTCGTCGGTATTCAATCGCTCCGCTCCGGTCGAAACGCCGTGAACGCCGCCTCGCGGATGATAGCGCCCCGTGAGAAATTCCGCTCGCGTGGGCGAACAGACCGGGCAGACGAAGAATCGCTCGAACAGGGCTCCGTCATGCGCCAGCGAGTCGATATTGGGTGTCTCCAAATTCGTGTTACCGTGAATACTCAGGTCTCCCCAGCCCTGATCGTCGGTGAGGATCACCAAGACGTTGGGCCGTTCGGCGGTTGCGGCCCGTGCCGCCGTCAACCAGCCGAAAAGGCAGACGACGACCAGGGCTCCCAGAAGACATCGGTTGCAGGTGCGCATGGTAAACCTCGTTTCGAGCAGTGACCGTTGTGCTGGATGGCAACTATTGTCGCCCCATGCGCGTGGAATCGCAAGTTGGGCACCGTACCGGCCGCGAATCACCCGGAGCGGGGGCTTGCTGCCGGAGGTCGTTGGCTTCAGAATGGCTGGCTTATTTGTCGGGCTACGTCTGCCGTTGATGGGAGGCGTGAGCTCGCTTCAGGGGGTCGGCTCAGGAGAGCCAACCTACGCGGCTGAGGAGAGCCAACCTACGCGGCTGAGGAGAGCCAACCTACGCGGCTCAGGAGAGCCAACCTACGCGGCTCGGGAGAGCCAACCTACGGGGTTGTGGATTCGTTCTGTCGAAAGGATTGTCATGAGTGGTATTCCCGTTCTTACGGCCCAGGGCCGGAGCGTTGCGGAGGCTTGGGAGAATTCGTTGGTCGAGTTGTACCGATCGGGCTGCGATATCAAGACGCAGTACGACAAGCCGGACGATCCGCCCAGCAAGGACGCCACGATGCTCGTGACGGTTTACGATCCGGCCGCCGAACCGCGGATCCATCGCGACTTTCCGGGCGGATTCGAGGAACTGCAGGAATACGTGATGGAGGTGTGCGAGGGGATCAAGGATCATCTTGTTCGGGACCCGGCGGACGAGACGGATACGCGGTGGGAATACACGTACCATCAGCGCCTGTTCGCATACGAGGTCCCCACACTCGAGCCGATCGACCAGATCGAGAGCATCGCCGCTCAACTTGCCAGGACCCCGTACACCCGCCGCGCACAAGCGATCACCTGGAAGGTTTGGGAAGATTGCACCTGCTACGATCCGGCCTGCCTGCAGAGCATCTGGTGCCGCATCACCGAGGAGGCGGGCCGAGCGTTTCTCAGCATGAATGTCCGTTTCCGTTCCAACGACGCCTACAAAGCCGCCTTCATGAATATCTTCGCGCTCACCCACTTGCAGCAGCAGATCGCGGCACGAGTCACGGAGTTGTCGGGGCGTCCCGTGGAGATCGGCCGTTATGTCCATCTGGCCGACAGCTACCACATCTACGGCTCGAACCTCGCGGAATTCGAAGGGAGATTTCTCGGCGCCATCGAGAAGCGAAGCTTCGAGCAGCGTACGATGCGTTACGACGACGTGCGCGACATCATGGAACAAGCCCGTCCCGGGATCCTCGAGAAGGCGGAGAAAATGGGCCGTTGATCCCTGCAGACCGCCGAAGATCCCATCAACCGACGCGTATGGATCGGCCGGGCTGCCCTTTCCTCTCGGCGCTCAACCGCGGGAGTCGAATCCGTTCTATCACGCCGGCCCGACTCGCCTGGGAGGGTTTCTCTTCGGAAATCGATCTCACGGAACAGAGCGGAGCGAAGCGAATGAGTTCCCGACTGCAGTTGTGACATCGCAGGACGACAAGAAACCATCGAGCGAAGAAAGGCAACGCAGCATTGCCTCGCTTGCTTCGGTAAATGCTATGTGAACAGCACCTTGGACATTCCATGATCTCGCCCCTGGTCTCTAGCGGTTCCGGGAGGACGGCCCAGCCACACCTCTCATCGTCTCGTGCAGACCGGATACCTCGACTCGCCGCCGCATGTCGAAACAATCGAGAATTTCGACAGGACCAGCGGATTCGTTGCCGCCCTCACAACGATCCGGCGCGCGAACGACACGGAAGTCCCTTGGACGGCGTTCTTTAGCAGAAGCTTTGGACCCGTGGAATGCCCCGCAGACGGGACCATGCCTCGCTGAGATCGACAGACACGATCGAGGATGGGCCTGCAACGGGGCCATCTGAATAGATCGTGCAAGATTTGCCGGCACGACAACCACTCCTTGTGGCCAACTGACGATTCACGCTATTCTGTACCGTGCAGTCGTCCCGGTCGGATCGTTGTCAGCAAATCACTCCCACACGGAAGCAAATGGGACCATGATCAAGCGAATTCTTCCGATACTCGTCGGCGCAGCGATTGTCGGCACGTTGCTCTTGGCCCACAAGTGGCGTTCCGAGCCCATGAAGGTGTCGGGGTTCATCGAGGCCCACGAAATCCGCCTCGGCTCGCGGGTGGGGGGGCGAGTGGCCAAGGTCCATGTTCAGGAGGGCGACGCCGTCGAGACGGGCCAGGTCCTTGTCGAACTCGAACCCTTCGATCTCCATGCCCGGGTGGCCGAGGCCCGGGCCAATCTGGCCGCAACCAAATCAGAATACGCCAAACTGACAGCCGGATTCCGGCCGGAAGAAATCTTGCAGGCCAAAGCACGTGTGGCCCAGCTCACGGCCGACCACGAGCGGCTCGTTCGCGGTCCTCGCCAAGCCGAAATCGAGGCGGCACGAGCTCACGTGGAGGTCGCCAAAGCCGGGTTGACCCTGGCCGAACGCGTCCATAAACGGACTGAAGAACTCTTACGTACGAATGCGATTGCTGCCGAACAGATGGATCGCGCGGTCGAGGAATTGGATGCTGCCCAGGGCCAGCTCGTCGCCCGAACCAAGGAACTCCAGGTCCTCGAAGAAGGCTCACGCCAGGAAGACATCGCAGCGGCCAGGGCACAGCTCGACGGGGCGACGGCTGCTCTCGATCTGATGTTGGCCGGCTACCGCCAGGAAGAGATCGCCCAGGCTAGGGCCAAGGTCGAGGCCGCCGAATCCGCCCTGGCCGCCATCCTCGTCCAGACCGGGGAGCTGAACATCGTTGCGCCCATGAACGGCGTCGTCGAATCGCTCGAACTGCGGCCTGGCGACCTCACCGCTCCCGGCGGACCGGTCATGTCGATGATGGAATCGGAAGAACTGTGGATCCGAGCCTATCTCCCCGAGCGTTTGCACCTGGAAATCGGCCAGATCGTTCGTGTAACCGTGGACGCATTCTCCGACGAGTTCGCCGGAGAAGTCACCTTTATCTCGCGTCAGGCCGAGTTCACCCCCAGCAACGTGCAAACGCCAGAAGAGCGCTCCAAACAGGTTTTCCGCATCAAGGTCACCATCCGCGATGGTCAGGATCGCCTCCGCCCCGGCATGTCGGCCGATGTCTGGCTCAAGCCGCGGGGCAGGAAGCCATGAGCAACCCCGTTATCGACACTCAGAAACTCACGCGGCGATTCGGCGACCTGACGGCCGTCGAGGATGTCTCGTTCCAGGTGAAACGCGCTGAGATCTTCGGCCTCCTCGGCCCGAACGGCAGCGGCAAGTCGACGATCATCCGGATGCTCTGCGGAGTGCTGCCGCCGTCCGCGGGCGACGCCCAGGTCCTCGGATTCGATGTGCGAACCGATTCGGAACAAATCAAACGCCGCATCGGCTACATGTCGCAGAAGTTCAGTCTCTACCCCGACCTTTCGGTTCGCGAAAACCTCGAGTTCTATGGCCGGGTTTACGGCCTTCCTTCGGCTCGGCTTGAACGACGGATCGCCGAGGTTCTGGTTCTCACGTCGCTCGGGGATCGCGTCGAACAACTGGCGGCCAACCTCTCCGGCGGGTGGAAGCAGAGGCTCGCTCTCGGTTGTGCGTTGATCCACGAGCCGGAAGTCGTGTTTCTCGACGAACCGACGGCCGGAATCGACCCGGTGGCCAGGCGGCAGCTCTGGGACCTCCTGTTCGAGCTTTCCGGCCGGGGTGTCACGCTGTTCGTGACGACCCATTACATGGACGAAGCGGAACGCTGTAGCAGTGTGGGCTATATTTACAACTCGAGACTTCTGGTGCTCGGCGACACGGACGACCTCAAGAGTCTCCCGGACGTGACGCCCGAGGGAACTCGACGCTTCGAGTTGGTCCTGCCGTCGGCGACGGCGCAACTTGCACGATTGCGTTCGATGGACGACGTTCTCGACGCCACGCTGTTCGGCGACACCATTCACGCGCTCATTTCCGATGAGCTCTCCGAAAGGACGCTCGTCGAGCGATTAGGAGTGAAACACGAGGACGTCGAAGTTCGCCCCATTGCTCCGACCCTGGAAGACGTCTTCGTGACCCTCACGGGAGCCGCGGATAAACGTCGCCAGGCTGGTGAGCCGACCGGTCGGACCCTCCGGCTCGACGACGAGCGGGGAGACACGCGGGCGGGGACCGGCGAAGAGGCCCATGTTTCCACCCCCCCCGTTTCCGCCAATCTGTCTTCACTCGACAACACATTGACGGGCCGATCCACGGACGGTTTCACCGCGATTTGTCTCAAGGAGTTTTCCCACATTCGCCGGCAACCGGCCACACTCTTCTTCCTGCTGGTCGTGCCGGTGATCCAAACACTCATCTTCGGCTACGCCATCGACACGCAGATCGAGCACATTCCGACGGTCGTCTACAATCTCGACGGTCGCCGCTATTCGGATCATCTCGTGGACGCTTTCGTCAACACGCGAAAGTTCCAGATCCTCGACCATGTACACGACGAAGAATCGTTTCGCCGCGCGATGACGTCCGGCGCAGCCAAGGTGGGTGTCAAGATTCCGCCGGATTACAGTGATCGGCTCGTGCGCCGCGAGCAGGTCTCGGTGCAGGTGCTGATCGACGGCAGCGATTCCCAGGTAGCCACCACGGCGCTCAACGCGGCAAACCTGCTCGGGGTGAATATGTCGATCAAGATCGCTCGATCCTCAGCCGAGGCAGCCCAGGTCAGCCCTTCGCGAGACCCTACCGGCAAGCCGGCGCTCCCCATCGAAATGCGCCCGCGATTGCTCTACAACCCGGACCTCGACAGCTCCCACTTCTTCGTTCCGGGACTTGTCGGAATCATCCTTCAACTGGTCACGCTCTTCCTCACTTCGTTCGCGATCGTTCGCGAGCGCGAGATGGGCACCCTCGAGCAACTCTTTGTCACGCCGGTTGGCCGGGCGGGATTGATGCTCGGCAAACTCACGCCCTACGCCATCCTCGGATTCGTGGAAACGCTGATCGTCCTTTCGGTGATGGTTTACGTGTTCGGCGTTCCCATTCACGGCTCGATCCCGCTTCTTCTGGGTCTTTCGACGCTTTTTCTTGTGTGTTCGCTCGGCCTCGGGTTGCTCGTTTCGACGCTTGCAAGAACGCAGGTTGCGGCCCTCATGTTCGCTTTCATGATCATGCTCCCCTCGGTGCTTCTGTCGGGTTTCATGTTTCCCCGTTCAGAAATGCCGCCGATCATCTATGTCGTGACGTTTGCGATTCCCGTTACGTATTTCATCGAGATCCTCCGCGGCGTTGTGCTCCGCGGCAGCGACTTCGTGGACCTGATTCCCTCCGTTCTAGGGCTCAGCATCTGTTGTATCGTGATTCTCACGTTGAGCATCACGCGATTCCGCAAGCAGCTTGAGTAGGCAAGAAAGGATCCTTTGATTCTGCGCGACGGTCTACAGCCGGCGATGCCATTCTCCTGTTCGGCCTGACCAGTTTCATGCCATCGAGCCGCGCAATCACGCCGTCGCCCTGCCACTCGCGGAGCCACTTCGGCACATCCTCAGCAAGGCCTCGGTCCTGAAAGAACATGGCCCGATCCGCACGACGTGCATAGTCGACAATGCCTTTGAGCACACGGGCTATTGCAGGGGGACTGCAATCGCCATACTCTTAATGGTGCTTCCTCGCCTTTTTCCAGAAGTCAGTGGTCGCACCGGTCATCCGCAGCGAAGTCATCCCTGGCGTGAGGCAACCGGCAACTCCACCATTCACGGAAACCCTGCTATGGCAAGAAAACCGGTTGTTCCCGGCGGGAATTCGTACAAGCGCCGCTCTACGCCGCGCGCGGGTCTCACGCTGCTCCTGTGTGTGTTCGTGCTGCCCTCGGCCACGATCGCTGGAGGCGAAGATGACGTGGTTGTCCTGTTCGACGCGAACGGCTTTGCCGACGAGGCGGTGTATCCGCCCGGTGATCTGCGGTCGGTCCCGCACGGCGATTCACACTGGACGCCCGGCTCGGGCACGGCAGAAGCCGCCCGGATCGTGGTCCTTGACGGCGACCGCTTTCCCCGGGCACTGCGTCGACACCAGACCGGGCAGCAAGCGACCGACGCCGATCTCTTGGACTTCCCACCCACCGCCGCCACGCAGTTGACGATATCCTTCGAGGCTCGCGTTTCCACCGCCGAATCGCGAACGCTCGACATCTACCTCCTCGAACCGGGTGAAACCGAGGCAAGGCATCAAGCCTCGATCCTCATCTGGGGGCACGAGCCGGGAAAGCTCTCCTCGTTCGACGGTTCTTACCACGCCATTGCCGACATCGACACCGCCTGGCACCGTTACGACCTGGTGCACGATTTGGCGGCCGGCACTTTCGATGTGCGAATCGACGGGAAACCGGTGGGCCAACGGCTAGGATGGCGGAACCGTTTCGCCCCGCAAACCGTCTTCGGACGCTTGCGAATCGCTGCGATCCGTGGCCGGCAGGGCGAGTATGCCGATCTGGCCAACCTCCGCATCACCGCCGTCCCCGGACCGCCCGCAGTCACCTTCGCCGTACCGCACCAGGGCGGCTTGTTCGATCCGGACGACGGTTTGCATTTCCGGGTCACCGCGGACCGCCCCGTCGAAGCATCGGCGATCGCCGTTTCCCTGAACGGCGACGACGTTACCTCGCGACTCGCAGTGGAGGGCACTCCGCAGAACTGGCACGTGCGTCTCGGCGGACTCGAGCCGAACACCTCCTACCGCGTGGTTGTCTCCGCCGGCAATGCTCGGGGGACGACCGAACAAGTCGCGCGCTTCTATACATTCCGCAACAAGGTCGACGGCTACCGGGGCATCTGGTTCACCCTGGGACAAATGACCGGCGAGTATGGCGACAAGTACTCCGGCGGTTTGGCCTTCTGCTTCAGTCACACTCTGGCGCCCATGGCCGTCTACGCCCCAGAGGTCGACAAGACCTTCTTCGTCTACGGCGGAACCACCGGTCCCGAGGACCGCTATCTCCTGGCAATGGCCTCTTACTACGACCATAAACGTCACCGCGTCCCGCGTCCGACGATTGTCCGCGATCAGCTTGGGATCAACGATCCCCATGACAACCCGAGCCTGACGATCGGCGAGGCAGGACACGTGTGGATCTTTCTCGCCGGCCGCGGGCGCCACCGTCCCGGACAGATCTTTCGCAGCAAGGAACCGTACTCGGTCGAATCGTTCGATGAGATCGTCTCTCGCGAGCAGACTTACTCCCAGATCTGGCACGTACCCGGCAAGGGCTTCTTCCATTTGCTGACCCTCTACACCCACGGCCGGGAATTGTACTGGGAAACGAGCCCCGACGGACGGAACTGGAGCGACGAGCCGGCGGAAGAACTTTCCAAACTGGCCGGTTTCGCCGGCCATTACCAGGTCAGCCGTCTCGACGGCGACAAAATCGGCACCGCCTTCAACTACCATCCCGGCGGCAGCGTCGACCGCCGCACGAACATCTACTACGCCCAGACAACCGATTTCGGCAAGAGCTGGACCACCGTCGACGGCCATCTGCTGACCACTCCCCTCGCTGATCCCCGGAATCCCGCTCTCGTCGTCGACTACGAGGCACGGGGACGCCTGTTCTACATCACCAAACTCCTTTTCGACGAAAACAGCCACCCGGTGATCCTGGGTGTCTCCAGCGCCGGCTACGCGCCGGGGCCGGAGAATGACCCTCGTTTGTGGGAGATCACGCGTTGGACGGGTGAGCGCTGGGTCACGGTTTCCGTCACCCAGTCGGATCACAACTACGACATGGGGAGCCTTTACCTCCACGGCGACCGCTGGACGGTCATCGGCCCGACCCTGCCCGGGCCGCAACCCTACTTCACGGGCGGCGAAGTAGGCCTATGGTTTTCGACCGATCGAGGCGCAAGCTGGAATCTTGAACGCCGCGTCACCCGCAACAGTCCCATGAATCACAGCTACGTGCGGCGGCCCCACAACCCGGCCGATCCGTTCTTCGCCATGTGGGCCGACGGCGATTCGAGCCGATTATCTCCCTCGCGGCTTTACTTCACCAACTCAACGGGAAACCGGCTCTATATGCTTCCCTACCGGATGGACGGCGAGTTCGCCGAACCCATTCTCCTCGACCCGCCCACCCCCCCGCCGGCCGACGTTTTGAACTCTTTGCAGATATTCCGGGAATAACACCGATGAAACGCCTTCCAGTCCTTCCTGCCGCGATCGCAGCCGGTTTATTATAAGCGGATGCCGATCCAGTCTCCTGGTGGATCGGCCCGGTAGTTTTTTTTCGCCCGCTTGCCACAAGTAGTGAGACGCCAAATCCCGACGTGATCCCAGGCGCGAGCCCTCGCATGACGGTTTCTCGACGACACTTCCTGCGTCTAAGCGCGGCCTATTCCCGGATCGCGACGGCACGGCGATCTCGTTCGACTCCCCCCACGACGGAAGCCGTCAGATGTATCTCGTCGATATGAGTTCCATCGTCCGCGTCTGACCGGTGCCGGAATCCATGTCGAACACTCAGATGGAGCGCCCGGGCCTACGAATGAATTACTCCAAACAACGGAATCCAAACATGCATCGACTCGCTGCGTTCAGTTTTTGCCTGGCATTGTTTATCGCTGCAGTTGCTTCGTCTGCCGCCGACGACACGCTGAAGCCCAAAGACGACGGCTACCGCGGCATCTGGTTCACTCTCGGGCAGTACACCGACGCGCCTTACGGCAAGGGAGACTGGAAAGGCTTCTGGGACTACGGCGACAAGTACTCCGGAGGTCTGGGGACCTACACGGCGAAACACGTGCCGATCGCGGTTTACGCGCCCCAAGCCAAGAAGACCTTCTTCTGCTATGGCGGATCGAAGGAAGGCCAACGTTACCTCTACAACATGATTTCCTACTACGATCACGAGAACGATCGCGTGCCCCGTCCGACCATCGTGCACGACAAGGGCGGGGTCGACGATCCGCACGACGATTCATCACTCACCATCGATCCGGAAGGGCGGATATGGGTTTATGTAGCCGGCCGCGGGCGATCCCGGCCGGGCTTCGTTTATCGAAGCGTCAAGCCCTATGACATCGATTGTTTTGAGCTGATTTCTTCGGATGAAATCTGCTATCCCCAACCGTGGTACGTGGAGAACGAAGGTATCGTTGAATTGTTCACCAAGTATACGGGCGTGCGGGAACTCTACTGGAACTTTCGCAGGCCCGACGGTTCGCGGGGCGAGGATCAGAAGCTGGCCGGGATGGAAGGGCAGTATCAAGTGTCGTTCCTGCAAGGCCGGCGGGTCGTTACGGCCTTTAACCGGCATCCCAAAGGCCACCCCGACGGCCGCACCGACCTCTACTACCTCGAAACCAGCGACCTGGGCAAGACGTGGCAGACGATCGGCGGCCTGACGATCACACCGCCGCTGGTCGACCCGGACAATCGGGCCCGCATCAAGGCCTATTCCGAAGAAGGCCGGCTGGTCTACTTGAACGACATCACGCTCGACGGCGACGGCAACCCGGTGGTACTCGTGGTCACCTCGTCGGACCATCGGCCCGGGCCGCAGGGTGATCCGCGAACCTGGGAGGTGCTCCACCATAAAGACGGTGCCTGGCGGGTCCACAAGGTAACCGACTCGACGCACAATTACGACACGGGTCCGATCTGGGTCGAGAGCGACGGAACCTGGCGGATCGCCGGCCCCACCGAGCGTGGGCCGCAGCGTTGGGGCGGCGGCGGCGAAGTGGCGGTCTGGAAGAGCCGCGACGAGGGAGCGACGTGGACGAAAACCCGCGACGTGACCAAGGACAGCCCGCGGAACAACTCCTACGTCCGCAAGGCAATCGGCGCCGAGCCGGGTTCCGCATTCGCCATGCTTTGGGCCGACGGGCACGCCGACAAGCTTTCCGTCTCGCGGCTCTACTTCACCGATCACGAGGGCAAGACGGTGCGAAGGTTGCCTTACGACATGGAAGGCGATTTTGCCACGCCCGAAATCGTGGGAGCCGAGTGAAAGGCTCTCATCACAACTTTCCTTTTGGGATCACGCAACTCCATTCAGTCGTCCGCCTCCGGATTCTTCAGAGGCCGGAATCGAACCGTCGTTTGTTCGGCAACTCGGGCGGCTTCGACGGCGTCGCGGTAGAACTTCTCCTGGGCGCGGACGGGCTTGCGAGATTTTGGGGGCAGCTCGTAGGTACCGTCGGGAAGCAGGCAGCGAGCCTTCACGTTATCCGCGAAGCACGTCTCGAGAATCCCGACGAGGCGACGCCTGACGTTGGGATCGAGGACGGGGAAGATGATCTCGAGTCGATTGTCGAGATTGCGGCGCATCCAGTCGGCGCTCGACAGGTAGACTTCTTCATGGCCGCCGTTGCGGAAGTAGAAGATGCGGGCGTGTTCGAGGAACCGATCGACGATGGAGCGGACTTTGATATTCTCAGAAACGCCCTTCACGCCGGGTCGGAGGCAGCAGATTCCCCGCACGTTGAGGAGCACGCGCACGCCGGCCTGGCTTGCCCGATAGAGGGCCTGGCAGATCTCGGGATGTTCGAGCGAGTTGACCTTGGCCATGATCAGGCCCGGTTGCTCCTTGGTGGAGACATTGATTTCCCGCTCGATCAGTTCGATGAAGCGTTCCTTGAGCCGCCGTGGTTCGACGGTCAGTTTCGACCAGCCGACGGCTTCGGAATAGCCGGTCAGCAGGTTGAAGAAGGCGGCCACGTCGCCGGTCAGTTCGCGGTTTCGCGTGATCAGTCCCACGTCAGAATAGAGCCGTGCCGTCTTGTCGTTGTAGTTTCCCGTGGCCATGTGGACATAGCGTTGGATGCGTCCCGATTCGCGGCGGACGATCAGCAGGGCCTTGGCGTGGGTTTTCAGGCCGGCGATCCCGTAGATCACGTGGCAGCCGGCGTCTTCGAGTTGGCGGGCCCAGACGACGTTTGCGGCTTCGTCGAAGCGCGCCTTCAACTCGACCAGCACCGTGACTTCCTTGCCGTTGGACGAAGCTCGGGAAAGGGCCCTGACGATGGGCGAATTCCCGCTCGTTCGGTAGAGCGTCTGTTTGATCGCCAGCACATCGGGATCGTCGGCCGCCACTTCCACGAGCTGCACGACCGGATCGAACGATTCGTAGGGATGGAAGAGCATCACGTCCCGCTCCTGCACGGTCTGCCAGATGCTCTCGGAGCCGATGAGGTCCCGGGGCGTCTGCGGCGGCCAATCCGAGTCGGTGAGCGACTCGAACTCGGGCAGGCCGACCAACTGCCAAAGCCCCCTGGCATCGAGCATTCCGTGGATCTCGTAGACATCGTCGGACTGCAAGTCGAGCCGGTTCTTGAGCCAGGCAAGCAATTCGCGGTCCGTGCCGGCCGAGACCGCAAGCCGGACGACCCGTCGGCGTCTGCGCATGATGACCGTTTGTTCAACGACATTCAGCAGGTCGCTGGCGTCGTCGTCTTCGATGGCCACGTCGGCGTCGCGGGTGATACGGATCACCGTCCTGGCGGTCACCTCGCAGCCCGGGAAGAGCTTGTCGGCGTTGTCGGCGATCACATCTTCGAGCCGGACCAGATGCACGCCCTCGTCGGACGGGATCTGGATGAATCGCCGGTAGTTGCCGGGGACCGGGACGATCGCCACTCGCTTCCGTCGCCCTTCCTCGGTTTCGACCAGCATTTGCAGCACGACGTTGAGTTGCAGGCCGGGCAAGAGCGGTTGCGGCGAAAGTTCCTCGATCGCCATCGGCGTCAAGACGGGATCGATTTCGCGGGAGAAGTATGCGGCGGCAAAGGCACGGTGCGATTCGGTCCAACTGTCTCGTTCGTGGATGAACAGTCCGTGCCGGGCGAGCGCATCGAAGGCTTTTTGAATACCTTCCGACTGCTCGGCCACCATTCGGTGGGCGCGCTCGGAAATCGCCTTCAACTGCTGGTTGGGCGTCCGCCCCGCGAGCCCGCGTTTGCGAACCTTGGCCGACCGTTGCTGCACGAGTCCTGCCACGCGGATCATGAAGAACTCGTCGAGGTTCGAGCTGACGATGGCCAGGAACTTGAGCCGTTCCATCAGGGGGAGTTCCTCGTTGAGGCCCTCGCGGAGAACGCGGTCGTTGAACTCCAGCCAGCTCAGTTCGCGGTTCAAGTAGAAGTCGGGTGAGTTCAGGTCGGTTTTGGCCATTCGATCATGCTTCTTCGAGGCGGATTCTCATTCCGTAGATGTCTTCAAACAAGTCACCTTTTCCGGCAATCGCCTTGCGTTCGAGGATCAGGTTCTTGACGCCCGGGACAACGATGATCAGTTCGTCCTCCTGGCGATCGAACCGGAGCAATTGGGCGTTGCGGACCTGGCCGCGCGAGACGGCGTCGGCGGCGCGCAGGATCGCGGCGAGTTTGCTGACGACGACGCGTTGCTCCCGTGGCAGGCTCATGTATTCCATGTGGGAAGGCTTCGGAACGCTACGGCGGTGGTAGCGGGCGATATGGGCGACAAGGTTCATCTCCCGCGGCGTCAGTCCGAAAACCTCCGAATAGCGGATCAGGTAGTAACTGTGCTTATGATGGGCCGGCATGGCCACATAGCCGCCCGCCTCGTGAAGGATGGCCGCCACCTGCAGCAGAAGCCGCTCGCGAGGGCCGAGGCGATGATCGGGCAGGAATTCGTCAAAAAGGCGGAGCGAAAGACCGGCTACGTCGCGAGCATGCTCGAGGTCGACGTGGTACTTCCCGGCAAGGGTCTTCGCTGAGTGCAGCACTCCTTCGACGATCTCCTTGTCTTCTTCACCCGTCACCTTTCGAGCCAGATCGAGGAGCAACCCGTCGCGCATCGAGACGCGGGAAACGATCATTTCGCCGACTTTGGTCCGGCGCAACAAGGCCCTGTAGATCAGCAAGGCCGGAGTAAGGGTCTCCGCATCGGCAATCGGGAGACCGTGTTTTCGCGCTGTCTGCTCGACCGAGAGGTACTCGCACTCGGCAACGAGCCGGTCGAAATCCTTGGCGGCGACGGAATAAAGGTCGCTTGATTCCGTTGTCACTCCGATCTTCTGCGCGGCAAACCGGACGTCGCCGCCCACCGCCACAAAGGATTGAATGTTCTTAAGGGATACCGATCCTTCTGCGGCCGTAACGACTTTGGCAATGTGGGGGCTGAGGAAATCGCCCGATTGGTCCGACAGTTCTTCGCCGGTGAGGAACATTTCCTGGAGGCGGATGGATCCCAGCCGCAGGCTGTAGGAGCTGGCGATCTCGCCTTCTTCGAGCAGGATCAGCAAGGTGCTGCCGCCGCCCACGTCGGCGATGAGCGTGCGATTGCGGTTCAAATCCGCGGCGCCGGCAACGGCCTGGCGCACGGCCGAGACGGTCAGGCGGCTCTCCTCGGACGTGCCGATGACATCCACGTTGAACCCGGTGGCCATAAAGATCCGGTCGAGGAAGGTATCGCAGTTGACCGCCTCGCGGACGGCGCTGGTCGCCACGGCGCGGATTTGCTCGACCTTGTAGAGTTCGAGTACCTGGCGATAGTCGCGGAGGACGGCGATGGCGGCCCGCATGCTGCGATTGCCGAGCCGACCGCGGCGGAACGAGTCTTGCCCGAGGCGCACGGCGCGGTGCAGCCGTTCGAGCGTGGAGATTCTCCCATCAGACAGTACTTCGGCGACCACCATTCGCACCGCGTTGGAACCGATATCGATTGCCGCAACGGTCTTGACGTTCCCCGATTCCTCTCCAAGCGAATTGTCCCTCTCCATCGAGGTCCTTGCCTTCCCGTCATGTCCACTGGCCGGCCGCCGCCTTCACGATCGGCGGCGCGTGCTCTTCGTCGAAAAACTCGATATCGTCGTCCGTATCGGTTTCCTCATCTCCCTCGGCTGCCTCGTCGTCGTCGTCGGAGGGAGGAACGTTTCCTCGCAGAGCGCAGCAGCCGATAAGTTCTCGCAGACCCTTCCAATAGGCCTCTTGCTTCAACTCACACCAATACTGGGCGAGTTGTTCGAACAGGCGGCTTCGCGTCGTCCGCCGTTCGTCGCGGAGGTGTTCGATCCCTGCAGCAAGCCGCCCCAAGTGCCCGTTGTGGCCGTAGTGCTCGGCAAGCCATTTTCCTTCCTCGCCGAGAGTCGCGGCCAGATGCTCGATCCAGACGTCGCAATCGTGGATGTCGCCGAGAAGGGTTTGAATCCGCTTGACGGTTGCCAGATAGTCGTCGAGCCGGCCGGCGTAGGCGGGTTTGCAGATCTCCAAGGTATAGCGGAAATGCTTGGCGACGATCCGCATCTCATGGTGCCCCTCTTCGTTTTGTGGATCCTCCAGGCTGTCCTGGTAATCCATGAACTCTTCGAGGTTTTCGGTGATTTGCTGCTCGAGTCGGCTGAACAGTTCGCGTCCCGTCAGGTGCACGTGTTTCTGGTTCAAGTCGTTCAGTGTCGCCTTGGACGTGGCCAGAAGGTCCTTGACAACTCCGCTGCTTTCCGCACGGTCGGCTGCAGCGATCACGGTCGGCTGTAATTCTTCCCGTTGATGCTCCAAACCGACGACGATTCGGGCGATTCCCGGCAGGAGGGTTCGGTCGTGGAGGTCGGCGAGGAAACGCCAGAGGAAATCAGCCTGGACGTCCTTGTCGCGGGCATCTCCGAGCCCCTTGAGGAGCTTGCGGATTTCTTTACGCCACATTTTGAATTGCCTTCGAGGCACACAATCCTGGCTCATCTGCAGCACGGCGCGCAAACGCCGGCAGGCGACGCGAGCGCGGTGGACGAACTCGATGTCGTCGCTTTCGCGCAGGCCGACCATTTGGGCCGACAACTGCCTCGCCTGTTTGCGAAGGTATCGTGTGGTGAGCAGCAGATAGCTTTTGGTATCGACGTTTTTCATCGTTTCACAATCTCACCGATGGTCCAGTCCGATTTCCGGGACCGGCTGGTAGTCTTCGTTTTCGTGTGCCTGCCTTGGTTGAATGCGTGGACAGCCGTGTCGAGAGAAAGATTGCCCCATCCTCGACCATTCTACCGCGGAAACCGGCGACACTATTGCGAAAAAAAAGAGTCGACCAGGGCGTCAGGGGCGGAAGGCGTTCTTTCGTGGTCAATATGAATGCTATCGATCGCGGAGTGGTCCAGCAAGCACACCCTCCCCCGAGCGGAGGCCGTCCTGGGGGGGAGTCTTTAACCATTTCCTAACGCGTCGATGAAACGTGCCGCTACAGAGTCCGTAACCCTCATGTCCAGCACATTTTGCGCGTGTTCGACGCGGATCGGAAAGTTCCATGCCCCACACATTACTGGGACGAAGCGAACCGGTAATTGCCAGATCCGATGGACACTTGAACTCGTCCGGACTCCCAACCCAGCACGCGCACGCCGGGGGCCTCGCCGAGTGCCAACCCGCTCTCAGTGACTGCCTTGACGGTTTTCGCGGGGATATAGACGGTAGCGGTTGTGTTGGCCGGTACGACCACGTCGAGCTGGAAGCGATCGGAAAGTCGGCGCCAATGGCTGGCGACACGGCCGCGAACGGAATCGTATTCAGCGCGAACCCAATCGATTTCCGGATGCTCGGGGTTGCTTTCCTGCGATTGCGGCAGGGGGCGAATGAGGATCTGTCCGAATCCCGGAGTGACTTGATCGATTCCGGCCAGGTTCGTGAACATCCATTCGCACACCGCCCCAAACGAATAATGGCTGAACGAGTTCATCGAGGGATTCATGAATCCCTCGTCCTTGGTGAAGCTGTTCCAGCGTTCCCAAATGGTCGTGGCGCCGTTCTCGATCTCGTAGCCCCAGGACGGGAACCGACGGCTCTGCAACAGACGCCCCGCCAGGTCGTTGTGTCCATAGGCAGAAAGGACGGGCAACAAGTGCTTCGTTCCGAGAAAACCGGTTGCCATGCGAACGTCGTTCTGACGAATCATTTCGGCCAACCGATCGGCGAAGGCCTGGCGAAGCCGCTCGGGGACAAGGCCAACGTAGAGTGCCAGGGCGTGGGCCGACTGGGTCTCGACCGTCAATCGTCCCTCGTCGTCGATGTACTTCTTCGCGTAGGCCCGGGCAATCGAATCGAACCATTCTCGATACATCTTCGCCGCTTCTTCCTTGCCGAGCGCCTCTGCCATTTCAGCCATCAGCTTCGAAGAGCAGGCGAAGTAGATCGTGTCGACGTATTCGACGGGGGTAGTCTCGTTCAGCGAAAGCCAATCGCCCCAACCGTTGCCCAGGGCCACGCCGAGGAAATCGGGACTCACGCGTTTCCGGTAATCCATGAACCGCTCCATCGATTCCCAATGGCGCTGGATGACGCGTGTGTCGCCGTAGGCCCGATAGACCGCGTGGGGGCAAATCACACCGGCATCCATCCAGGCGGTGGCGAAGGCGCGGTTGGGTTTGCCGTGCTGCATGGGATAGGGCGCGTAGTCGGGATAGGGGCCGTCGGGTAGCTGAGCTTCCTCGAGATCCTGGAGCCACTTGGTGAAAAAGGCGGCCACGTCGGCGTTGAAACTCGCCGTGCGCACGTAGATCTGGGCGTCGCCCGTCCAGCCCAATCGTTCGTCCCGCTGGGGGCAATCCGTGGGGATTTCGAAGAAGTTGGCCCGCTGCGTCCAGACCACGTTGCGGAACAACTGGTTAACCATTTCGTCGGAGCATTCGAAGGAGCTGGCCAGCGGCGTATCCGAATGGAGCACGACCCCGGTCACGGCATCGAGTTCCGGTGTACCGGGGTAGCCCGTGAGTTCCACGAACTGGAAGCCGTGGTAGGTGAACCGGGGCGTCCAGACTTCACCGTCGGGATCGCCGCGGAGGATGTAGGTGTCGGTCGCTCTGGCTTTGCGGAGGTTTTCGGTCATGAGCCGCCCGTCCGTGTGGAGCATTTCGCCGTGCCGGATCCGGATCGTGGTCCCCGCCGGGCCGCGGACCTTGAGCCGCACGACACCCGAGAAATTCTGTCCCAGGTTGAAGAGGTAGACGCCCGGATTCGGCTCGGTGATTTCGACGGGCTGGATCTCTTCGATCGGCACGATGGGCACGCCGGGATAGGCTTGCATGCGCGGCGGCTTCCGGAATCCGAGTTCCACCTCGCGCGACCCGCTCTGGTCGATGAACTCGGCCTTGAGACTGCCGTTTTCCTCGGCGCGGACGGCGCTCGCCCATCGGGAATCGTCGAAGCCGGGGCCAGCCCAGCCGGACAGTTCGAGTCGTGCGTCGCAGGTTTCGCCCATCAGCATGTCGGCTTCCACGATGGGCCCTGTGGCGACCTTCCAGGTCGAGTCGGTCACGATCGTATCATTCGAGCCGTCAGCGTACTGGATTTCGAGTTGGACGAGCAACGCCGGTGTCTTACCGTACATATAACGTCCGCAACGGTTGGGACCGTAGCCGACAAGGAGCCCATAGCCGACGTAGCCGGCATACCAGCCGTCGGCCACGATCGCTCCGAGAACATTGTGGCCCTCGCGAACCATCTCCGTCACGTCATAGGTATTGTAGAAGGACCGCTTTGCGTAGTCGCACCATCCGGGCGAAAACATCGAATTGCCCACGCGGTGCCCGTTGATCTGAAGCTCGTAAATACCAAGCGCCGAAGCATAGACGGTGGCGCGGCGGACATCCTTGGCCATTTCAACCGGCTTGCGATAGTAGCGGGCGGGCGGCAGGACCATCTTCTCCTGCGAGGCCTCCAGCGGCGACTGGTCCCGGAAGCTGATCCACCGGGCTTTCCAGTCGGCGGGATCGAGCAAACCCATCGACCATTGTGCGGGCGTACTCCAAGCGGACGGGTTGCCGGCTGCGTCCCACACCATGACCTTCCAGCAGCACTGCTGGCGGGATAGAAGGGGTTTTCCGGCATAAGGAACGTTGACCGTCTCCCCGCTCTCGACGCGGCCCGAATCCCACAGGGTGCCATTTCCGTTGGCGAGTTCTTCTGTGTTGCCGGCGACGAGAATCCGGTAGGCCGTCTGCCGCTGGCTGCGCTGGCCGGAGGTGACGATCCAAGTGAGGCGTGGAGTGGTTTCGTCGATCCCCAGGGGACTGGCCAGGTACTCGCACCTCAGCCGCTCGACCTTCAAGCCGCCGGACTCGGCGGCGTGGCTTGCGGCAGGTAGTCCGAGAGCCAGGACGCAAGCCGCCAAAGACATGACTGCGAGAGGGAAGAGGACATGCTGGTTGTAGGTCATGTTGAGATTCGTCCTGGCAGGTTGGGTCATCTTCTGTACCACTGACCTCAAAGATCGTGAAGTTTTTCACAAAGACTCGCGACCAACGGGAGCAGACCATTCCAGCCGAGCGGTAGCTCGTATTGGCTGGCGGCCCTGCCGCCCTGTGACATCTTTCGAGTGAGGAAAGGACCAATTGTAGCCGGGTTGCGAGCCGGTTTCGAGCGGTCGGGTTGGACGGAGGATCGGGGGAGGGGTGAGCCGGAAGTCGGGGGCAGGGGACAGGAAACAGGAACAAGCACGAAACTCGAAGCAAGAAAGACGAAATAAATCCAAATGGGAAAGAGTGAGAGAAGCCACGAAGGCCGGAGACGGGGCGTTCGGACTTCAGCCAAGCCGTCTATCGGCGTATTGGGACCGGTGCTAGAATTAAGGGTTTCCTCACTGCTGAATCACCCGTCCCTGTCATGTTTCAAGCTCGATTGCCTCAAGAACCGATTGCTTTGCCTCTGCTCGTCACTGGTGTGGCGGGGCCGTCGGGCTATCATGCGCTCCACTATTTCCAGTCGCGGTATCCGGGGCGGGTGGTCGGGATTCGGCAGGAGGACACCTGGCGGCTGGACGGACCGGGCGTGGTGGCCTGCAACACGGAAGACGCCGAGGCCCTCGCACGGCTGTTCGAGAAACACCGCTTCGCCGCGGTGCTCAACTGTGCCGGCAGTTGTGCCTTGAAGTCGTGCCAGTTGGATCCCGTACTGGCCGAGCGGGCGAACGTGGAAGGCGTGGGGTACGTGGCGCGGCTGGCACGCCAGTATGGCGCGAGACTGGTTCACCTGTCGATCGACCTGGTATTCTCGGGGGCCAAGGGGGGTGACTATGTCGAAACGGACCCGACCGATCCGGTGACCGTTTACGGCCGCACGATGGTGGAGGGTGAGGAGTCGGTTCTGGAGATCGATCCGGGCGCTTGTATCCTGCGGATCTCGCTTCCCATGGCAGTGAGTTTCAACGGCCACGCCGGCGCGATCGACTGGATCGCTTCGCGGTTCCGCAAGTCGCGCCCGGCCACGCTCTATTACGACGAGGTCCGCACGCCGACCTACGGCGATTGCCTGAGCCGAGTCTGCGAGATCATGCTGACCCGGCCTTTGGCGGGCGTCTACCATGCCGGTGGACCGCGAAAACTCAGTCTTTACCAGATTGCGCAGGTGATCAATCGCGTCGGCGGCTACGATCCCAAGCTTCTCTACGGAATGCCGCGACTTCATGCGGGACCGATTCCGCCGCGAGCGGGCGATGTGACGATGAATTCGTCGAAGCTGGCCGGCGTGCTGGGATGCAATCCGTTTACCGCGTGGCCATTGGATGACCGCTTCGCCCCGACCGATCGGAATTGGCACCACAGCCGCCCTGCCGGGGAGCCTCGCGGGCCGGAGGCGTTGCACGAGTGGCTGTGCGTCAATCCTGCGGCGGAGGTGGGCCCGGTGATACCCTGTGAGCCGGTGCAGCATTACGGAGTGCGGGAGTGAGTCGCTGTCGGCCGCCAGGCATTACGGGGTAACTCGCGTCAGTGCCACTCATCGCTCTCGTCGTCGTCTTCGTCCTCCCATCCTTCTTCCTCTTCTTCCCCTTCGTCCTCTTCGTTCTCCGCTTCTTCTTCTATGTCCTCTTCTTCGTCCTCATCCCAGTCGTCCTCATCCCAATCGTCCTCTTCGTCTTCCTCATCGTCCTCAACCTCTTCCCAGTTGCTGTCTTCAAAGCCGTCGTCTTCCTCTTCGTCGGAGTCCTCGAAGTCGTCGTCTTCGTACTCGAAGTCCTCGTCGTCCTCGTCCTCGTCTTCATCGTCGTCTTCATCGTCGTCGTCGGCGTAGTCGTAGTCTTCTTCTTCGAAGGAGGAATCATCTTCAAATTCGGCCCGCACGCCTGGCTCCAGTGCTGGGGTCTGAGACAACTCCTCAACGGGATGTACGATTTCCTGTCCTTCGATTTCGATCTTCACCGTGGGCTCCTCCTCCGTCATACGGGACTTGTCAGATGGGACCACCAATTGCTGTTGGCCATCGTTCCTCTGTTGCTCGGATCTGGAGATGCGGGGCATCTCGTCGGCCGAAAGTTCTGTCTCGACGGGCGGTAGCTCGTCAAGGTGGCGCAAACCAAAAACCTGCAAGAAACGTTTGGTCGTTCCGTACAAAAAGGGTCGCCCCAGTTCCTCCGAACGTCCTGCGATACGCACCAAATCGCGTTCCATCAGTTGTCGCAGCAACTCACCGCATTGTACCCCGCGGATCGCTTCGATCGTCGTGCGGAGTACCGGTTGTCGATAGGCCACGACGGAAAGTGTTTCCATTGCGGGGGCCGAAAGCCGGACTTCCGCGGCCGGTCCATACAACCTACGCAAATACGATGCAAACTGTGGCCGGGCGACCAATTGGAACCCGCCAGCTAGTTCAACCACTCGAAACGCGCAGACCTCCTGATCGTAAAGTCGGCTGAGCTTTCGGGTCAGTGTACGCGCCTCGGTCCCGTCCGCCAAGTCGGCGAGGTCGGCGAGTTTGCGGGTCCCCAGCGGTTCCCGGGCAAGAAACAACACGGCCTCCAACCTTGCCAGTTTTTCGGTCCGAGCTGTGGGGCCGTCTCCGGTCAGGACGTCCTCACCGGCCTGACGCGTAATAGTCCAAGCGGGAACTGGTGGGGGTGAGGCCCAGGCATGCGGTACCTGATAACGCCACGCGATGCTGCCAAGCCGCTCCGGCAAACTCATTCCAACACGGTTCATCGGCACTACATGCCCCCTAGGATTACCACAAAATCGAGGGGCCCTCTGAGGTCGGGAGACGACTGCCGGTGGTCCCATTCGGCGCAATTTCCGCCGGTCTGCTAACTCAGCGAGCGTAAGGTCCGTGTGGTGAAATGGCCTGCACGGGTGCACCGCTCGGCAGTCCGTTTGACGCCGGAGTGGCAGGGGGGATCGGCAGGGATTCCCGCACGGGCCCACCACGACGCCACGACTCCACATCGGCCAACACCTGTGTCATGGCTCCCAACGGCTGCGAGTCCGTCGCCTCGAAATGCTTGGTGAAGTTGGCGCTGTTGGCAACAGCGATCCGGCAATGGAAACGATAGCATTCCCCCTGGTTTCCCCAGTTTTCCAGCAGGTAGTATTCCGCACCCAATTCTCGCAGCCTCTTCTCGATATGAACGAACTGGTCAACCGTGCTTACCCGCCAATTGATCGACGATGCCATGCTCTTGATCCGGCACGAGGCCCGCTCCCACCATGTGGCCGTACTCATCCAATCGCCCGATGATGACTGTAAAGTCCATGTGCATCCCGTGGGAATTCAGCAGGTTCTGGTCAATCTGCTTCGCAATGCCATCGAGGCGACTTCTGGGACAGATGAAGAGAATAGGACGATTACCGTGGCAACAACGCGTCTGACGAATCGGGTGGAGATTTCCGTCGCCGACAACGGTCCAGGGGTACCGGAGAGCCAGGTACAGCGCCTCTTCGAACCCTTTTACACCACGAAGTCGCTAGGCTTGGGACTGGGGCTTGCAATCAGCCGAACGATTGTCGAAGATCATGATGGAAAAATTGTGGCGGCATTGAACCCCAACGGCGGCCTGACGTTGCGTTTCACCCTGCCAGCAGGAAAGAACCCTGTAGAAAATGTGTGAGAACAGAACCGTTTTTGTGGTCGACGACGATGCGGATCTGCGTACCTCAATTGCTGCTCTGGTCACATCGTTTGGATGGAACTGTCGAGGTTTTCCCTCCGCCGAGGCGTTTCTGGCCGAGGATTTGCCCTCGCGCAGGGGGGTCGCTGTTGTCGATCTCCGTATGCCGGGAATGAACGGGCTCCAACTTCAGGAGGAGCTTGCGCGGCGGGGAAGCCGGATGCCCGTGATCCTCCTCACGGCATTTGCACGAACCCCCACCATCGTCAAGGCAATTCAGGCCGGCGCGGTCACCGTCATTGATAAGCCTTACCATGACGACGATTTGTGGGACGCCATCCGCATCGCCCTGGACGAGGAAGCGGCGGATTGGACCTCCGCCCAGCGGCAACGGCAAGTCCGAAGTCGACTGGAAAACCTCACTCAAGAGGAACACCGCGTCGCCGAACTCGTCGTTGCCGGCCATTCCAACAAGGCGATCGCCCAGAAAACCGGCACAGCCCTCCGCACTGTTGAAAAACGGCGCCACAATGTCCTTGCCAAGATGCAGGTGAGCTCCGTAGCGGAACTCGTGGCGATCTTCCTCGAAATCCGCGACTCGGCATGATCCTCCGAGATCCCTGCACCGTCCAAATGCCGTTGCCCCGTGCGGTTGCCCGCACGGTTGTGCGGATATCCTCCTGGCCGCCCTTTGAAATCTTTGACGATGATCTGTCATGAGCGCTAGACAGAAACGTCAACTGCGTTCTGGCCAATCCGACGAACACCTCCACCAACCGGCCTGCAACGAAACAACCCATGAGCCACGAAAACCCCACCGTATTTGTCGTCGAAGACGATGCTGAAATGCGCGAGAGCTTTGCGGCCCTGTTTACCTCCCAAGGGATGGCGGTTGAGGCGTTCTCCAGCGGAGAGCAGTTCCTCGAACATTACGATTCGTCGCGGCCTGGTTGCATCGTCGCCGATTTCCGACTGCAAGGGATCAATGGGATTGGCCTGCACCGCCTGCTCGACGAAATCGGATCCACGCTCCCCGTGATTCTCATCAGCGGCTATCTCACGGTTCGTTCGGCGGTCGACGCCGTCCGGCAGGGAATCTGCCGGGTTCTTGAAAAGCCTTATCGTGAGGACGAACTCCTCTCGGCCGTTCAGGAGGCAATCGCAGAGAACCGCAACTCTCGAACGAAGAAAACGTACAGAATGGATTTTGCCCATCGCCTCCAGTCGCTTGATGCCCGGGAGCGTCTCACGCTCGACATGATCGTGGCCGGACATGGAAACCGGGCCATCGAGTGCAAACTGGGGCTCAGCACGCGAACCGTCGATCGCATCCGAAGTTCGATCCTCGAAAAGACGGGCTTCTTGTCCTTTGTAGAACTGTCGGCAGCCTACGGAGCGGTACAAGCCACAGGTGAGAAACTTGCCCCCGTTCCGGCAACGGGCGCAATCAATACTCCTGACGAGCGTGACCCGGACGAAGGAACGGTCGAATGCCTTTGTGCGGGCTTGCTGCGAGTCCAGGCAGTCCTCTTGAGCGATGGTGAAATCGGCGAGGATTCCAGACCGCTTCTCCGCGACGCCGAGTCGGCACTGTCCAAGGCCCTCCGTGGTGCCCGTCACACCGACGTTGCAGCTCCGGCCTCAAACTTGCGAATCGCAAGCCTGTGATGGCTTGGCGAATAAATGTGCCGGAGATCCGCCACCAACTGAACGGCTTCCTGCCCCTCTCCGTGTAGCCTGGGCCACCGCTGCTCCCCTCGCTGTGGTCCAGGCTCTGTTCTTTTCTTCGACCGAGTGGTTTGCCTACCTCCCAACTGGCATTGCCGCTCAGGTGGAGAGGCGATTATCATAAAACGCTTGCCTGCATGGACGAATTGTGGCTGTCGTGATCAAGAGCGTTGACTCCACGGCAGGTCCCTTGTTGAGACTCCACCTCGCTTTGGGGGGACCCAGCCCCGGGCAGGACTTTCGGAGATCGCAAAAGACATGGATGACGCAAGAATGCGACACGCTCCGGCCCCGCAACCCTCTTCGACCACCACGACCCTGCGTGCCCTGGTTATGCTGGTCTGTCTCGTCGGGATTCCAATAATCGCCGTTCGCGGTACAGCGGTTCCCGCTATGATTCGGGAGTATCTGATTCAGAAACTCGGCGGTGCCGTCCCCGAGCCGGAAATACGGGCAGAATTGGCCGAGGCACCGCCCTTTGTTCCACTCCCGGCCGGCACAAACCAGCCCGCAGCCGCGTTTCCCTTTGCAGCGGCGACGCCCTCAGCCGGCACGATTTTGCAGCCGGCCACCGGTTCTGCAGAACCGTATGCCGCCCCGTCGTCGAACAGACCCGCCTCGTCTTACGACCAGTTCCAAAGTCGCACACCCTACGGAAGCAGCAGTGCCCCCCAAATGGCCCACCAAGGACCCGTTGGTTACACTGGAAACTCGGAGGCCGTTCTGGCAAACTACGATTCACCACCTGGT
>Ga0351853_1042_pt1 | contig 30948 bp, 17 predicted proteins | sample BONcelHFGM3001C8_FD_206799 | JGI IMG/M metagenome (GOLD analysis project Ga0351853, IMG submission 206799) | Enriched cells from coal bed in the Powder River Basin, Montana, United States - BONCAT cells FGM rep2 HSBNCT.FGM.300.1.C8 ... | reverse complement strand
CGCAGCGACTTTCTCTACGTGGCCGACTCCAAGCTGGCCACCGCCGAGAACATGGCCTATCTGCACCAGCATCGCGGCCGATTCATCACCGTGCTGCCGCGGACACGTGGCAAGGATAAAGACTTTCGCCAGTCGCTTCGCGAAGGCAAGGTCTCCTGGCGGACGATCTACGAGAAGATCGACGAAGAGGATGAGCAGAAGAAAGTCCTGGACCACTTCTCGACGACCAGCGAACCGACCACCAGCGAGGAAGGTTATCGGTTATTGTGGTATCACAGCACGCGTAAGGCCGAACTGGACGCCTTGGCCCGCACCAGCCACATCCAACGGGCAACACGCGAGTTGGACGAACTGCGTCAACGTCTCAACTCGCCGCGAAGCCGACTCCGTCAACGCACCAAGGTGGTCGAGGCGGTCGAAGAGATCCTCAAGTCGCGGGAAGTAGAAACTTGGATCACCGTCACGATCCAAGAACGTCTTGAGGAACGTTATCGCCAGGAGCGACGCGGCCGGCCAACCGCGGACACTCGCTACGTCAGGCAGACCTCCACACGCTTCGATCTGACCTACCAGATCGACTACGCGCAGATCGCCGAGGACCAAAAGTGCGACGGCGTCTTCCCTCTCGTGACGAACGACCTGGAGCTTTCCGAAAAGGAGGTATTGTTGGTCTACAAGCGTCAGCCGGTGATCGAGAAGCGTTTTTCGCAATTGAAGACCGATTTCCGCGTGGCCCCGGTGTACCTGAAGGATGTCAGCCGGATTCAGGCACTGCTGTGCGTGTACTTTCTGGTCCTGCTGGTCGAGGCGCTGTTGGAACGGGAACTGCGTCAAGCCATGCAGCGCGAGGGACTCGAAAGCCTTCCCCTCTATCCGGAGGACCGACCCTGCCGCCGCCCCACAGCCCGCCGCGTCATCGACCTGTTCGATGACATTTACCGCCACACGCTCCACAGTGATCAAGAGGCCCCCACCGTCTTCGTGACCGAGCTATCCGAGCTCCAACGCCGTATCCTCAAGCTCCTCGGAGTACCGGCCACCAAATACCACGCCTGACCCGACCGCAGAGAATAAATTCGGAGAAATTGCGATGCAGATCCTCGGAACGATGGTTGGAACTACTGAAATTACAGTAATAGGACTGTATCCGTCTTTCTGAGGATCTGCCTTCCATTTTCTCCGAATTTGTTCCTGCCCGGCAAGTCACCCATGGTATTGAGTGGTTGGAATACCCAGGAGCTTGAGGATACGGCGTTGGCCGCGGCAAATGGGCACCAAGGTTACGCAGCACCGCACAATTCCGGCAACAAGTGGCCTTCGGCAAACTCGACTAATTCCGACACTACCAATCCCGGCTCTCGTTCCAGGTGCTGGACGATGGCCTCCAGCATGTTCCGCCATTGGCCGAAGGTCGGGCGTTCAATCTGCTCCCGCTGGAACACGTCGATGAGTTCTTGCGGAAGCGGCTGTTGGCCCAGGCGTACGCGCAGTTCCATGACGCTCACATAAACTGACCCATCCACGCTCACTCAAACAGAGCCATACGTCAAACGGCTCACTTGTACTGAGCAGGGCCGAGAATCAGAGTTTATGCGCATAAACGCATATACAGCTTACCAGCCGCCCTGCGTAGCTTCACACGCCTCGTGGAAATGAGGGTTCCAACTCACGTTTTTCCTTCTAGGTAGTGGTCCCTTCTTCCTGAGCAACCCTGGGTCAATTCTGCTGAGCGACATAGCGCAGTTCCCCGAGTGCCGTGATTGTGCAGAAGCGGGTCAAGATCTCGACGACATCGCAGAACCGATGCAGCCGCGTTACCGATTGCTTCTCCTCCTGGAACTCCCGTAGCGTAATTGCCGGCAGACTGGGCAGACGCGTGAATTGGTCACTCTGGCCGGCGGGCGCCGACTCGACGTCCGGTTGATCAAACGGAATCGTCACTGGAGGGGCGTGCTCGCCGCACATCCAGTATCGACCCACGAGCATCATCGGTTGGCGGCACTGCGGGTAGTTCATGGCTGGGGCCTGGGTTGGTGAGCATGTTCTAACGTAATTTGCCTCCGGGTCGGCCGGACATTCGCGCTGCGAGAATGCCCCGATCCAGAACTAGAAAGTCGTTCCTCTCCACAGCTGTGATTCTTTGCTGTGAGGCGGATTACGGCATCTTACACGCTCCTTCCGCTTCAAGACTGAACAAATACAGATGGTTGCCAGCGATCCCGCCCCAAGTCCGTCCCCCAGGATGAGTCTGGATCGGATAGGGCCTTGCCGAGAACACTGCAATTCTCTCTGTGGTCTCCGCGCACCGGATGACTGTTTCCGCGAAATTGGCCGCGAAGGCTTGGAACGGAAACACGATCCTCCCGAAAGCGATGGCATCCACATCAGCAGTGCCGTGAATTACTTCCAGGATCTCTAGGGTGCGAGAGTCCCGCAACCACATGGTGTCGCAGCCATCAAAGCAAATGAGCTTTCGCCCATCTACAGAATAGGCAAGCCGCGCGACCTGGCCGACGTAATCATCGCTCCATTTCACAGGAACTCCGCCATCGGCCCTCCACAACATCACACGCTTGTCATCGCCCGCTGACGCGACTTGCCTTCCATCGACCGAGAATACGGCGCTGTTCACAGTTCCTTCATGGCCGCCCCTAAATGTTGCTCGCTGCACGCCGTTGTCGGCATCATAAACCAAAACCCCTTCCCAGCCAGAGGCCGCACTAACGACCCAGCGATCGTCCGGCGAGAATGCAACGCTATTTACGGTCTTCTGGCCCTGAATACATATCAACGGATGTCCCGTGAAAGCATCCCACACACGTACCGTTCCATCTCGTGATCCAGAGACCGCTTTTTGGCCGTTTGGAGAGAATGCTGCACATTCTACCCAGTCTTCATGGCCAAACAGGCACGCCAGTGGTCGACCGCTGTTTAATTTCCAAAGTAGCAGATTCCTTTCCACCCCCCAGGAGAGAATACGCTGGGAATCAGGAGAGATAATAGCAGCTAGGACTTGATCCGCGCGTTCAAGAAAGGAAGTGAACAGCTCACCAGTCCGTGCATTCCACACGTGAATCTTAGCACCCGCCGAGCTCTTGGCAAAGAACTGGCCACTACCAGTGACGAGCCATTTATGGTCCGGTGAGAACACGACACTGTTAATGGTCGTATCAGGATTGCGGAGACGCGGCAGTTCCCTCTTGTTTTCCAAATCCCAGACTCTCACAGTACCATCCATATGGGCTGTCGCGAGATGAAGCGAGTTGGGAGAATGAGCGACCGATGTCACCCAATGTTCGTGGCCATGAAGCCACCTTGTGTGTCGCCCGCTTTGCGCATCCCAAATCCCGATTCGCGTTCCTGTGGAGAAAAACCGACGCCCGTCTGGTGAATAACAAAGGCTTGTTAAGCGATCATCGTGACTTTGCAGACGGCGAATCTCTGTGAGTTGCTTCGCATCCCAAACACGGATCGACTCGTCTTTGGATCCCGATAGTAACCACTTGCCGCCCGGAGAAAAAGCCACACAGGTGACGTCCGCATCATGTCCGCGCAAGCAAGCTACTTCACGCCAATCTGTGGTGCTCCACACGCGCACTGTTGTATCTCCGGATGCAGATGCGACATGAAGACCATCTGGAGAGTAGGCGACGCTCCACACGAAGCCGTCGTGACCGAGGAGACTGGCTAGTAACTGGCCCCTGCTCACGTCCCAAATGCGGACACTTCTATCCCAACTTCCGGACACGATGTGAAGCCCATCTGGAGAAAATGCTACACTGCTGACCTCAAGTTCGTGACCTTGGAGCCGCGCGACAAGGAGGTGAGTGTTCGTATCCCAGACGCGAACCGTCTTGTAGCTGCCTGCCGCGAGCTTTTGGCCGTCAGGAGAAAATGCGACGGCGTCAACGGTGTCATAAATGCCGTGGTGACCTCCGACACGTGAAAGTTGCTTACCTGAACCTGCCTCCCATATCAGTACGTCCCTGGGTGTGCCGCAAGCGATGCGTTTTCCATCTGGCGAATAGGCCACACTCTTCAAGAAACTTTCATCGGACCGAAAGACCGCGATTTGAGGACCTCCGAGTGCAACGCGTGGAGGACGTAAAGATCGCAACCAATTGAAACCAGGGGTCAATTTCTCCTTTGTATGGCGCCACGACTCAAGTAGGGTGGATAGTGTGAAGCCCACCCTGTCCCAGGATGGGCCATCTTGGGGCCAAGCGTTGTCGGCTGAATCGTAATGTCGCGTCGCTTCGGAACAGTCATGCCACCAGCAACTGTTCCAAAGGCACTGAAACAATCCTTGAGGGTAGTCCCGCCTATGATGGTGGATGAAATGGATATCACGACGAAGGGCCTCCTCGAGCAGCCGAAGGACTCGCCGCGGCGGCCGATCCACAGGAAGGGCGGCGACCGCAGCGGTGATATCAGTGGCAAGTTCGAACACTAACCCAGCTTTATTCTTTGCGTCCAGGAAGAAGATGTCCGTCAGCAGCCGCTCCAAATCATCCCAACGCTCTCCTTCGATCAAATGGCTCACCGCATTGCGAACCAGGTACATGTGGGCTGGGCTATCGAGCAGGGCGACGTTGGCGCACGAGTCCAAGAGGGCCCTTCGCGCCGTAGTCACGGGCTCGTGCATGTCCTGGCAGCGATGCGGATCGGTGATGAACTCTCGCAAAGTATGGTGCGTCATCGCATATCCCAGTTTGTCATCGGGCGTGCTTGCCACTCGCAGAAGCGGGGCAACGATGGCTAAGGCTTGCGTCACATTTTCAAACTGACGCGCGGCCTGGTCCTCGCCAGGCGATGGATCGAGGATCTTGCGGTCGCGGAGGAGAGTCAGCAGCGCTTCGCGGCTGAGAGGCTCCTTGGCCACGGCCAACGTAGCAACCAACGGCGTGGTGATCTGCTGCAAGACGCCTACAGTGCTCCGTTGGATCAGCCGGGCGTAAAACTTGTCCAGCGACTTCGGCAAGTCAGTCGGGTCGAAGTGCCGTAGCGTACCACGGGCCTTCACCTCGCCGATGACAAAGCGTACGTAAAGGGGCAGGCCCTGTGAGTATGCGGCAACCTTGGCGACGAAGTCGTTGATGATCTGCTGACCGTCGGACGATTCACAATCCTTGTCCAGGAGCCGCCGTCGGGCCGGCTCTTCCAGCACCGTGAGCAGCATCTTGCGAATATCGGCGGCGTCCATGGGAGGCACGCCGTTGCGGTCGGCATCAGCCGCATCGACCGGGAAGACAGGGATGCACACGTCGTCCGTGAACGCTCGCTCGAGCGCCGCCTCGAGCCGGCTCGCACACAGCCACAGCACGCTGGGCAGCTCGCGGCAGGAAGCCGGCAGCTCGCGGACGAACAACGCCACCGACTGTGGATCCTGCCGGTGCTTAGGCTGCTCCTGCTCGAGCAACTCGTCGAGCCCGTCGAGCAATATGAGCACCCGCCAGCTATCAGCGGCGTTTACTCGCCCCAACACCTCGCGAAGTTGCAGGCTGAGCGCCTTGCGCTGGTGGGCCTCTTTCGTGTCTTCCTTGGGGTCGGTTGGCGGTTGTAGGCCGGGCCACTCGCGCAGGCGCTCCAAGGCGAACTGGCAGAAGCGGTCTCGCGAGCAACGGTCGTCGCCGGTCTTGAAGCGGAAAGCCAACACGAGCATCTTGCTCATGGCCGCCTCGTACTGCGAGCGAGCATCCGCGGAGGCCGGTTCGGGCAGGGGATCGACCGCGGCCTTGGCCATCAGGAACGACTTGCCGATTCCCGGCCGGCCCGTCATCCACAATACGCCTTGGCGACGCTCGGCGACGAGTTGCTGGATCCGCTGGACCTCTTCCCTGCGGCCGACCAGGGCAGCCGCATCGTTGCGCAGATCCTGCTCGAAGCCGCCGACCTCTCGCTTGATGGGCGGCGGCGTGAACAGCCGAAGGAACGCCTCGGCTGCCGAGGTACTGCCCACGCTCCTCCAAAGTTTCTCGGAGCCGATCGGTGTGTACTGCAGCGTGACCTCGTTGCGGCTGTAGAGTTGAGGGGCCGGCTCGGCATCAAAATCCTCCTCGTTGCCCATACCGCTGCGCGGTTTTCCAAAAAGGGTCAAAGGCCACAGCCGCCGGACGATCGACCCACGGACCAGAACTACGGCGTCGTTCTCGGCTGCGGCCAACTCGGCCCGGGCTTCTTTGGCGATCCCAACGGGTGGGCAAATCGGGTGGGGCCTCTGGCTGGGACCTCTTAGCGCGGCAAGTCCCTCGGGGGTTGAGCACACCAGCAGCCAGGTCGTAAGTATCTTTGCCTGCTGCGCCATTGCCACTTCGAAACGAGGCTGCCAGTTGTCGAGCCACTTCTTGGCTAACTCCTTCCTGACCCCGGCGCCATGAGCCAGACCCTCGTTACGGAGCGTGCTGAGCGAATTCTCGACGCTGCGGGTTTGCTCGGCGGGGGCATCCAACAAGTTGGCGATGCTCTCGAAAAGCGCTGTCAGGTCCTGCGTGATCGGGCTCTGCTGGGGCAGGTGTTGAAGGATTTGCTGCACGATACCCTTCCACTGACCGGCCGTTGGCATATAGATCTGACCGGCGAGCACGGCGCGCAGATCGGCTGGCAACTCGTTGTGAGAAGCCCGCAACTCGCCCAGGCCAACCACAGCGGCCAGACGGAGCGTGAGTTCAACAACATCGCACATCAGCCACAACTTCAGAATCGGCTGCTGTTCGCGCTGGTAGTCCTGCAACGAAAAGGCCAGCACCGACGGCCAAGCCGAGAGGTCAAGCGGAAATGGGTCCAATGGGTTTGACACCGCAGTTCCTCCGTGCAATCAACCTCCGGCCCGCGGAGCAATGTGCCCAAACCTGACCTTGACAAGTGGTTACATGGACGCCATTATCGGGGCCGCGAGCGAGCGCAGGCAACCCCTCCCCCTTGCCCACGAGGGTAGCCAAGAGCGGATCTCGCCGGAGTTGGTCGTGGTCGTTCAGATCCTCGTACCCCAGCGCCAAGCCGTAGATCCTCTGAGCGACAAGGTCCTGGACCGAGTGTTCGACCAGGTCTGGGTCGCGGTGGTCGACGAAACAGGCGGCGAACTGCCGGATAATCCCGGCCCGTTGCTCGACCTCCCGCAGGAGCAAGCCACCGGCGTCCGAACTGATCGTCCCCCCGTCGAACGCTCCCACCACTTCCCGCCGTCCCAGGGGCTGAAAACAAAACCGATCCGTGTTACACTCTGTTGACAATGGGCCGGTTCCTCTTGGTGACATAACTTCGTGGTGGAAAACAAAGTTATGCCAAAGGAAACGGCCCTTTTCTACCCCAGTTGTGAGAAATCCGGGCTAGGCTGCTGGAAGACAACCCGACGCTGATAGGGCGCCGAGAGCTGGAATTGCTGGAGAAGGTCGCCGCTGGCGGCAAGCTGAACGTCGTCCTGGGCGAGAAGGGCCATGCTGAGCGGCTCGTAAACCTGCTCTGATTGCTGTCAACAGGCTGGTGTGTCGGCCACGCAAGCGTTAGATATCCCAGCCTGGAAAAGAAGTATCCGAATATCCACCCTATAACATCACTTTCAGTGCAGATGGCAAAGAGGTGGCAACTCATAAACTGATCGCAACAGGACTCACGACCGTCTTAAAACGGGGGGGATGTGGCCGTGCCGGCAAGTATGATGCCGTCCTCCAGGCCAACGTTGACACGGAAACGAAGCCATGATCATAGCAACCGAATACCGAGCCTACCTGTCCCGTCGAACATTCGACTATCTGCGAGAGTGCTGCTTGGCGTATTCTGAGAAGCAGCATCTAGCCTCGGCGATTTGGGCAGCCGTGTTTCTGGAGGCGTTCTTGGGAGAACTGGCCGAGAAGCTGGCCATCGGCAAGCCGAATCAAGATGATCTAAATGGCCGAATCCAGCAGCTGCGCCAGTACAGCAAGAACCACAATCCCCAGAAACCTGATGTGCCAGACGATATCGTCAATCGATGCCACGATATTCGCGGCACAAGGAACCGGTTAGTCCACGACATGGGACTGGCCAAGCAGACGCTGAATCAGGACGCAGATTTCATTCTCGCAGGACTCAAGGTTATCCTGGACTGGTATCTCGAGATCTGTGGCGACTCGCGTTCCGACGAGGAAGGCGTTGATATTTCGGAGCAACATGCATCTCTGATTCCAGTCTTCATCAGTACGATCACGCCGCATACGCAACGACAGGAGTACTTCCTCGAAATCCTCATGTCGCGTCTGCGAGAAATCGGGTTTCAGCCAAAACGGTTAGTGACTACGATCTTCGACAAGAACGACCCCATTGCGAAGGTTCGCAAGAGTATTGAAGCCTGTCGCGGCGCAATTATCGTGGGCTTGGAGCGAAGCCATGCTTATTTTCTGCGCGACAAAGAAGGGACAGAGAAGCAGCTGGAAGAGACGCATCGTAAGTACACATCTGGGTGGCTCCACCTCGAAGCAGGGATAGCCAATGCCTTAGGACTTCCAGTCTTCGTAATCTGTGAGAAAGACATTTGCGGTGACGGCATCTTTGATCGAGAATGGAACACCTATCCCGTGACCGAACTGGCATCGCTCGATGAGGACTCAACGGAATTGAAGACGTTCCTCGAACACGTCGCCCAGTGGGCCAGAGAAGAACTTACCAAATCGAGCAGTTAAGGCGATCAATGGGGTCCCGCTTTGTACGGTAGCATGCACCGTTCCTGTTGACACTTCTCGGATTAATGTGACGACCAAGTTGAACGGGGAGAGAGTTCATGAAGTACCCAAGTGACAGTCTTGTCAATCAGCTTTGCGAGAAAGGCAAGTACGCCAAGTGTTTTCGTGACCAGTATCAGTTCCGGGACCTCGTCCGTTACTGGCGAAACTACGTCCAACGTGAAGATCGGTTCAATCGCTATGCCGAGATGACAAGCCACGGGCCTACACACATGGAAGGCGTTGCGACGTTAGTTACCGAGCTTGCAGCAGCGTCGAGCTTCCTTACTGATAGCGAGAAATTCGTCCTGCTGGCAATGGCTTATCTTCACGATGTGGGGATGTACGAGACGTCAGATTACTTCTACTCTCGTCCCATGTCCTTGCGTGACCTTCATGGACCACTCTCACGAGAGCGAATCCGTAGGGAACGGCACCTATTGCTGCCGAGCCTAGCAGACAACGACAGCGCAGTGGAACTGATCGCGTTGCTGTGCTCTTACCATCAAGGCAAGGCGGTGCTTTCCAAGGAAGAGCTTTCGGAACGGCCGAGCTCGAAACGCCTTCGCAGCCCAGATTATCTCCATAGTTCCACGCAGCCATCACTGGTTCGCTTCGACGAATTGAGCGAATATCCAAGCCTCGCGCAGTCGCTCAATGGACTTACGGACCAGAAACTCAACTGCTTCTCTCTGGACGGGATTGAAGATGAAGGGATCTGTCCGTTCCGTCTTGCGGGCCTGATTAAGTTCATCGACGGGAGCGATTTCCAGGCGTCACGCACAGGCAGTATTGAGGCACTAATGCGTCATGCGGACAGGAACGCCTCGCACGCTAGACGCTCGAAGCACATCATGGATGACTGCGATAGTGGCACAGAGTCCCATAGGCGAGCTAAAGACGAGTATGACTATTTTCGGGGCTCGTTCTTCCATTTCGCCCGGAATCTTCTGATCGAACGCACGTTTATTATGCGAGGTGATAGGGATCGACAGGTAGAGGTTGTCATCAAGCCTGCAGATCCGGATGCGGTCGTGGCAATGTGTGAGAAAGTCAGTCAGCTGGCAGTAAGCAGTGATGTTCCACCTGGTAGCCCGCTCCGAAGCATGGAGAAGGCGGTATTCTTGCTTAAGGCGTATCAGCAAGATCCTGTGCCTACCATCGAGGATGAGCTGCATGACATGCCTGATGAGCGACTCGCGGATTTTCTGCAGGAATGGTCGGTCAGAGACACAGAGCACGACCGGAAGACGATCCACGCTCTCGTCGCCAAGAAGTATATTGAGCGTGAGCTCGGGGCCATTTCCACTCTGCTGGATTCGGCAACCGACGGCGGAGGTTGCTGCTACTGCAATGTGTGCCCGAACATAAGTCGCTGCAAGATCAGAGATTCCCACAAACGAGCCATGCCGTCGTTTCGTCTAACTGAAGATAAGTGGAATGTCTCGGTTTTCGATGAGAAGAAGCATATCGTCAAGCTTCGGCACATTCCCTATCTGGCATCCGCCATTCACCAACAGCGGCTTCCAGGTTTGCGGCGTACCGATGCTATCCGGTCCGTGCACGACAAAGTTACTCAATCGAAGCAAGTTCTGTTGTACGGGCCGGCAGGGCGATGTGTTCATGACATCGGCTGGTCAGTTGCCTGCAACCTGGCAACGCCTGGCGCAGAAAGAGTGCTTTGGCATGAGATTGAAAAGGATCGCGATGCACAGCAGGTCGAGAGTATGGTTCGCTCGCTCGCCCGTTTCTCGGCAAACAATGGCGACTTCCTGCTGGAGAACTTGATTCGTGATGAGGAGATTACATCGGCACACTCCGGCCATGCGATTGAAATGATCCGATCCGGTCGCTTTGCTGATGCTGGCGGAGCAAATGTGCTTTGTCTTGATGGTTTCAATCGGCTTGCTACGTCGAGCCGACCGTTCTTCAAAGAACTGATTGCTGCTTTCCCCTGTGTAAATTGCTTCGATGCGTCTAAGTGTAACAAACAGACTGACGAGCGTTGGGAATGCGAACATGCATCGAGTTATGTTCTTGCCATGAGCAGCAAAGTCCCCGGAACTAGTTGGCAGAAGACGGTTGGCAACTTCAAGATCGTAGCGTTGGAAGTCCCGCCAATGTCTGAAGACGAGGTCGATGTCGAAGTACGCAAGATCGTCAAGGATGAACCTATCGCTGATGAAGTGTGCTCGGTCGTGCGAGATTATGGTAGTGAGCCCATTGGGATTGAAGTTCTATCTCGTCTCGCGTCACGAGGCTGGTCGCCCGACAGGTTGGCAGGGCTACTTGATGCCGCCTTGGCAGACTTCTATATCCAGATCATCAACGACTCCACATTGGGAGGCAATCGCGAGCTCGAAGTCCTCCAACTGATCGGACTGCTCAGCGGTGGCATCACGCGCGCGGATGCTGAAGCTGTCTTTCTCACTGGCAAGGAAGCGGACGAAGGGCCCATACAGAAACTGATTGACCGAGGGCTGATTCATGTGGAAGAAGATATGCTCGTCGCTCACGCAGCTTGCCCCGATGGCCATCGACGAAGTCGCTGGATGGACCGAGTTGTTGGTCATCCATGGGTGTCGCTGGTTGCGTTCGTCGGAAAGGGAGAGAATCCTGCGACGGTGTTGCAGGAACATTGGCCATCGCTGTCAGGCTACCTGCCCGAACTCGCTCGATTGGAGCGGCTGCCAGGAGGTGTTCATCACCAGTGGAATCCTCTCGAACACAGCTTCCGCACACTTGCACAAATCGATCGACTTCCCAATGAGCTTCGTGGACTTTCCCAAGAAGACAAGGCTTTGTTGAGTAAATGCCTAGATGAGGATCCGTTCTGTTCGGATCAGCCAAACGGCAGGACACTACCATTGCCCTGGGCTAATATGAACCGACGTGGTTCGCTTCGCATTGCGGCCCTGTTTCATGACATCGGGAAGGCGGTGGTTCTCGATGGGAATGACGAATCGTCGTCGTATCATGGTCACGAGGGAGAAGGTGAAAAGGCGTGGTGCGAGTTGGCAGAGAGATTCCACATACCATCGCCACTGGCTGAGCGTGTCGCCAAGATCATCGCTGGACACATGCATCCGCTGAGCCTGTTCAATGAGTTTGTCGAGGGCAAGCTCACTGATACGGCCATCGATCGTTTTATCAGGAAACGTAGCGAAGTCCTCTGCGAACTGTTGCTACTTTTCCTGGCTGATAGTGTAGCCAGTGGCAAAATGGATGACCGAACAGACAAACTCGGTGAGTTCGTAACGCTGGTTCTCGTCCATGCCGCAAGAATTCGGGATTCTGGCGAGAAAGCTGAGTCAGACCGACCAACATCCGCACAACTTAAGGAAGCGGGTCTTGAACCTAGCCGATGGTTTGGCGTTGCACTGAAAGGCGCTCAGTCTGCCGCCGGCATCATGCCGGAGTTGACTGATGACGAATTGGTCGAGTTAGCTTCACAAATCTATAAAGAAGAGCGAGAAGTGAGTAAAGAAGAAATTCTGGAAAGGGCGGAGGAAATTCGAGCACACCGATAGCATTCTGGGGCCGGAGATTGCGATACAGACAGGAATGTCGTCCGGCTAGCGGATCCTGAATGCGTCCGCAGACCACCTGGCCCAGGCCTTGCTTGCCACCAAACAAAGGGCTACTGTCAAAATGGGCGGAACAATCTGGACGTTATCTTGATGCAAGGCCGGCGATGTGACCGCGCCAAGTATCGGGAGGATCACCACTATGTAAACAATCAGCAGGGAACGCTGCAAGAGCAGGCGGCGGGGCGAGGGGAGGAGGAGGTTGGCACCGCGCCATTGCGCCACGACCTCCGGTGCCATGACTCGTGTGATTAATAGCGACGTCCCTGTTAGCACTACAACATACATGCTTGGGGCGGACAATCCGAGTCCAGGAAATAGGATTAGAGCAACAATTAGAGGTGACACAATGGTCACGAGATGCCATGTGAGCCGCATTATGGTTTTGCCACATCCCATCTGTCGAGAATTGTCCCAATACTGATTGAGCAGCAGGACGAAGCTCACAACTGGCAAGTACGTAATCGCATAGTTCTGCGTTGCGTCAGTAACGTCGAGTGAGCGAGCAGCTCCAAACCCCGTGCTCCAAAGCGCGATGCCGAGCAGACTGACTCCAGCCGTCCACAAAAAAGAGGCGAGTTTGGGAGTTGGCGGAAGCGTTCGAATGAGTTGATTGGCAACCTCAGGTGCATCTAGCGTCCAGTGGCCACCAGAAGTCTGCGTCGATTCGGGTAGAGAGACTACGATTCGAAGAAGGCGTCTGTCGCTCATGCATGCCAGTACAAGGTCGAGGCGTCGGCCGATCTTCCTACTGCGTTTCAACGCGAAGAATGAGCGTAACAGGAGGCGGTATGGCCACTTATGAACTGCCATCGGTTGGCCGTACTGCTCGGTCTCAAGAAGGTCGCACAGTAGCAGGAAGTTGCATATACGCTTCAGTAAGAAGGGAGGGGCGTAGAGGAAGTTGATTGCTTCCAGCTTGACCAAGGAGTGAAAAAGACGCGTTCTCACATCCTGCACTGGCAACCCCGCGAGTCGGGATAAGCCGTAAGGATCCCACGACGAGCACGCGATAGGCACCCAGACTAGCAAAGGTACAAATACGAAAAGTGAAAGTAATACAAGTAGATAGGCGACGGGCGCTACGACGGTCAAAAGGAAGACGCAGACCATTGCCATGGGTAGCGCCATGAGTAGAAGGTACACCCATGTCGCCCAGCGTTCGCGAGGAGAGATCGACGGGTCATCCGAGATGCCTAAGAACGGCTTGGAGTTACGGTTACGGTGGTGGTCTGCCGAAAGAACGTTGAGGAGGAGTTGTGCCAATTCGTGTCGGGGAAGCAATGCGAGCACGGAATTCAATCTAGCCTCAGAAGGCACTCCTCGGACAACACCGACAGCGAGAGCCTCCGGAGGCACAGGAACGCACATCCTGAGTCCTTGGACCAGCGTCAGAAACCGCGACCAGTTAGCGTACGTAGTCCGCACAGTATCTCTCACCGATGCGCGAAGTGCCCAGTCGCGACGGTTGGGGTTCATCGAAAGTAGCATTCCGGTCAAGGCCTCGTGCATTCGGTCTCCACCAGATGCAGCCAATAGGAGCGTTTCTTCAGTGGCTTCTATTGGACAGACGGAGAGATAATGGGACAGAATCCGGGCCACCGGAATCTCGACTTGGTCGTGGTCTACACGTTGCTTCTTCACTGGAAACTCCAGTGGGTCCAGTGAGGCATCGAATAGCAAAGCATTGAAACGCAGGGCGCGTATTACTAGCAGGTGTCGTCCATCGTTTGCACAATGGTGATAGGCGACCTCGAACCTGCGCATAATGTCGACAAGATTGCCCTGCTGTCTCTTGAGTAGAACTGAGGCGAAGATAGGGACAAGCACCCCAGTAATCATAATGACTAACGTACTTATCCCCGCATACATGTCGGACTGATCGCTGTCGCCGAACAGACCGACCCACTTGCAAACAAGGCCCCATGCAGGGCCGCCCCAAAAAAGGAATATCCCCGTGCCAGTTGCACTGAGACGGATCAGCAGGAAGATATTGAATGGCACGACAGTAGAGGGCGCCACTTTCGTGAGCGAGTGAGCAATGGCTGTCGATGGCATCCGAACACTCTCTTGGTCGAGAGGTGGTATCTTAGCGGAACTTCCTTCAACCACAGCTTTAGCCAGCCGTCTGAGTAGTTCGGGGCAATTGTGCTCTGTCGACTTGGGACGGAGTATCGAAGGCAAAACGGGGTCGGCTTGCGCTCTGAATTCACGGCCCCGATGATGATGACCATAATGCAGGCACAACTCGGAGGTCGCGAGCCGTAATAGCGCCGATCGCTCCGTGTTCGTCTCGGCGTCCAGCACAGACTCCACCTCCTCCCAGCGCTCGTCGCGGATCAGTTCCTCCAGAGCGAACGCGTGCGTGCGCATCCGTTCCGCGAGAGTGCAGTACTGAAACGCGCACCTCACGAGATCGTCCCAATACTCGTCTCCCGCGTCGGCCAGCGACTTGGCCATTCGGTGGGCATCAACGAAGCCGATCGGATTATCGATTTTGTTGGCCCGGGCTATAAGGAACTCACTTCGCACTGCGTATCGCACGCCTTCCAGGTCCGATTCCTCAAGAATATGGCTGACGCCGTGCCGAAAGACGTAGGTTTGGGCCGGGTGCGATTCCGGGATCGAGGACCACTCACGGATCAACATGCACAGTTCGCGACGAGCGAGTTGGTTCTGAGTGGCCAATGTACCGTGCGGGTCGCTGTGGATGTGCTCGCGAAACGTCGGATGGTACAGCTCATAACCGAGAAAGTCCGTGTTGGGAAGTGGAGCCAGCCGTATCATTCCTTGCAGCGTTTCCAGCCCCTGGCGCAACAGGCCCCGCCCCGCTTCCGAGTTGTCCAGCACCTTGCGGCGGAGCATCAGCAGATGCAATGCCTCCTCGTCCAACGGCGCTTTCGCCCAGGCTATGGTCACGATTAGAGGCGTAACCAGGGCCTGAAGGCTACTGATCTGCACCCGGCGCAGCAGCTCCGCATAATAGGCACTCAAGCTGGGTGGCAGTTCGCTGGCTAGCTGCTCGAACGCGAAATGCCCCGACAGAATGTCCTCAATGACGAAATGAACGTAGAGAGGCAGACCAGCCGCGCGGGCAACAACGGCTTGGACGGCCTCGTTCGTCACTCGTTCCGATTGCTCCTGATCCAGGTAGAGCAGGTCGTACTTGAGATTTCCCGTGCTGTCGAGCAGCATGCCTCGGATGTCCTCGGGTGACATACGTGGTAGGCCACCGACGAACAAGTGCGTACAGCGATCCGGAGCGAAGACATCGCCCAGCCCTTCCGGTCGACCGGCGCAGAGCCAAACCACGTTCGGCCGACTCAATTGAAAGGGCAAAAAAAGGAAGCCTTCATCCAGCCGCATAATCTCGTCGAGGCCATCAAGGATGAATATCACCCGCGGAGGCCGCTCTCGCTCGCTGCGCGGCGCGAGCAAGGCCACCTCGTCGAGTAGGGCGCGGAGTTGGTCGAGCAGTTTGTCGGATTCGAACGAGAGTGGAAGGCTTGTCTTGCTCAGGTGTTTCCAGGCGGCGAGCTTGCTGACGGCGTGGCGCAGGAACGCCACCCGGTTGCCGCGGTTCTGATCCGCAATCTTGAAACGCCAGGCGATGCGGCAGACCCGCTCCGGATCGTTGCCGTAGTCGTGGGCCAAGCGCGCCGCCAGGAAGCTCTTGCCGATGCCGCCCGGCCCACCGAGCCAGAACACGCCCGTCTGTGCCGCCTTCAACATGTCCTTGGCCTGCTTCAACTCGCTAGCCCGACCGACCAGGGCTGCGGAATCCATCCGGATCTCCGTCTCAAAATCGCCCCCTATCGCCCGGGAGACATCTAGGCGTTCGTCCAGCCGGAAGAGGGAGCGAAACGTCTCCAGCCCGTCGCTTTTCTCGCCCAAGGGCAGGTCCACGCCCAAGGCTGCGTACAAAAGGCGGTCGCGTTCGGCCCGCAGATAAAGCAAAGGTCCCGGCTCAGTCGCCAAACGTGGTCGCGATGCTCCTCGCATCTTTGCGCGGTCGTGGTCACACAAAGGCCAGAGGTCTAGCAGTGCTTCGTCCCGGAGCAACACAACATGGCCCTCCAGCTCCGACGCATCCCTTCCTGGCAGCAATTCAGCAACCGAACGGGCCGGCCAGCCGGTGTGAGGCATCGGGCCGGCCAGTTCGTGCGCGACCCCAAGTGCGAAATGGTAGAGCTTCGCTCCAGCGAGGAATGACAGGTCGGAAAGCACGTTGGCCAGCCGCGGTTCCCACACCGCAAGAAACGCGTCGGCGTGGACGCTGCGCATGGTCCCACCGTGGGCAAGCAGGTTGCGGAGCGACAGGAGCGAAGTTTCAGGGTCATCACCAGCAGGGGTGAGGGGCAGAACCTCATCTCGGACGAACCCTGCGAGTCCTGGCAGGATAACTGGCGACCGTCCGGCTAGTTCCGCGACGACCGCTTCGAGCATCCCCAGCCACTGTCCCCAAGTTGGTCGTTCGATCTGAGGCTGGATACGACGGAGGAGCGACTGCGGCAACGGGCTCTCGCCCAACTGGACTCTCAACTCGCTCAGGGCCAAGATGGTGCAGAAGCGAGACAAGATCTCGAAAGCGTCACAAAGGCGGTGCAGCCGCATGACGGGATGGGTTTCTGCCCTGGCATCGTCGAGGGGAATCGCCACCACACTCGGCAGTAGCTGCAAGTCCGGCAATTCATCGCCGCAAGCCGGACAGCGCCAGCAGAAGCCGAATTGGTTCATCTCCCCATGGCCTTGCGGGCATCTCATACCGAACCCTCTCATGCCTTCGACTCGACCTCATAGTGTACCTTCGCATAGTCAGTCCTGGTACCGCCAGCACGTGTAGCCAAAATTGTAGCTCCACGCAGCCCATATTCGTCGGCGAAGCTCCTCGCGCCGCGACCAATACCGCATGGCCAGACGGTCTAGCAGGTAACCGACTACCCTGATATATCGCCCGCCAGCTCCTTGAAACGTTCGTGCTGCAACTTGCTAATTCGATGTCTTGCGAACTGCCCTAAGTAACTCATCTTGTGCTCGGCGGATCAAATCAATCTCGTAATTCTCGATAGCCTTCTTGAAATGTGCGATAGTGTTTCGGATAGGGATCAGATCGCGGACAAGATTTGGGAAGCCGTCGTACGGCAACAATCCGCAGAATACCTTGTCACGGTTCTTCCGAGTGTTGAGTATCTGCAGGAGGTCCGCCAGATCCGAATGGTTGAGCAACGGGAGTTCATCATCCGACTCCTCCCGCCGAACGGCCACCTTAACGCGAACATCCGTGGGCACGCCAAGTCGCCACCAGGCGTCGCCATAGTATCGGTGGAGGCGATCCTGAACGAATCTCCGCAGATCGCATTCGAACTGCCGGTACAACTCGTGCGCCGAAGCGTCGAAGCCTGACTTGCCATCTTGCTGTTCGAGCCTAGTCAGTCGGTTGAGAAGGCGACCATGCAGGTCTCTGAGAGTGACCTCGTCTAAGGCCGGGCTGGAAGCGAACTGTAACTCCACCTCGACCTCACATTCAATGTATCGCTGGGCGGCCCGAACCGTGATCTCCCCGCCTTCATCAATGATGATCAACACGTGCAGACCACCGCGCCGGGTCTCTTGCTCACACTGCACCGCCAATTGGTACATCGTGTGGCTGACAGTCACTTCCTCGACGTCTGGGCCTAGGTCGATCACTTCCTTCGACTCTTGCAACAAGCGGGGACAGACAACGACCGTGTTCCGATCCTGCTCGAACCGTGCCGTTCGCTGCGTCCGCAACGACTTGGAGGCGTGGGATTCAAGGCGGGAGCGCCAATCCTCCCGAACATTTGTCGCTTGGTAGAACCTCGACCACGGCTTGACGGGCCACGGGGACGTCTTGTTACGCTCGGAACTGAGGTCAGTCCTCCAGTTTTCATCTACCAGTGCTGTCCCGTCGATTCTGGTCGTCTCAGTGTCGATCTGGTACACGTCATCAGCCCAAAGCAGGATCTCGGCATTTTCGCTCCCCGACTCCTCGGTTCCACTCACCGCACCTTCAGAAGTCGGGCGCCAATTCCCAGGAAACTGCCCTTGGTGCAAAATAAGTGCGGTATGCGCATGATAGGGAACAAGTCGGCGGACTTGGCGTCGAAAGACCAAGCGTTCTTTGTCAGCCACTCGCTCTCGCCGTTCAACGTACCGCCATACACCGTGCTGGAGTTCTTCGGCGATCCGATCAATAAGGACGTGGTCCAGGGCTTCCCGGAACGCGGGTGTGTGCATGCACAAGTCTCGTGACAGTTCATGCGACACCAACTTCTGCGAAATGCCTGGCGAGGCAGGGTCGTCAAACTCCATCTCCACGTAAGCCGGCAGCCGGTCCTGCGGACGAAGGAGACGGAGGTCACGCTGCCGACCTGCAGCCCACAGGTTGTGTCCCGCCACCTCGTCCGGGAGTGGCGGGAAACCCAGCAGCCCGGCCGAGACCTGGGCCGCCAACAGGTCCCTTGCCGGCGCGATCTCGGTCTTACATGCCTTGCGGAGAGTGGCAAGCCTGTCTCCGTTCTCGGCAAGTAACACACAGCCCAAGGTATCCCGGTTCTGCAGTTCTGGATGTCGACGAGCATATTCGGCAAAAGCGCTGGCGAGTTGTGCCTTCGGGTGCCCTTCGCGGAGGACGTAGGAGGTTTCAACGACAGAATAGCACGATGGAGAGGCGTTCAGAAGAGAATCCTCGTTCACCTTGATCCCCTCAGTGTTCTCGACGCGAGTGTAGCCCCCGGCGTGCTCAATCGACGCGCGCTTTGCCAAGCAGAACGAAATAGTCTGGCGACGCTGTTCGATAATGAACAATTGTGGCAACACGTCGACGTGTTGCAGACAATCGTTGGGCGTGAGAACACCGACGGCCGCGGTCGCTGCATTCACAAGAAAGATCTCGTCCACGCCGGCAATCCGCGCGGCGTCTCTCACGGCCGCCCGTTGCCCTGCGAAGAAGTGGGACGGCACAGCGATGATTAGTGAAGAGGGCGGACGCCCAATCTGATGATGAGCCCTCTCGATGATGAGGCGAAACTGCGTCGCCAGGAGTTCCTGAGGTGAAACTACCATGGATTCGTCCGAGAGCGCAAAACGACTGGCGGTCCCAAGACTTTCCACGACACGGCCGATTACCCCCACCTGTCCCGGCTGTTTGCTCCCCACGCACGGCAAGCCAGTGACTACAGAGAACAATAGGGGCCATCGGCAGGATCCATCTTGAGTCTTGATAGGTATGACCTGCCCGGATGAGAGCCGTCCATGGGCGTAGCAGTTATCGTCGCCGAGAAAGACCGAAATCGGTGCCCCTTCGAGAGTGGCTACGTTGGTATCATTCTCGGACTGCTGACGAACGACCGAGTCCGCAAGTGCTTGTTCCGACGCAATCTTCCCCCGTCGCTTCCGGAAGCGCAGAGCTCTTAATAATCTCTGCCAAGCGGCACTCACGTTCGGCTGCCAACCTTTTCCTACAGCGCCCGGTTGCGGTGTCTCGGTCACGCGAATGCTGTGATGACACTCTTCGCAGAACCAGGACTTCTTTCCCAATCTCATCGGACCGTGACCGTTGGGACAGTTCATACGGGCTTCCCGGGAAAGCTGAATCTCATGTGTCTGCTGCGGAACTTCGGTCACATGTGCGATGAGAAGTTGTCGCGTATGACTTCACCCATTCCTGCAGGTGACCCAGGAATACGCCCAGCTCGACAGATTGCTCGTCAAGAGAGATCAACTCAGTCACCGGATATGTATTCCATGATCTGTCGAAGACACCGTCCGCGCAGATCCCTTTCTCACGTAAGACGAACACCTCTTTGCCTAATGCATTGGCGATTCCGGCTTCAAGATGCAGCCAACCGGAAGTGTATTTCCGGTGAACATCTTCGCATTGATCCACGGTGCCTTCCTTGTCCCGCAAGAAATACGCATGGCTTCGTTCGAGCCCCACAACAATCACGCCACTGCAAGAGTCAATGGTGTCGCGTGCTTTACCGATCGGGTCCCGCTTGTCAAAAATGGTTGTGGCGAGCCTGATTGGCTGAATGCCAAGTCCCGAGAGTCGAGACAAGAGCATCTCCAAGAAGTACTTCTGCCGCTGACTATGCGGGGTAATCGTGCTCACAAACACACGAACACCCTCGGGAAGTGCTTCTTGTGCCCCAGCACTCTCGTCGGGAAAGCGATCGCTGCGAAGCTCGCGATACCACCGTAAGATGACGTCGACCCCGGCGACGATGAACTGCGCATCCTGAATGAGCGTGCTCTTCGGCATCCCGCAGTCGTGCACCAGTCGATTTCTCGTGTTCCGAATATCATGGCAGCGTTTCACCACTTCATCGGGGACGTGAGGTTTCTGCGGACTATGGTTCTTCTGGTACTGCTGCAACTGCTGTATGCGGCCGTTCAGGTCGTCGTGGCCAGTTTTCGCAAAATCTAACTCCTCGGCGAGATCGCTTAGAAATGCCTCCAGGAATACGGCAGCCCAAATTGCCGATGCGAAATACTGGTTTTCGTCCAATGCGAAGCAGCACTCTCGTAGGTGACTGCACGTCATCGGCGAAAGACAAGTTCGGTACGCGCTCGCTTCCATCGGTGATGCCTACCAGATCGAATCTGCCGTGTGTCGAAATGTGACCTTCAGCGACTAACGGTTCTCAGCCAGCTGCCGTCGATACTCTCGAGCTTGTCGATCCACTATTATCACGATGGCCATTCTATTGGTGTGCATCGATCTAAGAAGGAGGCGTGCAACGGCTTGCAGTCGTGGCGATTGGGGTTGAAGAATGCCTCCAGTCTAACTCCGTTGTAAGCGTAAGACAACACTTGTGGCCGCAGCCAGAGTCATTGCCCTCAAGGACCGCCGGCCAAGGTCAAGACGTGCACGACGGGACGGGGCAGAGACGAGTCTAGCACACAGATGTGACCAGATCGACGAAGGTACGAAATTGACGACACCGCGGAGGCACAGACGAACGAAGCTAACAGTTCGCCTGAAGTCATGTTCCAGACATTCACGACTCCGTCCACGCCCCCTGTCGCCAATCGTTGTGCGTCTGGGAGCATGCAAATTGCTCGCACCCCCATGCGATGTCCGTCCTTCTGAAAAACAAGCTGTCCTGTGGTGAAGGACCAAACGCGGACACTGCCCTCCGCGTCGCCGGAGAAGACACATCCACCATCTTCCGAAAAGCCCACCGCGGTGACAGAATGCCGTGCTGTAGTCTCCTGTCGCCCAGTCTCGGTCGACGCGAAACACCGCACTTCATGCAACGTGTTTGCATCGAGCAGCCTCAGCGTTCGATCGATGCAACGTACGAGGAGTAGGCGTCCATCCAAGGTGAACGCCAGATTCGTGATCCAATCGACGTCAAGGCGGATCGTCTTGTGTCGTCGTTTCCCGCTCCTCCAGATGGAGACTTGCCCAGCCTCTCCTCCGGTCGCGATTCGGCTGCCGTCGGCCGTGAGGGCCAACGCGTGTGCTTGATAGCCAGGCTCGAAGACGATCACATCAGCCCCACCTGCGTCAGCGTTCCAAGTGCGAACAGTACCGTCGTTTCCGGCTGTCGTGAACTGCCCTGCGCGGGGGCCGGTTGCTACTGTCTGCACCCATCCTTTATGCCCCAATCGGACATTAGACGGTTGGCTTGGGTCGTCGAGACTCCAGATGCGAATCGTATGGTCCCGACTGGCGGAGACAAAGCGTCGCTCATCATCGAGGACCGCCGTCGCGAGCACCCAATGCGAATGACCGTCGATAGCCGACTGACCGCCGAGGAAAACACCACCAGACCAGATCTTGATCTGTCCCCCCTTTTCTCCGGACGCCAAGTACCGCTCGTCCGCCGATGTTGTCGAACACTGAATCCAGCTATCGTGCCCCCCGATCGTGCCTAAGCATGCGCCGGTGTTCAGGTCCCACAATCGAAGCGTTGTGTCAAATGAGGCCGAGACTAGCCTCGTGTCCCGTTGTACAAAGCAGAGTGCTGTGACGACGCTACCGTGTCCTGTCAGGCGTAAGCTGGGTTTCCCTGTCTCAGCATTCCAAAGACGTACGGCGTTGTCGCGACTACCAGATGCCACCCATTTCTGGTTCTTGGCAACTGCAAGGGTGCGAACGTGTGAGGACATGTCCGACCGTCCTGCCCAAGTGTCGAGAGGACGACGCTCCCATCCATCCCACAACCGGATCGTGCGGTCCTCGCTCCCTGACACGAACCGCCGCCCATCTGCAAAGGATGCCAGACAGTACACGGGACCTGCATGTGCCTTTACAGAGTCAATGAGCGCCATCGATGTGACATCCCACCACGTCAAACGTCCATCCTCACCGCCAACCACGATCGCCATTCCTTCAGCGGTAAGAGCGAGCGAGCAGAGTTTACCTGGTGCCATACCACCAACACACTCATTATTCTTAAGATTCCAGATGAGAATCTGGCCTGCTTCATCCCCACAATATATACGGGTGCCGTCGCTTGCGAACACCAGCGACCGTACACCGACTCCATGGGACATGGGCGCCCCCTGCAGCTCTCCCGTCTCTGCGTCCCAGACACGAATGGTCCCCCGGGAATCGGCAGTCGCGAGGAATCGACTGGTGGGATCAAATGCCATTGCTGTTACAGCGCCCCTATGTACGACCAGAGTGCGCAGAAGTGCGGATTTGTGCACTCTCGTTCGCCAATTGACCTGTTTAAGCCATATACCGTCTGCAAATTCCGCAGAACTCTGTTCTGCGCGCTCCCGCACAGGCCCAACGGCCGGCTGAGTCTCAGCTAGAGCGGCGTAAAGTTGCGGCAAGGTCTGCTCCGGCCTGACCACCAGTATATGGACCGACGCCGTGAAAGCGCTGGCGTAGGCCGAGAGAATTTCAGTAGACGATTTTTGCGTGGGCGGTAGAGAGGTCTGCGCGTTCCGAAAATCTTCCTGGATTTGATACACGCCGGTATAAAGAGACCTTCCCTGCTCAACAGAGACTCCTAGCTCAGTAATCTTAGCCTGGAGGAACTTGAAGTCGGACATTAGGTCAACTAGTTCCTGCCATCGGCCGGCTCCGACTAAATGTGTGGGCAGTCGTTCCAGGCTTCGAATGTAGCTCCACCCGTTCTGGCAACGCACCTGGAAGAAGTCGCACAACCGCGCATGGTAGTGGACTATTTCACGAGGGTCGAAGTGACTAGCCACCGTCTCTGTGAACTTCCCGTGAAAGAAGCAAATCAGCCCGTCTCGAACAACCAGAAAAGGACGAAGTGTCCGCAGCAGCTCCCGTCTTCGGCGACGTGGCAATGGTGCGAGTAGATCCGCGAGCTCTTCTTCGGCCAAGCCGGCCCCAGAGACCAATAGCAGTCCCAGCAGGCTATTCGTGGCTTCGGTTCCATGCTCGTCATCACAGCGACGAAGTCGGGCCTCGAACAAGTCTTCAACTCGTCCTGTCAACTGGGCATGACCCGAACCAATTGACGTCAACTCCTCAAGGGCGACCTTCAGATAAAGCGGGTTGCCGACAGCTTGTTTCACCAACCGAGCGCGGCTCGTCATATCCAGGGTGCTTGTCTCTTCCAGCGTCCGGTCGATAACCTCAGCAACTTCGGGGTCGGTCAGTGGACGAACGATGTGCGGCGTAACGGCGGTAAGATGACGCAGTGCTCGGGACGTATCATCGTCCTCCCGTGTGGAGAGGATGACGCGCGCCCCATCGGGAAGACTCTGGGGCAGCCAGTTCAGGAGGCGGGCCCTGCGCTCTTCCAACTCATCGAGGGCATCAATCACAAGGACCACACGTCCCCGTCGGGCCCGTTTATCAAGCACGCTCTCAAAGGTCCGGAGCAGTTCCGTCTCGTCATCAGGAATGTCCAGTTGCCCTGGAAGCCGTGAGTAGAGCTGGGCGCAGAGCCATTGGAGCATCGGTTGAAGGCGCGCGCTACCATTACCGACGCCAATGAAGTGCCGGATGATGGTGTGAGAATCATCGGCATTGGTCAGAAACTGGCACAACAGCGCGGACTTACCCACACCCGGGTCGCCACGTATCACGAAGTAACCGCCTGGTCCTTCTTCACGAACAAAACGTTCGAGCTCCTGGAGGCTGTCGACGCGCCCCACAAAGTGCTGGGTACGTTCCCGGATGAAAGCATCCGCTGCGGGGAAGCGAAAGTCCCGCGGTGGACACGGCGTGGGGGGCGCAGCACGGCTGTCATCCTCACAGCGAACCCACTCGACCAATTGGGCGAGGCGTTGCTCAAAGGCCAATACCAGCGTGCCACGGGGATCTCCCCGGCGAATCGCGGCTTCCTGCTCTGCCCCCAGGGGCGTCACTCGGATCGTCTTCACATTCGCTGTCCGGCGCCCCAATTCCGACCCAGAAACGTATTCCAGTTCCGCCCGCTCGTAATCACCGAATTCGTCTTCGCGGTAAGTGAACAGCGGGTGCAGCGGCAGGTAGGTTGGTTCCGGCGCGAGCGCATTGGCCAGGTAGAGAATAGGCGCCGACGCCCAAGAAGGGAGCGGAATCTCGAGGGTCTCGTTCACATAGGCCGTGGGTCGACCCGCCCCCATAACCAGGTCAAACGAGACGGCCACTCGCTGAGCGCCGCGTTCCCTCTCCTCCGTCCCTGCCAAGAGGTGATAGCGGGCAAGAAACTCGAGGGCCTCCAAAGCCTCCTTCAGACCTTTCCGCATCTGGGCGACCTTGTTGCGGACCTCCGTAATCGATAGCGTGCCATCATGGGAAAAGCGATTCCGCGGCCGGACCGAGTCCGCAAAATAGCGGGCCAGCGCCGACGGCCGTGGAACCTTCGCGCCAGCCCTATACCAGCGTGTAAGCAATTCGGGAATTACAAAATGGCCGGGCCGTTGACAATAGTACCGGAGAACGGCATTGCACACTACATCGTAGTCGCCCATAGCAAGGCCCTTGTTCACCATGCTTTTGAGCAGCAGGCGATCAAGGGTAGTGTCGGGTGGACCAAGCTCTAGGTAATGCGAGAGGCAGATCGTAGCCAGATAGCGCAGGGTCGACTCGTTCAGCGTGTTGATCAGCCAGTAAGCACGGCTCCAGTCCTCTTTCCGGCAGGCCTTCATCAGACTGTCATAATAGAAAGCGACAGGACGAGGGTAATCTCGTGTGATGCTCAGATTCAACGGCACTTCCGCCTTAGCCATTTCGCGATACTCCCAACATGCACATCAGGATTCGAACATCGCGTTATTGTGTTCTACGGTGAACTGTCGCACCGACTCCATGCCGCGATGGTTCAGTTATTCCGCTAGCCTGGATTCCCACAGACCCGGATGGGCCTAACAGAAATGTGCGTAACATAACCCGAAAAACCTGGGAAATAAGCCGAAACACGCCAATCCTGGCATTAGGCGAGACGTTGACTGATAACCTATGCCTCCACGCTGGCACACGACGCCACCGTTGCAAAAAACCCGAGAAATACGCATGGTCGCTGATTTCTGACATCGTGGCACGGGGTGTTTTAAGACAACCGCTCTGGTCACGCCTATTGTTGAATGTGTCGAGGATTACGGCCGTTTTCTGCCTCCATCCGTTAGGTAGAACCGGGTCTGTGGGAATCCAGGCTAGCAGGAGGTGACCCCTCACCAGAGCGGATCATGTGGGTCACGTGCCGAGCAAAACCCAGTTTGTGTTTCACAATGCATGGCGGAATTCCGCAGGAAGTACAGTAGCGTTTGGGACACGGTGCCGTTGCCTGACGTCCCAAGGGATTACCGTATTCGGCACACGAGTGATTCTTGCAGGAACAAGAAGCCCCGGTGGACGCCTCCCAAAGAAGACTGGCAACTAACAGCGACAGCAACTCAAGACATGGGTGGCTTACCGAGTCGCGACGGAAAACGGACGCCAATCCCGTTTTCGGCAAGCACAACTTCGCGAGCGATTCAATTGCGCCCTCCAAGTCTGCGTCTCCACGTGGCCTGCCCGCTCCGGCAGCATTCGTCAGCGATATGACACAACCTTGCACCTGTGCGAGGCCACGAGTCAACTCTTGTGTTGCGACTCTCACTCTCACGAGAGCCGGTGCAACCTCATCAGTCGGCTGTGGCGCCAGGCGGTACTCGAGTATGTCCCCCCCAGTTGCGCCCCGGCGATGAAGAAGGGCAACTGCCAGGAACCGTTGCTGAATCCGTCGAGGCATTCTAGATAGACCTCATGTACCGGTTAAATCGATCCTCGCGCTGCACACAGTTCCGCCACTGGCGCACGAGGTCGCGCAACTGATATTCGTCCCGAAAAGTGGGAGCATTGTTGCCTTTCTTACAGAGTGCGTCGACAAGTGTGTCGCTCGGGTACGACATCGTGAAACCCCATCGTCGTTCGAGAGGCAGGAAATAGTCCAATTCAACCGTTTAATCCGGGGTCACTAATCTGCTAAAAGACTTCGCAATTAGTACGACAGCGCTAAGTCGCGACTTTCATACAATGGGTTGGGTTGCTGTCGCTGCTGTCACCCCAACATATAGTGGCATTTTCGCGACTTATCGCTGTCGTATTAGAATCGGTTAAGTTTGGATACGGCAGGGGCGCCTTCAGCTACGTCAATCCGAGCTTACCCTTTATCCAAGCTGCACATTCACGGATGCCCGCATCATTCTTGCGGAAGATCGCCTTGGCACAAAACACGTCCGCGAGTCCCGTTTCGGTCAGCGGGGGATCACCGCCGAGGTAGTCGACATAGTTAGTCAACACGACGAGCGGCACCTTGTGTTGATGTGCAAGCAAGGCGAGACCGTGGGCTTCGCAAGTTCTTGGGCCTTGCGATTCCGCAACGTCCTCTCCAAGGGCCAAGTGACGCAGGACGCGTATCATGTGGCGGTTATCCCACGAAACGTTCAAGCCCAAATCAAGAATCAACAAACGTACCGCATCAGCCTTAAGTTTCGCTTGGACACCCGCTACAACGCCTGTGGAAACGTAGTCATACTTGCCGAGCCGATTATTGACATCGACATCGAGCAGTCGGGCAAGTGCCCCCCGTGTATGCTCGTTGTTTTCCACATGCAATACAGTCGTCGGTTCCATTAGTTCACCTCGTCCTTTGGATTGATAACACACACCGTCGAAATCTCGGTTGATGTCCGCGTCGTAGAAGCCTATTCTCCCCGTCTCACAGGACCGACTCGATTACGATACTCGTCGTACTTAACCCACTGTATCTGTATGTCCTCAAGCGAGGGATCTCTCAGGTTGGGAAACCACAACTCGATACGAGTCTCGCCATCTCTTGAAGTGTATTGTATCAGCCCGCGGTGCTCATCCATCACCCACCGTACAATCTGGGAGCCGAGGCCATGTCCACTTGCGCTCTCTGCGATCCTGTGTTCGAACAGCTTTAGATTCTGAGGAATGCACTTTCCACTATTCGCGACAGCCAAGACAACATATTGCAGCGCGCAATCAGCGAGATTCTCATCTGTGTCGACTGGTGTTCGGTACGTCGCATCGCAGCGGATCCAAAACGGTTCCTTTTCCGCACTCTGAACGGCCTTTACCGCATTGCTCTGCAGGTTCCGCAGGCAGGCCAAGACACCATCACGACCAGCCAAGAAGACGTGCCGATCCAATTCGAAAGCGTGGTCTATCTGAATGAAGTCATCTGCTATCAGCCAAGCTAAGTCCATAAACCATTCTCGCACCATTTGACTGCAGTTGCAGAGGTCGTCTGGCTCAAGACGAATGCGTTTCTTTCTGACAAACTGGACCCTTGTCCGTCCGACTGCACGAATGTGCTGGAGAATGGTGTCGACCTTCTTGAGCAGCGGTTCGTTGGCAGCTGAACGATGCACTTCATTCAGAACAGCCTCCGCGCGGTCGGCAAGATTGTATTCGTCATGTGCTGCCATCAAGGCGGCAGTGCCGATGTCGTGAATGCGGGCGAATTCCGCTGCCTGTTGATGCTGCCGGAGGAGGGTGAGTGCAAGGCTGAGGTTCGACAGAAGATAGCGAAACAAATGCAGGCAGTCCTGGCTGGAAACCGGTGGAGGTTCGCGTTGCCAACGTGCCAACAAGACAATCTCACCAATCTCTGCCTCTTCCTTAACCACGGGACCCGCTAATGTGCAAAACCACACTTTCGACACTTTGTCGTGGCAACGAGAATGGAATACGTCATTTCTCTCGCTGACAAGCAAGCCGACAGCCTCATTCAGTCCGACGGGTATCCCGGTGTGCTCCAGGGCATCTTCGAGATCGTCGGGCTGTCGGCGCAGCTCCGGGAACGCACAGGATGTGACTCGAGTTGCGACTTGCTCGTCATCTGCCATGAACGTCCCGACCGCAAGCAGACCAGCAAGTCCGTTTTCTTTCCACCCGTCAGCGAAGACCTCCGCAATGCGGTCTCCCGTTCGACGCCACATCTCATCGGCAATGACATACCGATTCAGATCGGACGCACAACCAAAGACGGTATTCAAAATGCGGGCATCCCTCAGCGGGCTGAAGTCAACGGATTCGCACGACTCAGCAGAAGCCCGGAGTTCGTCGGCGAGGATTCTGCAGTCTGGTGGCATGCGCTCGAATTGTGGACTCTTCGTCACCGGCTCTTGTTGTGGTGGCTTCAAGTCTACGATGATGTAGGTCGTTTCACCAATCTGAAATGCTTCGCTGGGCTCGACTTCGACAATCGAATCTGTCGCTGTCAGAAAGACGGTTCTTCCGCTAGTTTTGAGTACGGCACACGGCAACCCGCACAAGTTAAGCATCCAGTACTCGCCATGATGATGGAAAAGTTTTGCGTGGTGTTCGGCTACCTCGCGGCCGATTACAACAAGCGTCTGCTTGCCGACTCCGGAAGGCGGAGAACTGCCGAAATGCAGGACCGGACCTTCAAAGAAATGCTGCTTGGCGGGCTCCCGCCCCGTGATCTCCAGAAGTTCGATGCTCATGGCTTCACCTCCAACTTGCCGTGCGTCGAGCAACCCCCTACCGATACGGGCTTGGCTAGCCAAAATTCTGAGCGAAACCACGCTGTGGCAGGGCTCAAAGGACAAGACCCTGCCCCCCCAGGCGAGGCGTTATCTGCAGCGCAATCACGGATCTTGAAGATACGGATCTTGAAGATACCGTGTTTCCGGGTGCCAAAGAAGCCACGGAGGCTGCCTTAGTCGGCATTTTTCGCCTATCTCATAGGGCGGGGTATGCGTCGGGGTTTTGACGGTCTGTCGGCCCTCGTTCAGGAGACACTCGAACAGGACCCGCTGAGCGGCCATTTGTTTCTGTTCCGCAATCGTCGCCGCGATCGGGTGAAGCTGCTCTTCTGGGACGGCGACGGCTACGCCCTTTTCTACAAGCGGCTGGCTCGGGGCACCTTCGAACTGCCTGTGCCGCAGGATCCTCAGTCGCCGTCGATCGAGAACGGCGTCAGCAAATACTACTCGTCGATCGCCCGCATCAATTCCAAGTTCTCCGAGGTCTCGCCTGCCGGTTCGTAGTACCAGCTCGACCGAGGCAAGCCCACGAGCTCGCATTGGCGAGCGACACTCAGCATGGGGTGTTCGGGATCGATCCATCGTCGCTTCTCCTCAGGCGAGCTCCGTAGGTTTTCTTTCAACCATTCGACCTCCACCTGAGCCCGCTCTGACAGTTCTTTCTGGAGTTCGTGAATCTTCCGGTCTCGCGGATCGTTCTGCCCCTTGGGCGCGCCAAGGGCCGCTTCGCCGCCCGCCAGAGACTCATCGCGCCATTGGTGGAGAGCCTGCTCCGACACACCGTACCGCCGTGCCAACTTCGTCGCCGGTTCCTCCCCACACAGCAACATCAGAACAACCTCTCGACGCTGAGAAATCGACAAATCCGATCGCTTCGGCACAGCATTCCAGTCTTCCGAAAAAGCGCAATTGCCCTTGCCGGAAGGCCCGCTTCAGATAGTCGACGAACTTGCCGCGGAACACGCGGCTCAGCACGCGGACCGGCAGGAAGAAGTCGTCCTTGCACGAAAGCCAACGTTGGCCGTCGGGCGAGATGCCGCCTGCCGGGACCACACAGTGGATGTGCGGATGGTGCATCAGGTTCTGGCCCCACGTATGCAATACGGCCAGAAAGCCAATCTCGGCCCCGAGATGCTTTGGGGCCGCCGCCACGTCCTTGAGCGTTTCGGCAACGGCGCGGAACAACACGCCGTAGACGACGCGCTTGTTTTGCAGTGCGATCGGCGCCAATGTATCCGAGAGCGTGAAGACCACGTGAAAGTAGGGCACGGGGAGGAGTTCCTCCGCCCTCGCTTCCATCCATTCGGCCCTGTCTGGCTCTACGTCAAGGACGTGCTGGACCAGTTGCTGGCCGGCAGGACGGACTACGACCAGTTCCTCCCGTGGACCTGGGCCGCCTCGCATCCGGAAGCGATCCGCACCTATCGGGCCGAGGAGCGACGGGACCGCTTCGCCCGTCAGTCAGCCAGGCGTGCCAGTCGCCGCCAGGCGCCTCGCTCCGCCTGACCTCCTCGGCCGACACCCTCTTCACGCCGCCGAACACCCGGCGTCCTTCCGCATGCCGCGGCCCCGTCCCGACCGCGGCATGCGGCGATATGGTTCTGGTGTACGCTCACCTTAAACCGCTCTGTTGAGGTGTCACCTCCTGCTAGTGCTTTGTCAAAGCTTAATCTTGGGATGAAGCCGTTGAAATCCTGCGGTAATCG
>Ga0351853_1040_pt1 | contig 31568 bp, 17 predicted proteins | sample BONcelHFGM3001C8_FD_206799 | JGI IMG/M metagenome (GOLD analysis project Ga0351853, IMG submission 206799) | Enriched cells from coal bed in the Powder River Basin, Montana, United States - BONCAT cells FGM rep2 HSBNCT.FGM.300.1.C8 ... | reverse complement strand
GTCCGCGTCCGGCAAGGCGGAACTCGATTCGCTGTTTGCCCTCTCCGATAAGTTCGCGGGGCACGTCGACCGTTTGCGTCAGCATCGACGAATCGATCTGGAGCGTTGCCGCCTCCTTGCCATTGACCAGAAGGGTCAACTGGTACTTCTCGCCCTCGAAACGACTTCCGGCGAACCACTTTGCGAGCGCAAGTGTGGCCGGGCCGGTTGCCTTCTCGGGCGTCCAGCGGTGGCCCGTTCGATGGGCCATCAGCCAGTCGACCATCTCTCGCGTGCGATCCGCTGTGGGATCGACCGCGACGAGCACCAGCGCGCAGAGCGCCCGCAACTCGGCCGGACTGCTGCTCAAGGGCAACAAACCGTCTGCGGCACTGCGGCGGATCGCCGGTTGATCCAGGTTCTTGGTCATCAGCACGTCGGCCAATTCTTTGGCCGTGTCGTTGCGGTTCATCGCCGCAAACGTGAGGGCCGTGTGGGCCAATGCGGCGGTCGACAGAACGGGCCGGCTCCGGTAGAGACGGTTGGCCAGCGTGAAATCTTCGTGGCCGGCAACGGTCAGAGCGTGGAGGAGGATCGCCTTGCTCTCCAGGTCGCCGGCATCGGTCGCGGCGATCTGGCTGGTGAGGTAGCCGACGGCCTTGTCGAAGGCGTCGTCGGCCACCTTGTAAGCCGCTTTTCTGGCCAGGGCAAGCGCCCAGAAAGCCCGGGCGGACGCGTAGCGGTCGCTCGCACCCCCGCGCCCGGTCCAACTCCAGCCGCCGTCGTCGTTCTGCGAGGAGACGAGCGCGCCGGCGGACGAGCGGATTCGCTGATCGACGGTCGGCAACGTGGGCCCTCCGCTTTCGCGGCTCTCGGAAAGGAGTTTCTGGATCGCCAGGGAGGCCATCAGGTCGCTCGCCGCGGCTTCCACGCCGGAAGCCAGGCGGCCGACGCTCAACTGGCAGGGGTGCGCCGGGCCGAGCACCACGTCGATCAGGCTCCGCTCGACCGTCGGGCCGACGAGGACCTGAAGACTCGGTCCTGTGAGCGGCATATCTTTCGGCGCCTCGACCCAGGCCGTCATGTCGCTGGTTGCCGCACCGCTCGTGGTGGCGTAGACCGGCATGCCGTAGGGATTGAGCGGCACCGACTGCCGCACGACGTCGACCGTGCCGCCTGAGGCGTTCTCACCCTCGGCCGCCACGGTCAACTCAAACTGCACGTCCACCTGTGGCGGCACGGGCCCGGCAATCTCCTGGGCCTCGGGCCTACGGAGCTCGCAGGAGAAACTCGTCTCGTGCAGGCCCTTGCCCGTCACGTCGATAGTCTTGGTTTCCGAAACGGTACGTCCGGCGATGGTGGTTTCCAGCGTTACCCGGATCTTGCCCTTTTCGACGCAATCGTTGTGAATCGTTGCCTGCACCTCGGCCTTGTCGCCGTCGGTGAAGGCCAGGGGCAGCTTGAGTTCGCCAAACAGGTCCTTTTTGACCGTGAGATCGCTGGTCGATTCGCCGGCCAAGGTTTCGGTGGTGATCCCCTTGGCGGCAAAGGTCCAGGCGGTCGAGCGTTCGGGCACGGTGAACGTGACCGTGGCCGTGCCGTCCTCGCCGGTCACGATGGCCGGGTTCCAGTAGCCGGTTTCCTGCATGCCTGCGCTGGGCAGCAACACGGCTCCCGTCTGGGCGAGCTGGTCGGCCAGAACCTTCACCGCGGCAACATCGCCGAGACCTGCCAGGTTAACGCCCTGAACACTGCCGTCTCTTAGAAGCACGCGAATCTCTGAGAGATTCTGTTTGCGAAGCTGGACCAGGTCTTCCGATCTCACCGGCGCGAGGAAGTAACCTTGCATCACCCCCAGGTCCGTATCTGCTTTGCCATGGTGGCGAAAGTCATAGCCACGCACCGAGCTGCGATCGCCATTGAAGTAGAAGGCGAATTGTGCACCTCGGCCAAGACTTTCTTTGTCGATCGTGCTTCCGAACAAGAGTGCCTCCTGGAGGCCCAGTTCGCTTCGTTCGACTTTGTCGCCGGCCTGTATCTGTGCCCGGGTACGGGCAAGTTGCCTCTCCCGAACTTCGGCCATCCGTCTGGATTGCGGCGCATTGACTTCGATTCCCATCTGTTCCACCTGGCCGATGAGATCTTTTACCTCGGCAACATCGCGGCGATCCCCGCGGATAACGAGAGTGTCAAGGCCCTCCAGTGTCTCAATCTGGACGGCACCGGCAAGTACTCCTCGGCTCGCCTCCTCCTCCCGTGCAACCTCCAATCGGTTCCATTCGGCCAGCAGCCGCGGGTTGATCGGGCGGGTGCTGGGGTTGTAGGCGAAGGTGATGCTCGACGTCGTCCGCACGGCCGGCTCCCGCGGATTGCCGCGGAAGAACGTGCCGATCGGCGCCAGGGACGAGGCGAAGCGATCCAAGAGCGATTTCTCCACCATTGCCAGGCTCAACTCGGCCGCGACGGGCTTGCCCTGCGGATCGGTTGTCTTCACGGTGACCGCGATCTCTTCACCCGGCCGGACGGGCCCCTTGCCATCGCCAGTTCGCTTGCTGGTGATCTCGACACGCAACTCGCGTTCCACGGTGAACGGGCTGGAGGCAGTATGGAAGCGGGGCTTGGTTTTCTCAAACGGGCTGTTCTCGTCAGCCCGGCTGCTGGATTCTCCACCTCTAGCCGCGACGATCTGGCCGGACGAGGTTACGGGAGCAGCCGGGCTTTTGGGGGCGGCGGTGGCACTCTCAAAAGCCGGACTACTGTTTTCACCCGGGACGGCCGTTCCACCCTGTTCCGCTGGGTCAGGTTCAGAAGCCCGGCTGGTCTTTGGATCCGTCATCACGGCCACGGCCAGCTCGAAGTTGGGCGCCAACTGGGCCGCCATGGGGATCTCCAGTGCGTTGGCTCCGTTGTTGAGCGTCACCAGGCGGTAGTCGAGGATCTTTGCTCCCTGGAACGTTACCAAAGCCAATGCCGGCTCTTCGCGCCAGTGGACGTTCATCTTGGCTGTGTCGCCGACCTTGAAGGTGTGCCGATCGGCCAGGATCCGCAGTCGGACCTGGTCCTTGTCGTCCGACACTTTCACGACATGCTCGCCGGTGACGACGTTCTCGAAGCGGTCTTTGCCGAACGCCCGGCACACGTAGTCGCCCCCCTCGGCCAAAGTGAGCGTCTGCCTGGCTTTGCCGTCCTTGCCGGTTTCCAACTGGTGTTCCTCGACGAGCCGCTCGCCGACCTTGCCGTCGACGCTGGTCCGCTGGAGAACTCGCAGCGTGAGCTTCTCGGCAATTGGCTTGCCTTCGGCGTCGTTGGTGGTCAGCGACACCTCGAAAGATTCCCCGGCAACGTAAACAGGCCGGACGGTTTCGAGGCTGATCCCGAAACCTTGCGTGGCCAGAAAGAAATTGACCGCCCGGGCCAGATTGCGCTCGGGCAGAGTTACGACGAGCGGCAGGACCTGGCTCTCGAGGAAGTCGCGCGTGGGCAATTCAAACTTGACCTCGCCCCTCTCGTCGGTGGTGACCGTGTGAGTACGTTCTCCCGCGAGCTGATAGATCAACTGCCGCCCGCGCAGTGGAGCACCGTGATAGAACTCCGCTCGGATCGTCCCTTCGATCTTCTCGCCGCGGTAGTAGACGTGCCGCGGGGTGTCGATCACCAGGTGGACCGGTTCCAACTTGTATTCCTGGACGAGGAACGTGCCCTGATACTGATGTTCCTCTTCATCGGCAACGAGCACCCGATACTCGCCCTGCGGGCTGGTCTGCGGAAGGGGGAAGTGCGCGTGGAAGGTGCCGAACTGGCCAAGCGTGACCTCCTCTTCGCGAAGCAGCCGGTTGCGGGGGTCGAATGCCTGAAGTCTGTACTTCCTGCCGGTCGGCACCGTGTAGCGATCGTCGCTCACCTGCCTCACACAACCGCGGACATGCACCAGATCGCCCGCTCGATAGGCGGGACGGTCGGTGTAAAGGTATCCCCGATCGGTCAGCCCCTTGGCGACTCCGACGCCTTCCAGCCCCACGACGTTCGAGGCCACATTGCCTTCGATTGCCGCAAATACGCGCACGTCGGCCGTTTCACCCAACTGCTTGTAGCTTTTGTGGAAAACGCCGTCCTCGCCGGTCGTCTCCTCGGCAAACACCTCCTGGCCGTTGGAGATGAGGAGCCGCACTCCGGACCAGGGCTTGCCGGTGAGCATGTTTTCGGCAAACACGAACACCTCGTCGCGTGAACTCTTGGCGACGATGTCGATATCGCTCGCGACGATCAGCGTGGTCGCTTCCAGGGTCTTGCTGCTCACCGTGACGGCCATCACACCGGCCTTCGCCTCTTTGGGCAGCGGCACCTCGGCGGTCGACTGGAGTTGCTGATATTCGGCGTAGCCGGAGATCGCAAACTCGAAGGTCGTGTCCGGATCGATCAGGGCGATATCGAGCTTCTCCACACCTCGGGCGAGGTGCATCTTGCGGAAATAGGTCTCCATGTCGACCTTGTAGGCCCGCACGGTGACCGTCTCGATGTTGCGCGAGGTGAGCTTGATAACAGGCGTCTCGTTGCTGCGGAAGATCCGCTCGGTGGCCACGGTGAGGCTCTTGCTCGTCAAACGGGCAATCGCCTGCTGCGCCGACGACTGCATCGCTCCCCAATTGAGCTTCCTGTACTCTTCGAGGGCCTCGGCAAGCTTGCCCAGCTTGTCTTCGAGGGTGGCGGCGATCATGAGCTGCCCGCGGGACGCTTCCTCGGATCCGGGATATTTCGACACGAGCCCTCGCCACTGGTCGATGGCCGCCTGCCACTTCTCCTCCTGGTAGAACATTTCGCCGTACCAATAGAGGATCTGCGGATTGCGCGGATCGAGTGGATATTTGGCGGCGAAGGCGTTGAACAATCCTCGCGCCTCGTCGTACTTCTTGCCCTGCCGGGCTTCTTCGGCCATAAGGTACTCAGTGTTGATGATTTCCCGCTGAACCTCGCTCCAAGCATCGTGCGCCGGATGTTTCGTCAAGTATTCCTGCCACATGGCCAGGGCGTCGGTGAACTTCTTCTGCAGTTGATAGCAGCGTCCCAGCAGATTGCGGGCGTCGGCCGGTTCCTTGGCTTCCTGGTAGCGATCGTCGGCGATGAACGATTTGAGACGCGCGACCGCCTCTTCGAACTGGCCGCGATGGACGTAGCTGCGGGCGATATCGAGGTGCGCCTCGGCGGCCTTCTCATGCTCCGGGAATCGCTTCAGAAACGCCTCCAGAGCCCCCACACCCAAACTCAATTGTCTCTCGTCCTGCGGCTGAGGAATCAGCCATGTTCGCGAGAGAAGGAACATCACCTCCGCCACTCGCGGCGACGAGGAGTCTTCATGCTCCGCCAACAGATCCTGCCATGTACGCCGCGCTTCGTTCTGTTGGCCCATGGCCAATTCAACCTGACCGAGCCGGAACCTCACTTCCACGTCGAGGGGGCTCTTCTTGTGGTCATCGAGGAACTTGCGGCAAAGCCCGGCCGCTTCTTCGTGGCGTCCCAATTCCTGGTGGCAACGCGCCACCTTGAGCTCGATCCGCAACCGCTCGCCCGGCTTGGGGCCCACTTCCAGCGCTTTCTGGTAGAAGAGCAGCGCCTTTTCGTAGTCGGGCCTGGCATCGGGTTTCTTGGGCGGTTCGAAGTACCTGTCGGCAAATTCCAGGTAGATTTCGGCGATCTGCTGCTTGCGATCCTCCGACAGCAGATATTCGGCCTGCTTGCGATAAATCACCTCGGCCTTCTCGAAGTCCCCCTTCCGAGCGTAGGCAAGTGCCTCACCGAACTGTGCCCGGTGCAGCCAGACACTCTCGGAAAACTGTTTCTGGACTCCTTGAAAAGCAGCCACCGCCTCGTCGTATTTCCTGTCGAGATACAACGCTCGGCCCTTGAGATAACCCAGGTAGTCCTTGGGAGCATCTTTTTCCTGGGCCGCGGCGTCGATGGCCGTGATCGCTTCCCCGAACTTCCGGTCCTGAATCAACTCGCGAATCTGCACGCTCACCAGCGGGGTGTCGGCAATACTAACCACTTGATCTGCCGTTTTGGCCGATTCCGGCTCCACCGGCGCGAGTTCTGCACCCAAGGTTGGACGAAACAGACAGATAGCCAACAGAAAGGCAAGAAGTCGTGCCGCGAGCATGGGAGAACTCCTGTTTTCAGGGGGGAAACGACACGCAGGTCCCAACCAACCACTATACGCAGATCCGTCAGCCCATCGCACGCAACGGGCACCGCGAGCCGATATCTGAAACCACCGTCCGGGGGGCGCGCACCGCGTCCTCTGGGGAGTATAACGAACTACGCCGCCAAAGTGTTTCGTGAGAAATCCGACTTTTTGCGGGGGAAAGCCGAAAAGGACAGCGGCAGAACCAGGATTCAGACCCAGCGAGTCTCGGTAATCGCCAGTTCCCGGAACCGGCACTTGAAGCCGTCGCCCGTCGGACTGCACGCATAGATCCCGACCTCCAGAAGATCGGGACACCGATGGAGGTGGGTCTCTCGCAATTGGCGCCACGTGCTGCCGTCGAGCGAGGCTTCGATCAAGAAATCCTGCCCCCGTCGGCTGACCCGATACCCCATGGCCCGGATTTCCGAGGAAATATCCTGGCTCGACCAGTCGGAATAACCCAGGTTCGTCACGACCGAACCTAAGCGGCTCGTGCTGTCGTTTTCCAGTTCGGTCGACGTCTTGATCCAGTTTTCCTGGTCCACGCGAACCATCAGCCCGCACTGATCGTATCTCGCACGAAACGCGGCCTCCACCACGTGTGTCGTGGCCGCGAAATCGCCTTCCACCTCGGTTAACAGGCAGTGGCCGTTATCCCTCCTGAAACCGCAGTGAGTTCTCTGCCAGAAATCACTTCTGGGTCTGGTGACGAGTTCCAATCCGTCACCAATGTGGAACTCGACGGGTTCGTTGAACCAGTAGAAGCCTGCTGCAAGGTCAGGGCCTTGGAAGGTTTCGTGGATTTCGTGCATGTCATTCTCCGAGCAGTCAATCTTCTGTTTGTATGGTTTCCCAGGAAATCCCTACATCTCCGGCCATTAGCGGCCCGGCCTTGATCGCCGGTGTTGCGATCCGATGGCAGCCTGCGTCTTTGGGCTCCGAACGAGCGTGGCCATCGATATCCTCGGTCACGAATGGAAACTCGCCCTGGGCAGCGCCCACGACAGGGCTGTCTGCCGAAGGCCGCCAGATTCCGCCAGCGCTCTGCCGGAACCGCAGATCCGAGACTCTCCGCCCAACCGTCTCCGGAATCGGACCGGCAGCCTCGACCAGGTTGCCTTGCCAAAGGAATTCTTGCGGTTCTGTCTGCTGATCGAGGAGTTGTCCCTTGGTGACAAGGAAGAGATTGTTGGCGACGGCGCAGTCTTTCGGAGGTAGCACGACGTTGTTCTTCTTGTCGCCCAAGCCGATGGCCATATTCCATTTGCAGTTCACCAGCGTGTTGAACGCCACAACCGCATCCTTGACCTGGAAGTAGCCTTCGAGCGGCGAATTGGGGATGCCGTTCATCATGCTGATCGCCGCCCGGGTTTCGTCACCCTGCAGATCGGCGAAGTAGTTGTTGACAACTCGATGCCCTTCGCCGATGATCCGCACGCCGCCCGTGTAGCGTTTCCCCTCGCCGAGGAAATAGTTGCCTTCGACCAGGCAGCGATTTCCGTGTCTCAGCGTGAGGGCCCCCTCGCAACGAACGAACGTGTTGTGTCGATAGATGTTCTCGCAGGACTTGTTGGAGATGATCTCCACCTCGCCGCTGCACTGTTCGAAGTGGTTCTGCTCGACGATCACTCGGGCGGCGACCATCGACGTTGTGCTATCGCCCACGCGGATCGACTCGCCGCCGTTTTTGCCCAATCTCGGCCTGGGCCCGAAGTGCACGTGATCGATGCGATGCTCCGCAGGGCCGTCACCGAGCCAGACGACAAGCGTGGCCCCCTCGTTTCGTTTGCCTTCCAGGCGGCAATGGTCCACCCGATTCCGGTGTCCATAGAGAGAAACGTACTTGAACCCACGATCGACCTGCGGCGGATTGCAGTCGAGCATCGCACAATTGGTGAAACGGCAGTCGACGGCCGGCTTTTTCGAGTCCTTGCGGAACTCGACCAGGGCACTTTCGTGCCAGGCCTCATGGAATAGGAGTCCCGAGACAACCAAGTGCCGCCCGGCGAGGCGGACTCTCGAGTGGCCGGTTAATTTGACCTGTCCGGGCGTTTCCGCGCGAAGCGTGATCGGATTCTCGGCGGTGCCGCTGGCCTCCAGGAGGAGATCGGTATCCTGCCAGGTGCCGTTGGCCAGGATGATGGAATCCCCCGCTTGGGCCTGGCGGACCGATTCCTTCACCTCGTCGCCGCTCCGCGCCGGAAAGTCCTTGCAATGTGCAAGCCGAGGAGTCGCACAAGTGGCGAAAAAAAACAGGAGGACGGTGAAGAGGGGTCTTCGCATGTTCGGGTCTGCCAGGTTGGTCTGAAGGCGGACAAGTGAGAACCGGCGGTTCGCGGGGGAGAATACGTGTGGGATGAAGTATACAGAATGGAGACGCAAGTTGTGAAGATGCCTTACGATACGCCCGAAGGCTGGCGAGGGGCGCCTTTCCGTCCCCGTACCACCGCGGGGCAACGCCGCGGCCTATCCTTCACCCTGTCATGACTGAAGCGTCTGCGACGAAGCGAATCGATATTGAGCCCTTTCAGGGCACAGGGTGTTTTATACTATTTCCCGGGAACGTTACGCCGGGCTGATATGTCGTTGCCACTTTGGGGCGACGGCAAAGGCGCAGGGTTAAGACCGAGGATCCGGGACCATGCCGCGCGCAATTTCGGCCGAAAACCGCCACGACAAGCCCGTCGGTGAGAGGGCAGGTGGGCTGCGAGTGAACGGGTGCCGACTCATGCGGTTCCAAACGCAACCTTTTGGATCTGTACCACCTCCAGGGCGCGAGGCGCGACGTCTTGCCTGGCGGCCAATGCCGCCGCGACGCCCGCAGCCACGCCGGTGGCCATGGCGATGACCTGGACGCGATAGGACGCCATTGCCTCATGGCTCCCGCTGATGCAGCGTCCGGCGACCAGCAGTCCTTCGATGCCACGCGGCAGCAGGCAGCCGTAAGGAATGTCGTAAGGCCGGCACTTCGGATCCGTGCCCAATGGATGCTCGCTCGAAACGCCCTGGGCCTGGCCGATCCCGTCGGGATTGTGGATGTCGATGCTGAACTCTGCCTTGCGGACCACGGCACTTGCCGATCGCGCGCCGTCCACGATTTCCTTGACGGTCAGGTACTCATCGCCCAGAATCCTCCGTGTTTCCCGCACACCGATCACGGCCGGCATTCCCGACACATAAGCGTCCCGGAACCCGGGCGCGTGCTTGCGGAGGAACGCGAGAACAGGTTCCACCTGCCGACGGCCTTCCAGTTCGGCCTGCGTCAGGTCGCGGACCTTCGTGCCGTCCACGTGGTTCACCTGGGTGGCGTTGATGACGCGCTGGTCCTCGCGATGGGACGAGTAGGTCCGCACCTTGCCGACCATTTTGGGCAGTTCCCCCTTGGCATTGGCGTCACGGCAAAGCTCATCCCAACTGCGGCCGTCGGGAAATCGATAGCGGTTCCGCCCGCCGTGGGTGTCCATCGATTCGGTGTGACTGACGCCCGAGACACGAAACATGATCGACATGGGCTGAACGAGGCCGTCGGCCGGCCAGGCGGGTCCTGCACCGCGACCTTGCTCGAACTGGGCTCCGGCAGCAAAGGCCACGTCGCCATCGCCCGTCGCATCGACGACCACGCGAGCCGGAACATCGATCAGCCCCTGTTTTGTCAGCAGCCGGGCGCCGGTCACGCGATTACCGTCTCGCCGGGGTTCTGCGACGGCGGCATGCAGAAGGAAATCGGCCCGGGCCTCCTCGAGCATTGCCGCATACTTCAGATCGGCGAATTCATAATCCACCTTCCGTCCGCCAAGCCCGTCGATGATCTGTTTGACCCATGTGCTCTCGACGTCGCCCATCAGAGGCCCGACCATCGCCTGAACGGCCATGCCGCCGAGGCGGCCGTAACGCTCGGCGAGCAACACCCTGGCACCCTGTCTGCCGGCCATCATGGCGGCAGCAATACCCGCCGGCCCGCCGCCGCAGACCAGCACATCGACGGCCGGCCAGATTTCAGTCTTCCTGGTCGTTGCCGGATCGGGTTCGGCGGCAAGACACGGGGGAACCGCCAGCCCTGCGACCGTGCCCAGGGCCAAATGCTTGATGGTATCTCTTCGATTAAGACGCTGCATTTTACGTACCCTTGTTCCCGAGCCATTCACTCACCATGCGATCGCATCGCGTTCTGCAACGGGCACAGCTCCGCATCGACCTCCTGTCCGGTAGAGTACCGCTCCGGGAGCTGCTGCGACACTTCCCCCACTCGCCGAATCTTCATATCGTCGCGGGCCGTCGTGCCGTGCCGCAGCCACGCGATCACCGGGGACTCGGCCCGCTTCTCGATTGGGATCCGCTGCGTCCGGGCGGCCGTGCCGCTTCCCGCTGGTGTGGCGTGCTCCGTCAACGTCTTGCGTCCCTTCTCTTCCTGCACCGTCCAGCTTGGCCCTGCCTCTTTCACGCGTCGCGTCAGAGCCGCGTCGCTCGGAGGCAGCAATTCCAAATCCTCCGGAACTCTGGAGGGCCGTGCTGCCGGCCGTCGAACATCCGTCGATCCCGCTACCTCGGTTCTATTCCATCGAGATCACCGCGGCAAGATGACAACGTCTCCCGCAGCGAAGGGGGGAATCGCTCGCGCTTCGGCAAGATTTCCTCCCAGGCTGCAAGAAACCGGAATCGCCGCCGAATAGACGTATTGACCGTGGGCGCCGAAACTCTCCCTTCTCTTGCATTTCCGGATGTTTCTGCGAGAATCGAGACCGTGAAACTGTTGCCCCAATACTCGATTCGGCTGATGCTGGGGATCACGGCGGCGGCCGCCGCGGTCTTCTCCATAGTGGGGTTGGCCGTGCGCGGTCATGGATGGGCGATCGGAATCAGCCTCGGGGTGGGGGGCGTCGCGGTGGCCCTGGTGACTTATGCGGCCTTTTTCGGCATCTTGTGGGTTTTCTCCGTGGTGGCATCGCCGCTGCTCAATCGTCCGATTCGCGCGGGACACGCAACCTTGCCGGCTGCGACTTCGCCCTTTGCGGATCCGGCTGGATTGCGGAAGTCCGAGAGTGCGATCGACGCGATCGTCATCGACGGTCCGGTCACGGCGGTGGAAGCGAAACCAGATTCGGTTGGGGGGGATCGGCAAACATGATCGGTGGGCAATCGTCCGGCTGCCTGACCCCGGCGCAAATGCGCCGTGGGCCTGGCCGGGCCATTCGAAAGATCTCGCTCGTTCTGCTGGCGGCAACTGTTGCCGTTTCCCATGTTGCGACGCTTCACGGGCAATCGGGAACCCTCAACCGCGCGGTCGGCGGCGGCGTGCGGATGGATGTGGAGACCCGCTGGCCGGACGGCGCCGGATACCGTCCCGTGCGGATCATGGTGACCCCCACGGTGCCGCCGATCGCGGACCGGACTCTCGTCTTCGAGTTCACCACGACCGGTTACAGTCGGGGCCGACAAGATAAGATCCACGTCACGCAGGAGATCGAACTTGCGGCCGGAACCGGCCCGGTCACGACCACCGTGGCCGTGCCGTATATGGCGGGGCACAACAGCTACGAGTTTTGCGTCGGGGAAGGCGGACGCGAGGTTCGAGGTCTCACCGGGGCTGGTTCCTTCCAAGACCATGCCGGTTTCGAGACCTCACCCCGCATGATCCTGATCGGCGATCAGAGCGTCGTTTCGGACAACTTGGCCCGGGTCTTTGTCACTCAGTATTCCAACATCACGGGAGGCACCTTCAGCACAATCGCCGCCAGCGACTTGCCTTCACGCTGGATCGACTACACCGCACTCGACATGGTCTGTGTCTCCACCGGCGATCTCCAAACGATCGCAGCGGCGCGGCCTGAAGTCTTCAGGGCCCTCGTCGACTGGACGGCAGCCGGCGGGAATCTGCTGGTTTTTGGGGTGGGCTCCGACTGGGAGCGCTGTGAACCGCTCCAGCGACTGCTGAGGCTGCCCCCAGCCGATCCATCCAGCCGAGAATCCGCGTGGCGGTTTCCTGATGTGAACCAGTTCAGCCAGCGTGTGGGCGGCATCGGTTCTGAGGTCTTTGCTCCCTACGACGACATCTCGGTCGAAAGCGAGGATTACCGGGTTTACGGCAGATATGGTCGGCCGAACGTGACGGTTCGTTCCGAGTCGAACGACAAAGAAGCGGAAAAGAAGCCGCGGCCGACCACACCCGCCAGGCCCCCCTTCGCCTCGCGCCCTTACGAAATGGGCATGCTCGTGGCAATAGCCACCGACAAACCCTTCGACGAAGACCCCGGATTCTGGGCGTGGCTGTGCAACCATCTGACGAGTCGGCGCTTGGTCTGGTATCAGCGCCACGGATTCTCTCCCCACCGCGACAACCCGGAGTTCTTCAGGTTCTTGATCCAGGGCGTCGGCAAGGCGCCGCTCAACGCATTTCGGGTCCTGATCACGCTCTTCGTCCTGGTGATCGGACCGGTCAACTACTACATATTGCGACGCTTCCACCGGCTCCATCTCCTGGTGGTGACCGTTCCCGTCAGTGCGGCGGGCGTTACCTTGGCACTGTTCGCCTACGCGATTTTCTCCGACGGTCTCGGCACGCGGGTTCGCGCGCGGAGCGTCACCCGGATCAATCAAGCAACAGGCCAGACGGAATGCTGGGCTCGGTTGTCCTACTACTCGGGCATGGCGCCTGGGGACGGTCTGGCCTTTTCCGACGACGTCGCCGTCTACCCGATCGCGGGCCTGGCGAGCGATCGCGCGGGAGGCGATCGCGGCCTGGTCTGGCACAAGGGCCAGAAGATGAAATCCGGCTGGCTCCGGTCCCGCACGCCCACCCAATACCTGACCGTTCGCTCGCGACAATCGAGGCTTGGAATCGACGTGGGGCCACGAGCCGACGGCCGTTTGCCCGTTGCCGGTCGCCTCGGAACGGATGTGGAGTTGCTCGTCGTCCGCGACGAAGAGGGAAGTTTCTACTGGGCGAGGCAACTCGCCGACGGTGCTGAGACGCAAGCCGAACCCGTCGAACCTGCGGAGGCCATGGCCGACCTTCTTGCCGCGATCAACGGGTGCGACATGGCGTTCCCGCCGGGAGTCGACGCTTCCGTGCTGAGTTATCGTTATGGAAGGCGGTCTTACTACTACGATTACGGCTACTATGGAGACTCTCCGGAACCCTCGCCGGCCACGAGCCTCATGGAAGCCTCGTTCCAGAGTATCGCAAGGAACTCGCCTTCACCACTGAGCGAGCTTGGGCCGCGCAGCTACGCGGCGATCGTTCGTTTCAGTCCCGAAGTCGAACTGGGCACGCCCGTTGCACGTTCGGAGTCGTCGCTCCACCTGGTGATCGGGTCTTGGTAGGGCAGCCGATGATTACTTCTCATCCGATGATCGAATTGCGGCAGTTGCACAGGTTCTTCGGAACCACGCGGGCCGTCAACGACGTTTCATTCCAGGTCGAGCGGGGACAGGTCTTTGGCTACATCGGCCCCAACGGCGCCGGCAAGACGACGAGCATGCGCATCCTGGCCACCCTCGATCTGCCGACGGCGGGCGACGCTTTCATCGACGGGTTCTCGGTCGTCAACGATCCCGATCGAGTACGCGGCCGGGTGGGGTTCATGCCCGACTACTTCACAACCTACTCGAATATCGACGTCCGCGAGTACCTGGATTTCTTCGCCAGGGCCTATCATCTCCACGGCAAGGAGCGCAAGCAGGCGATCGAGCGGGTGATGGGCTTCACCGGGCTGGACGTACTCGCCGAGAAACCCATCGACGGCCTTTCCAAAGGCATGAAGCAGCGGCTCTGCCTGGGTCGTTCGCTGATCCACGATCCGCCCGTCATGGTTCTCGACGAACCGGCGGCAGGACTGGACCCGCGGGCCCGAATCGAGTTGCGGGAGATGATTCGGGCCTTGGCCGACGACGGCAAGGCGATCCTGATCAGCTCCCACATTCTTACCGAACTGGCGGAGATCTGCGACACGGTCGGGATCATCGAACGGGGGAAACTGGTTGCCGTCGGGCGCGTCGACGAGATTCAGGCCGGACTGCGCGGAGAAACCAACCTGGTGGAGGTTCGCACGATTGGCGGGGCGGACGGTCTGTGCGCGTGGCTGGAAAAGCGGCCCGCGATCAGCGAGATCAAGGTGGACGGCGGTGTGGTGCGGTTTGTGCTGGCAGGCGATGAGGCGGCGGAAGCCGATATTCTCAAGGCGATGATTCACGACGGTTTTCGGGTTGTGGCCTTCGGGGCTCGGCGTCGTACGCTGGAGGATGTGTTCATGCAGGTTACCAAAGGGCTCGTCCAATGAGCGTCCGTGCTGTCTTCCCATCAACAAGCGATGCACCCGTCGCGGCGCCGGGTGCCGGCCGAGTGGATCGTGCGATGGAGTGGCTGGGCGAGCAGCTTAATCCGATCCTTGTCAAGGAGACGCGGCAGGCGCTCAAGAGCCGCCAGTTCCTGCTCACGTTCGGTCTGCTTCTGATCGCGGCCTGGGGTTGGTCGCTGATCGGGCTGGTGATGATGGAAGTCGATGGCGGCTACGGCCAGGCGGGGCCGGGGATGTTCATGGGCTACTACTGTATCATGGCCGCGGCCATCGGAGTCTTTGTGCCCTTCGGCGCGTTTAGGTCGCTGGCCGGGGAGCAGGAAGACCGCACCTACGAACTTCTGTCGATTACCGGCCTGGGACCGAGGCAGATCGTCAGCGGCAAGCTGGGCAGCGCGGCGGTGCAGATCGTGATCTACATGTCGGCCATCGCACCGTGCCTGGCGTTCACCTACATGCTCCGCGGTATATCCATGCCGATGATTCTACTGGCGGTTATCTACACGGTCCTGGGATCGCTGGGACTTTCGGTGATCGGCCTCTTGGCCGGGACCCTGACCGGCGAGAAACACTGGCAGGTCCTGCTCTCCGTGGTGTTGATCGTGGGGCTGCTGATCGTCTTCTTCTCGGCAGTTGGAATGACGGGCGAGCTTGCCTTCGACAGCAATGTGCCCTTCGATTCCAGTGAGTTCTGGATGACGATGGCGGCCCTGCTGACCGCCTATGTGACCTACTTCGCCCTGGTGTTCTATGCCGCCGTGGCGCAGATCACGTTTGTCAGCGACAATCGTTCGACCCGGCTGCGAATCATCATGCTGATCCAGCATGCCTGCCTGGTGGCGTGGTTTGGCTGGGCCTTCCTGAGAGTAGAGTTTCTGGAAGAAGTGTTTCTCTATTTCCTTATCACCTGCGGTGCCTTCCACTGGGCGATCATGGGGGCATTGATGACCGGTGAGTGGCCCGAATTGTCGATGCGAGTGAAACGGGGGCTGCCGCAGAGCTTTTTCGGCCGGGCCTTTCTCACGTGGTTCAACCCGGGACCGGGGACCGGCTACATGTTTGCCTGCTGCGGCATGATCGCCCTGGGCTTGACGGCATGCGCGACTCTGTTCGCAGGCTTGATCTCCGGCACCGGCGGCAATATCAGCGGCAGCGACATGAAGGCCGTTGTGGCCTTCTCGGTTCTCGCGCCGGCCTACGTGATCGCCTACCTGGGGATCGGCCTGATCCTGGTGCGGTTCTTGCGACGATTCACCCAGTCGACGCTCTTCGTCGCCGTGCTGATTCAAGTATTGCTGGTCAGCGTTGGGACCGCCGGCCCGTTCGTGGTGGCGTCGATCTTCAATACTCGCGCTTTCGGCGGCTACTCGCTTCTCCAGATCACCAACCCCTTCTGGTCTTGTGTCCACGTAACGGATCGAGGGGCGCTCGCACCCGAGGTCCCGGTGCTGCTGACCCTTGTCCCCCTCACGGCCCTGTTCGTCTTTCTGTTCAATTTGCCCGGAATTCTCCGCGAGGTTCGCCACGTGCGGATCGCAAAACCCACCCGTGTGGCCGAGGAAGATGAGCAACTCGCCGCCGAGGCGAAGCCGCAGGGCCCCATTCAGATCAGCCCCTGGGACGTGCAGTAGACATAAAGGTTGGTGGCGAGTTCGGCTACCTTTGCTCAAGCTCAACCGCCTCCACGACCGACCCGTCCTTCGCATACCGCGCGGCGGCCAGCTTGCCCATTGTCTTGAGGCCGCCGGTCGAGAGTTCTGCGGCGTCGTCGGTTGGCAAGAGCATGGCCACCGACCCGTCTGACAGCTTCACCGAGAGTGAATAACCGCCGGCGATTGGGTCGAGTTTCACCTCCTGCGGTGGTTCCTGCCCTTTTCGGTGGGGCCGGATCAGCGTGATGAACTCGCTCCTCTCGGCCTTGTCCTTGGTCGTGGCCGTCAGATGCCACTCGCGAACCTTGATGCGGTCTCGCGGGTTGGGGTCGTACTGGTTCGTTTGCGAGAACAAAAGCCCTCGCGGCTGGAGGATGCGAATGTTGCAGGCCACCTCGCCCACCTCCACACGGACGTCGTCCTGGTTCGGAACCGCAAATTCGTTGACGGCATGGAGCCAATACTCGAAGGAACTCTTCTGCCGTGCCACGAGCCGGTCGTAGACGACAACCAACTCGGGCTTGACGAACACGATGGAGCGGGTGTAACGATCGAGCAATTGCCTTTCGGGCTTGTCCCTGGTCTTTTCAACGAAGTAAGTATCACCGGCTTCGCCGACCACCGCGTCGAGCGTCTTGCCGGCGTGGAATCCCACGATTCGGCCCTGGGTTGACGAAGAATGCCCCTGCTGGCCGGCGCCGTCCACCGTTATGTTGTTTACCGAACGGGTACTCCACATCCACTTCACGTGGTGGTCGCTGCCGTAGATGTCGCGGCGTCCCGTATTGATCAGCAGCCGCTCCCCGTACGCCGCCAGCAGGAAGGAGTTGTTCGCTTCGTAGCCGTGGGATTGGGTCCCGAAAGGGCTGGACTTGAAGGTGACTTGGACGCCTTCGGTCGCGTCGAGCAGATTGGAATTGAGGTACGCCTGGCCGGTCCCGTAAAAACATCGTGAGGACGGAATGTCGATCGGCGGCCGGGCTTCGACCTTGGGCAAAGCCCCGCGGACAAAACCAACATATCCGGAGGTTGCCGCCGGGCCTCCGGTCTGCTCGACATACCATTGCCAATAGGGGTTGCCGGCCTGGGCGGCGAGGATGCTCATCAGCGGCATATTGCTCTGGGCATTGCGATCCGGGGTCAGGTCTCCGAATCCGCCGCCTCGCATTCCCGGCGGCATCAGGTACATCGGGTAGTAGCCGATCTTTGAGAAGAAGGGCTTGTCGTAGGCGTTCACGTCGAAGGCAGTACGCATGATGTCGGCCCACCAGGTGAAGCGGCTGATGTAGCTGCTCCAATAGGACGACCCTTCGTGCCAGCCGCCGTCGTCGTCGCTCCAGACGGGATAGACGTTGTAGAAGACGTTCATCGCGAACCAGGCCCAGTCATCGGACCCTTCCACCTCGCCCTGGAAGGCGATCCCCACTTCGCCCAGGAAATGCCAGGCGCGGTTGCTGTGGCTGGAATAGGGATTCCAGAGATGGCGAGGGCAGAGGTGATTGTACATTTCGTCGCCGCGGACCTTCATGACTTTGCGGCAGATCTCGCGTTCTTCTTCTGTCAGCAGGTCATTCAGAAACGTATAGGTTCGCGAAAAATAGTAGGCGTAGGGCATTCCCGCTTCGTCGTTGTAGCGGTAGCCGGTGGCGCCTTTCGGATCCCACTCGGCACAATCCATGAGGATCCGCCTGGCGAGCCGGCCGTACTCCTCCTTGCCGCCGAGCAGACGCGTGAAGGCCAGGGTCGCCGCACCGTTCAGGGCGCTGATCGTGTATTCACGGTTACCCCACCAGATTCTGCGCCAGTCCTCGCTCTTCCGCTCGACGTCGCCGTACTTGGGCGGTTCTCCGGTCGGTGGCGGAGCCTTCAATAACTTCTCGCATTCGTCGACCAGCGACTCATACTGGGATTTCAGAGCGCTCTTTGCCAGCGCGCGCAGTCGCGGGAGTTGCTCCGGACGAACGAACAGCCGGGGATGCGCTGCGGGGATCCTGGCAAGCAACTCTCGCTTACCCGGCATCGGCATCTCCGCCGCATCCTGCGGGATGGTGAAGGTTCGTTCGCGACTCCAGTTGGTCTGCCCGCCCTGTTCGTCCGACCCGCGATATTGCCAGCGATATTCACCGGGAACAAACAGCCTGCCCGGGCTGTGGACGTTCCATTGGATCCGGTCCTGTTGATAGTCCGCTGCCTTCGCGCCTTCGCTCGGCCGGCAACGCACCTCCCAACTGGTGATCTTGCTCTGCGGACGCCAACTGAAACTGGGCGGGTTGGTGCCGCTCACATCACCCTGCTCCGGCCGGTAACCCCAGTCGGAAGAGCCGGCGGGACGCTCGTCCAGTTCAATAGCCTCCGCAAGAATGGCAGCAGGTAGAAAGATCAACACAATCAAGGGAAGGCAGCGGTACATGGCGGGTCTCCGTTGGGGTATGGCGGGACCCGCATGTTAAGGCATGGCCGTCGGCAACTCAAGACTTCGCAGAATGGGCCCGGGTGTTTCGCTGAGGATCAGCCGTCCACCGGTGGGTGATCCGATCGGCGTAACCCGCTCACCAGGCTCGAGCTATCGCTACGGTTCCGATCCGCCACCGGGGACGGTCCAGGTGCTCCGCAATGGGAAATCCGTCACATGGCGCGGAGGAAGACGATTGCCATTTGTGCGGCGACGGCCGTGATCATCACGCTTGCAGAAACCGGAATCTTGACGGGATGGGCCGCACCGCAATGCCCACAGAAATTGTCGAAGAATCCCGCGACTTCTCCACATTCTCGACAGCCTCGCAACTGGCGGACAAACTGGCCGAACTTGTTGTTTGTTGCCTCGCGCGCGATCGACAGACCGCGGTTCAGTTGGGCTGGCATGGTTGACTCTCCATATTGCGTGAAAAGATGTCCCGAATTCGCTTGGTCGCCAACTAAAGCCTAGCATATTGCCTCGTCGGAACGCGGTGAAAACAGCGACCTGATCGGGCGATCCCCTGTGGGAGGGGGTGGCGAGCTCGCCCGTCGCAATGCCTCCTGGAGTGCGATACACTGTTCCGTACTGCCTTCCGGAAGCCCTTGGGGGGCTGCCGGGTCGATTCCTTCGTCGGGCTGCCCTCGAGCAGCCGTGTTCTGCCATGTTCTGATTGTCGACAGGAACCATGCCGATGAATGCCTTGACTACCCGTTTCCCATTGGCCCACCCGCGTCCCCTTTCGATTTTCCTCATAAGTTTCATCGCCGCTTCCTCCTGTCTGGCGGCAGAGCAGGGACCGGCCGAACCAGCCCGGCCCAACGTTCTTTTCATTATTTCCGACGATCTGAACAACTCTCTCGGCTGCTACGGACATCCGCTGGTCAAGTCGCCGAACATCGATCGGCTCGCGCAGCAGGGTGTTCGTTTCGATCGTGCCTACTGCCAGTTCCCCCTGTGCGGGCCGAGCCGAAACTCGCTGCTCACAGGTCTTTACCCTAACAGCACGGGCATTCTGCGAAACGCCGAGATTTTTCGCCAGACGATCCCTCGTCACCAGAGCCTCCCCCACGCCTTCCGCGCGGCGGGCTACTTCGCCGCCCGTATCGGCAAGCTCTACCACTACAACGTGCCCAATTCGATCGGTACCAACGGGCACGACGACCCGGGTTCCTGGGAGCTGGAACTCAACCCGGCCGGCTGCGACCGGCTGCTCGAAGAGTCCGACATCTTCTCGCTCCGCCCCGGCAGTTTCGGGGGAACCTTGAGCTGGTACGCCTCGCCCCGCGGGGATCTCCTCCATACCGACGGAATTCAGGCCACCGACGCCCAGTGGGTTCTGGAGCGCTGCGCTCGCGATCCCAGCCGCCCGTTCTTCCTGGCAGTCGGCTTCTTCCGGCCGCACACCCCGTACGTGTCGCCCAAGGAATACTTCGAAGGTTATCCGGAAAAAGAGATGCCGCTCGTGCAAGGCGTCGAAGACGACGTCAAGGATCTGCCGGCCGACGCCTTGGGAAGTCAAAAGAAGGAACACGAGCTGCTCACCGATACCCTGCGTCAACAGGCGATTCAGGCCTACTTCGCCAGCGTCAGTTTCATGGACGCCCAGGTGGGACGCGTTCTGGATACCCTGGAACGGCTCGGCCTGGCCGACAACACGATCGTCGTTTTCACGAGCGACCACGGCTACCATCTCGGCGAACACGGGCTATGGCAGAAAATGAGCCTGTTTGAAGAGAGCGCCCGGGTGCCCCTGATCATTGCGGCCCCCGGCCAGGGCAGCCAAGGCGGTGTTGCCGCAGCACCCGTCGGCCTGGTGGATCTCTACCCGACCCTTGCCGAACTGTGCAATGTCCCCACGCCCGAAAACCTCCAGGGCCAGAGCCTTGTGCCGATCCTGAAAGACCCGTCGGAACTCGGACGCGGCTGGGCGTTGAGCCAGGTGACCCGCGGACCGAGAACCGCGGCACAGAAGAAGAAAGTCCCGGTTGCTCCCTCGAGCCAGGTGACAGCGGGGTCGAGAACCGCCCCAACCTTCGGTTTCACGCTTCGCACGCCGCGATGGCGCTATACCGAATGGGACGAGGGCAACCGCGGCCGCGAACTCTACGACCACGAGAACGATCCGCTCGAGCAAACCAACCTGGCCGACGATCCTGCCCATGCCGAATACGTCGCACAACTTTCCAAGCAACTCCGCGAAGCCGCCGGCGCAACGCTACCCGAATCTGGAGAGATTCCACAGATTCAAGAAGGCCTCTGGGCCCCCAACCTGACGAATCCATAACTGCCATGACTATCGCCCACACACACAACCGCTGCGATTTCCAATTCCTTCGGGCAGCGACACTCCTCGTGGCAATGGCTGCCACGACGACGCTGCCCTACGATAAAACCCCTGCCGACGACCTGCCCGACGTCCCCATGGAACGGCTCGTCGTTGACGACATGGAGGACGTGGCCGGCTGGTACAACGGCTCGCCCGAAGAGACGACGCTTGCTGCCAGCGATCTTCACGCCAAGGAGGGCAAGTTCTCGCTGGAATTTGCCAACGTGGTCGACCACACGAAAGGCGAAAAGAACTACCCGATCGGTTGGCCCCGGTCGGGCAAGGATCTTAAGAATCTCGGTCTGACCGACTGGTCGGGGTACGAATACTTCGAGTGTTGGATCTACGTTACGACCAGTCGCGAAGCGCTGCCCAGGGAGCCGCTCGGCGTCGGCTTCTATCATTCCGGCCCGAAACGGTCCACCAGCTTCCCCCTGGCCGACGTCCGCAAAGACCAGTGGACCAGGATCCGGATCCCCATTTCGAAAATCGAACTCGCCGCCGACCTGCAGCGCATCCAGTTCAACATCTCCGAATCGAACTACTCCCACGGCGATCACGTCAACTTCTACATCGACGATGTTGTGCTTACCCGCTTCGCCCACCCTGTGATCGGATCGATGGCCGCTCAGCGCCGTCTCGTGTATGCCGGCGACCGCCGCGTCGCGGCCGCGTTCGAACTCCTGGGCAACCAGTCCGGCAAGCAGGTGAATGTCGTTTTCGATATCGGCCGCGGCGAGGAAACATTCGCAACAGCCCGCGGCAAGGCCGCCGAATTACAGGGCGAGATCACCGCCGAACTGGAAACGGGCCGATCGCTCACGCCCGGCCAGTCCTGGATGAAGCTCACACTCCAGGACGATGCCGGCAAGACCCTGCACGCCAGCGAAACCACATTCCGCGTGATCGAAGGACCCTTTTCAGAGCCGATGACAGAATGACTGAACATGTTCGTCACTGCCCGCGGGAGACTCCCTCGTTTCTTTTGCAGACTGTTAAAATGAACAAGCACTATTTCTTCGCCGCCTTGGTTGCGGCCGTGGCGTTGACGCCCGTGACGCGCGGCGCCGAAGTCCTTCGTTTCGACATGGGAGCCGAGGACTCACCTTTGCGCGACGGCTTCACCCAGGTCACCGCAAAATCGATCTATTCGCCGGAAACGGGATATGGCTGGCGAGCGCCCGACGGGCTTAAGACGCACCACCAGTCCTACAGCCGCGAGTGGCAATACAGCGAAAGCCGCGGACGCGACTATCCGCCGACGATCTACACGAACGAAATCACCTGCGACACGATCTTCAGCAATCGGGCCAATGCGTTTCTCGTCGACGTTCCGGCTGGCCAATACACCGTCTACCTGCTGGGCGGGCTGAGCGCCGGATCTTCACGGGAATACCACCGGTTCGACGCAACCGTCGGGGAAGTGCGAGAGACGGTCAAGATCCCCGGTCCGTACATTTTCGAAAAGCGGATCTTCAAGACCAGCGTTACTCAAGGGCCGCTCGCCGTCGAGCTGTCACCCACGACCGACTGGCTCGTCAGTTGCCTGCTCGTGTTTCCCTCGGACCAGGCGCAACAGGTCCGCGACGGTTTTCTGGACGAACTGGAACAAGAAATCTACTTCCTCCCCCCCGACGTGGCCGCCAGGTGGCAGAAGACGGAGCACGCGGAACCGCGCCCCATGCCCGACTTTTCCGCCGAGGATCGCCAGCGCGGCTATGCCGTCTTCGCCCGTCACTGGTCGGAAGTGATCTATCCGAACACGGCCCCGCGCCCCGCCGAGTTGAATCCCGAGCTGGCCGCATTCGCGTCGCTCGGCGAGTACGAACCGGTCACGGTCACCGTCCGCCCCTTGACCGATCTTTCCGGTGCCACACTGACGGCCGGCGACCTGCGCTGCGGCGATGCTGTGATCCCTGCCGCAAACATCGACATCCGTTGGGTGCGTTACATGCTCGTCCGCCCCAACTACTCGCTGTTTTTCTCCTACCACGTTGCCCCTGACGTTCTCGAACACCGCCAGTCCAGCGACCTCCGGAAGGGCGAAAACCAGCGATTTTGGGTTACCACCCACGTGCCCGACGATGCCGTGCCGGGCGTCTACGAAGGGAAGCTGACGTTCCGCGCCGCGGGGCGCCCCGGCGCCGGAATACCGCTCAAACTGCGAGTCCTTCCCATCCGCCTGCAAAAGAACCCCGAACACGTCTACGGGATGTACTACCGCGACCCGCTCAGCAATGTCAGCGACGGCAACTCGCCGCAGGCCAATGCCTGGTTCACCCGCAAGGCCGAGTTGGAACGCCAGGACATGGTCGAGCACGGCATGACGACCCATATCTCCGACGTCAGCGGCCTCCAGCGCGACGAGCAGGGCAATTGGACCATGGATGGCACCGAGACCGCGCGCCGCATTGCCCTGTCGCGCAAGTACGGCCTGGCCGACCAGCCGCTCGTGGTCAGCATCCCGGTGAGTTCGTGGTATTCGCGGCTGGTCGACAAGCAGGGAACCGGCAGCCACCTGCGCCTGGTGCGCGACGACGTCCCCCAGTCGTTCTTCGACGAAATCACCAGAATGGTCGAGGCCGTCCAGAGGGAACGCAAGAATCACAACTGGCCCGAATTTCTCTATTACCCCATCGACGAACCCAGCACGAGCCCCAGTTCCGTCAAGTTCATGGTCGGCGTGATGCAGGCCATCAAGCGGGTGCCGGGCGTGCGGACCTACGTGACGGCCGACCCGAGCCACGAGCAGTTCGAGCCCATGTGGCCCTACATCGATGTCTGGTGCTGCCAGCCCTTCGTCTTCGGATACGAGAAGATCAAGCGGCTCAGTCAGGAGAAGGGTATCGAATTCTGGTGCTACCCCAACCACATCAGCGGCGAAAACGACCACACCCCGATCCGCGGCGCCCGAATGACTTGGGGCTACGGATTCTGGAAATCCGGATTCAAGGCCCTGATCCCCTGGATCTATCAATCCAGCACGGGCGATCCCTGGAACTACCTGGACGGCTCGTCGATGGATTTCTTCAACCGTTCCACGCCCGACGGCGAGCCGATCCCGGTCGCCATGTGGGAGGCCTACCGCGAGGGGCTCGACGACGGCCGTTACCTCTACACCCTCCAGCAACTCGTCGACGAGGCCAAGAAAACCGGCGGCCCATCGGCGGAACTGGCCCGCGAGGCGGAAGAAGAAATCCGCGACCTCTGGAACTCCATCGAAGTGCAAGAGAAGTACAAATACGACGACCTCTGGAGCGGCCCTGATTTCGACGCCCGTCGCTGGCTCCTCGCCTCCTGGATCCTGCGGCTTCAGTAGGGTGCCAAAGCGAACCACAGCATTGAGCCGTTCAACGTCAACCGATTGCCCGCCGCCAGACTAACGTGGCACCACTCGATTCGAGCCTTATTCCCCCGGCAGATCCGCCGTGCGTGCTTTCACCTCTGGAAACGCCGGCAGCGGTGCGCTCGGTACCGGCTCGTACCAGAATGTAGAACAGGACCAGTCGTCCTCCGTCTCCACCAGTCCGCCTTTGTAGGCAATCTGCTGGATCGTGATCCGGCATTCCTTCTGCCAGGCGATCGGGTCCGGCAGATGCCAGCGATACATGGAGACGTAATTGTTCTCGTTCAGGCTGCAGCCGTTGTAGGGGAACGGAGTCTGTTGGATGCCCCAGGAGAGCCCCACGTAATCCTCGCTCCCCGTCCCGCAGATCGTGGGGAATTCCTGGTCGCCGTCCATGTAGACCTTGACCTCGCCCTCGCCCCACCACTGGTCATGCAGATTGCGAATGCCGATCACCGAACCGATGAAACGCCCTTTGGCTTCACGTTTGGGAAGCAGTTCGAGATCCTTTTTCTCGGTCGTCGGGTTCTCCCGGTGGAACAGGACGTGCAGGCGTCCCACGTCCTCGGGATGCTTGTCTTGAAGCGTGTAGTCGATCTGGTAGTAGAGCGGCATGGCCTTCTCGCCCTCGTTGACGAACTCGAACCGGGCCCGCTTCACAAACGGCATGGGCAGCCAGATATTCATACCCGCTTTCTCGCCGACGGAATGGACGGCCGACGCATAGGGCTTCACGATCCCGTGAGCGATGCCGAAGAAGTCGGCCACCGGACATTCGATGCTCGGGTGCTCCTGGTCGTCCCACCACACGCGGATGACGAGACTGCGGAGATTGCTGGGAATGGGACGCGTGGTCATCCAGATGTGCCGAATCGTCCCCGGGCCCTCAATGTCACAAAGCGTGACCTTCTCGCCCGGCTTGACGGTACGTGCGGGGGAACCCTTGCGTCCCGCACCAAGGTTGCTGGCCGCCTTGCCCCCCTCGCCCGGCGCGCCGGTCGGATTCTCGAAGGAAATCGAGCGGGAAAGCAAGCCCGTGTCGAGCAGATAGGGCTGCCCCACCAGATCGACCGGACATTGGGCGGCCACCGGTATACAAAGTCCCACCGTGAGAAGAATCGCCGCCAGAGTGATTAGACGCTGAACCGGGACGTGCATCCTGATGCTCCTTCTGAAGATCGCTGAAACGGTGTTGGACGCCGCACGTGCGGCGAACACAAATATCCTCAGCCCACATTGCCCTGCAAAGTCTGCCTGGGAAGCCGATTCCATTTTCCCATCCGAGGGACCCGCATTGTAACCCACACAGGCAGCGATGCCATTGATTCCGCCTGGTGCTCCGTCGATGTTGGGATTTCGCGTTGGCTGACCGGTGTCGAGCAACAGCGAGCCCCCAGGCCCGCGAACTGCGGGCTTGCTGTCGCTCGCCCCCAGCCGCCCGCAAACTCCAGGACTGACAATGCGATAGGGCACCCGAGAGCGGGGGATGTAACCAGCGGCTGGGACTGCGCATCCAACGAACAGAAAGCAAACAGGCCGTCGAGCGGCCGACAACGAAGTAGGAGACGAAAAAGGAGTATACGCGATGAGTTCCCCAAATGGTTCCGGATGGGTTACCCCGATGATGTTGTTTCTGGCCGGCGGCCTGGTTTTCTACGGGTTGTCCCGCGGTCCGGGAAGTTGTCCGGCAAACACGTCTCGGTCCCAGCCCCCCGCCGCGTCGGTGGCCCCGCCGTCAACCCAAGCGACCGATACGCTGTCCGCAGCGACGAGAAAGTCAACGCCCCTGGTCCACGCCGACGAGAGCAATTTCGACGAGATCCTGCGACAGGCCGACGGGCTTGTGCTGGTCGATTTCTACGCCGATTGGTGCGGCCCCTGCCAGAAGCTCGCACCAGTCCTCGACCGTGTCGCCCAGGACCTGAACGACGGCCGTATCGTCAAGGTCAACGTCGATCACAACCCCCAGTTGGCGTCGCGCTACGACGTCAAGTCGATCCCGACGCTGCTGGTTTTTGACGACGGTCAGATTGTGAAGCGTTCCATGGGCTTCCACGACGAGGGCGAAATTCGCCGGCTCTTGCAGTAGTGTCGATCGTGTGCGATCCTTTAAGGCTCTGTTGCAGAAGTACTGCGGCAGAGCCTGTTTGATTTGATACTGCGATGTCGAACATTCGCACTTCACTGAGAGACATCAGTCCATGAGCCCTCTCCTTGCCTTGATTCTGGCCCTGGGTGCGGGTGAACTCGCGCACCTCGAGAACTTTGGCGTGAACCCATCTTTTGAGACGGACGGAGATCGCGACGACTTGCCCGATGGCTGGCGGCCGTCGGCCTACCAGTCGCCCGCCGTTCTGGAGTGGAGCCGCACCGTCGCTCGCACCGGCTCGCGGAGCCTCATGATCCGTGATTCTTTCCGCGAAGAGGACGCGCGCGACTGGAAACTATGCTCGGGGCGTTGGAGCTCGGCGGCTCGCCCGGTCACCCCGGGGACGGAATACTCGCTGGAAGCCTGGATCAAGACCGAAGGCGTGACGGGCAAGGCGAACGCCCACCTCGCCTGGCAGCGTGGTTCGCAATGGCTCAGCGAGATCCCCACCGAGTCCGTGACCGGCACGACCGACTGGCAGCGGGTGACCGTCAGCGGTGTCGCCCCCGAGAATGCTGATTCGGTCGTGATCTCCCTGAACCACTCGCGGAGCAAGGGAACGGCCTGGTTCGACGACGTCAAAGTGACGGGCGCCAGTGAAATGCCACCCGAGGTCGAGTACACGTTCAACGACACGAGCGACTGGTTCCCCTTCGAGTTCCCGGCAGACGATACGAATCTCGATTCGATCGATCTGACCGGCCTCTTGGACGCCCCGGCCGGTCGGCGAGGCTTCGTCGGCGTGAAGGACGACGGTCATTTCTACTTCGAAGACGGCACTCGGGCACGATTCTTCGGCACCAATGTAGGCGGTGCGGCCTGCGCGCCGCCGAAGGAGGAGGCTCCCGTCATTGCCGCACGGCTGGCCAAGTACGGCGTGAACATGCTGCGGCTCCATTCCATGGACGGCCGCTGGGGCCCGCTGCTGCCGGGGGATGACAAAACGAGTCAAACGCTTGACCCCGAAGCGCTCGACCGGGTCGATTTCTTCGTCAACGAATTGAAGAAACGCGGCATCTACGTCTACATGGACCTGCTCGACTATCGCTGGTTCCGCACCGCCGACGGCGTGGCCCATGGCGACGACTTCTCCCACAACTGGGCCGGCTCGATGAAAGGAGCCTCCATCTTCGATCCGCGGATGATCGAATTGCAGAAGGACTACGCCACGAAGCTGCTTACCCATCGCAATCCCTATACGGGCCTGCGTTACGTCGACGACCCGGCCATGGCCGTGGTGGAAACAACCAACGAGAATTCGATCTTCTACTTCCTCCGCAACAAGGACCTCTCGCTCCCCTACTACCGCGAGGCACTCCAGCAGCGTTGGAACGTCTGGCTGCTCCAGCGTTACGAGACCCGAGCGTCGCTGGTCAAGGCCTGGACGGATAGTGCCGACCGAACGGCCCTTCTGGACGAAGAAGATCCGGCGAAGGGGACCGTGGCTTTCATGTTCGGCGTGTCAGGCCGGATTCCCGCGGTTGCCGACCCGGAGAAGTTCGACCCGCTGGTCAGCCCGCCGCGCGTGGGCGATGCCCTGCGATTTCTCTGCGATGTTCAGCGCGCCTACTATCGCCAGATGCATGGCCATCTGAAAGAGCTCGGCGTGCGAGCACCGATTGCGGGCACGAACCAGACGTTCTTCGTGGCCGACACGGAAGTGGACGCTTCGGAAAACGACTTCATGAGCCGCAACCAATACTGGCGACACCCCAATCGGGATGCCAAACCGTTTTTCAAGTTCTCCAACGAGGCGATGTTGGAGGTTGATCTACCGGCACAACGGGATCCGCTCTCGGTGATTGCCCGAACGAGCGTCGCCGGCAAGCCGCAGGCGATCGCCGAGTTCAACTTCCCCTGGCCCAACCAGTACCGGGCCGAGGGCCTGCTGCTGGCGGCGGCCTACTCCTGTCTGCAGGACTGGGACATCTTTCTGCTGTTCTCCTATGGACCGGGATTGCCGCGGCTCTCGATGTTTCAGAGCCAATCCGATCCCGCGCGCTGGGGCGAGTTTCCCGCAGCGGCGATGATGTTCCATCGTCACGACGTGTCGGCGGCAAGGAACGAAATCCACGTGGTTCACACTCCCGAGGACTCCTTCACGCCGCGGCCGAACACGGCCCTGGGCGAGGAAGTCGACTTCAGCTATCTCACGTTCCTCTCGAAAGCCCGGACCGCCTTCGTCGACGATGTTTATCGTGGCAAGGCCAACGCCGTGCTCGCCACCGGGCATTCGGCCGACGTAGCGGTCGAAGGCAACGTGAAAACGATCCGCATGACCGAACGATCGTGGGACGTGTGCCTCTATCCCAGGTTTGTCTCGGCGGCTCAGGAACTGGGGCTGCCCGGATATGCAGGCATCGACGGCACGGCAAAGCGATTCGACAGCGACACCGGCGAGTTGTCTCTCGACTACGGCCGCGCGCTGCTGACAATCAATTCTGCTCGCACTCAGGGCGCCGTCGGCCGATTGAAGAAAGCGGGCCCGATCAAGCTGGATGCCGTCGAGATCGACTGCGAGACGGGATTCGCCGCCATTGTCGCCACCTCGCTCGACGGCGAGCCCATCGGCGCGTCGCGCCGGTTGCTGATCACGGCCGTCGGGCGCGCCGAGAACACGTCCCAGGGCTTCTGGCCCCCCGGACCGGAGCAGATGCGTCGGTCGCCCATGTCCTGGATGCTGCCGGGCGAAGGCCGCCCGCCGGTGATCGCCGAGCCGATTTTCGCCAATGTGCTGTTGCGGGTTCCGGGCACTGCCAAGGTTCACCGATTGGACACCAGCGGCAAGCACAATGGCCGGCTCGACAGCAAGACGGCAGACGGAACCGTGCAATTCAATCCGGCCGAGGCAAAGAGCATCTGGCTGGAGGTGCTAGTGCCTTAACGCTGTTTCCCATAAACATACGGGAAATGCTCGCAATCCGTATGGGCCTCGTCGAAGGCCACTTGGATCTTCTTGACAACATCCGGACTTGCCCCTGCCACATCGTTCGTTTCGCCAAGATCGGCGTCCAGGTCGTAAAGTTCGATTTCAGCCTTCGGCGACTTCTGCACGGCCTTCCACTTGCCCATCCGGGCCGCCCGCTGTGTCTCGTACTCCCAATACAGGTATTCATGCTTTCTCTGCTCGCCGGTCTTGCCGAGCAGCGTCGGCAGGTAGCTGATTCCGTCAACGCCTTTGGGGGCGTCGATCCCGCTCAGCTCACAGGCCGTGGGCAGGAAATCCCAGAAGGCGGAGACGTGATCCGTGGTCGTTCCTGCCTCGACCCGGCCGGGCCAACGGGCGATGAGCGGCACACGGATGCCACCGTCGTAGAGATCGCGTTTGATGCCTCGCAGGGGGCCGTTGCTGTCGTTGAAGTCGGGATCGTTGCCGCCTTCCCGGTGCGGGCCGTTGTCGCTTGTGAACAACACAAGCGTGTCCTTCTCGATTCCCAGGTCTTGGAGCCGCTGCAGCAGAAGCCCCACGTCGCCGTCCATGCGACTGATCATCGCCGCGTGCCCCTTCTGCGGCAGCGGCCAATCGAGATCGGCATAGTCGCCCAGGGACGGGACTTCCATGCCTTCGTTGCCCGCCTCGTTGTTGGCGTGCGGAATGGTCATTGCCAGGTAGAGGAAGAACGGCCGGTCCTTGTTTTCTTCAATAAACTGGAGCGCCTCGGCCACGCAGAAGTCGTGGGAATAGTCGTTTCGCTCGGTCGCCACGCCGGCCCCATCCTCACGCGGTTGGGCAACCTTGTTGTTGAGCTGAACTTGCTCGTTGTTGCGGAACAGAAACTCGGGGTAATAGTTGTGAGCGTGACGCTGGCAAAGGTAGCCGAAGAAGTAGTCAAACCCCTGCTGGTTCGGATGGCCGGTCGAGTCGGGGCCGCCCAGTCCCCACTTGCCGATCAAGGCCGTCCGGTAACCTGCGTCGTTCAGCAGGCGAGCGACGGTCACCGTTCCTTCCGGCAGCGGAAGTTGCCCCATCGGCTTGATTTCCTTGTTGCCGCGCACAAAGGCGTGGCCGCCGTGAACTCCCGTCATCAAGCTGCACCGAGAGGGAGCACAGACCGTGTTGCCCGCATAGTGGTCGGTAAACCGCAGACCCTCGCTAGCCATGCGATCGAGACACGGCGTCTTGATTCTCTGCTGCCCGTAACAGCCGAGGTCGCCGTAGCCCAGATCGTCGACCATGATGTAGATCAGGTTGGGCCTGCCGGCCGCCGAAACGAGCGCGGAACTGCCCAGAACAACGCCAAGAAGCAGGGCGGCAGAAAAACGGTGCATAGAGAAGCCTCGCGGAATATCGAAGGTGCTGATGAGCCAATCCAACCTTTACTTCTAGCGAGGTTCCACCTCAGACCGGTTTGATCCGTCGCACGAAAGACTCGACTCAAACGCGATGACTTCCGCAAACAAAGAAATCTAATCCCCTCCACCGAATTTTGCAACCTGTCGGCGATGTTCGGCGCCCGGCAGTCGGCAAGTCCGCCAGCTTCAGCGGGGCCGAAACCGGCTCGCGGGCCTGCGCGGGACGTATGCAGCCGGGTCGCGAGGACCTCGACCCGCGCGCCCCAAGAAACAGACTCGCCCGGATCCCGGAGACAGTCCCCGGTGCCCGGGCGAATCAAATCAGGGGTCTCGTTCGAAACGTTGGCGACGCGGTTTCAGAACCGCGGAAGGATCGGGATCGCAGCCTGCTTGGGTGCCGGGGGCAGCGGTGCGGCTTTCGGAGCCGGGGCAGCCTTGGGGGCGGGAGTCGATTCCTTTGGGGCAACCGCTTCCGCCTCGCAGCCGCCGCACAGGTACTTGGTCACACACTGATACACGGGCTTCTTGACCTTCTCGGTGCGGAGCATCAGTTTCTTCTTGACGCGCGGATGGCCACAGGTGACGTCCGGCTCGCATTTGCCGCACTGGCAGCGATCGTTGAGCAGCCCGCAGCTCCGGCAGCAAACGGAGTCGCACGACTTGCAGCCCCCCAGACAACTGCCGAGCACGGGAATCGGGAGGCAGTAGTCCTCGCACTTCACGTCCCAGCACTTGATTTCCACTTCTTCATAGCCGCAGATGATCTGGCAGCATACTTCTCGGCAGTGCGTCTTGCAGCCACAGTCGGCGCAACGTCCCGGGGCGCCGCAACCGTCGCCGGCGAAGGCCGGGACGGCCATGGCCAGAAAGGCCGTCATGGCCGCGAGGGGGGC